>JGI24006J15134_10000553_pt1 | contig 23047 bp, 36 predicted proteins | sample LinPmetageLP53_FD_15134 | JGI IMG/M metagenome (IMG submission 15134)
GTATCAGGCAGAGCAAGACAAGCTTAAAGGTGAGAATATAGCTACTATTCAAGGTGGATATAGTCTTGATTTACAAGAAATAGTTAATACAGGAGCCCAGGATGTAGCTAAAATTCAAGGAGAATATGGGATAGAAGGAATTAAACTCAGTGGTGCATATGGTCTTGAATCAGATCGTATCAAAGGCGAGACTGCACGCGATGTTGCCTCAAGACAAAAAGATGCACAAATCTTTGGAAATTTAATGGCTGGCTTCTGGTAATAATAATATTGGGTTGTATTATAATTTTAAAAGTAAAGTAAACACACTTTTAAAATGGCAGTAGCAGGTGACGGTTCTGATGGAACTGATGCAGCGGTAGATCTAAAGACTTTTCAAGATTTACTAGATAAACTAGAAGGATCTAAAAAGCGTCAGCAACGCCAGAAGTCTGTTGAAGGACGCCGTGATGTTTATTCGCAAGGTCTTGCTTCAATGATGTCTAATTTCTAATTAAAATCAAAAGGTTATTTCAATGGTAGATGATACCTACGCTAATGATGATTGGTTTGATCTTGACAAATATCGTCAAGCTGCTGGAGTAGCCTATGATTTTAGTAAGAAAAAAATGGAAGATGCTGGTGACCAAGAGCGTGCGACAATAGGAAAAGGCGCACAAGAAAAACGGACTACTAATGACCAAATGCAGCGTTTCTCCGAAAAAGACGAAGAAAGAGATTACAAGCAAGCCCAATCAGCTTACCGATTCTGAGCTTAATATTCAGGTCTTTAGCTATTGGGTAGACAATTTAGATAGTGCGACCAAAGAGTCTTTCTGTTCTTTTGCGGAAGAATCTTTTTCTGCTATCCAGGTTTATTTATACGCTAAATTTTTAGGCTATGACAGCAGTATTTCAGCTGTTGACCTTTGGTTAAAAGATTCTTTTTCAAAACCCGATCATTTAAAAATCTTGTTGTTAGAGATAGATGAAATGCAGCAAGACATTCGTAAATTACGAATAGATATTGAAAATGGTGTTATCAAAAGAGATGTTGGTGTAGCAAGAATTGCGTCAATGCAAAAAGAACTTCGTGGAACAATCTCTCAAGTTGATTCCTTTGTTTCATCACGTGACCGTAAAGGCTTATTAATGGCTGGTGCTGATCGTGCTTTACGTGAAGTAGCTTCTATTTTTAAAGATGATCCAATTGAAGGCCCCCTCCAAGAAGCTTCAATGAGTGTGTGGGCTAGAATGCAATTTGAGGATTAATACTATGGAACAAAATAATCCTGTCTTTACCAAACAAGCTGTACCAACTATACTTAATGAAATAGCTAAGAATAGAAAGTACAGTTCTTCATTACCCTCAGCACCTCCCAGGCAAGATGATGAAGAAGCCTTTCAGGACTTAATGAATAACTCTCCTGAACAAACAGAAGGCCCCGGACCACAACCGTTCCAAAATCTGTTAAACGAACAACCTCCTACCACTCAAGAAGAAGAAGACGATGTCTAAAAACAAAATGCCCCCTCAGCTTTTAGAACATTTTAAAAAAAAGAATGAATCTAAAGAAGGCAAGAAAGCAGAAGAGTCTGCTGAGAAAGGTTTAAAAGCTTCTAAAGCTGCTAAGTCTTACAAAGATAAAAAGGAAGATGCAAAGAAGTGAGGTAGTATTTAAACAGTAGTGTTTTAAATAGTGCCTTCTCATCTTCATCTTGCATATAGACGTAATGCTCAAGCTGCGGCTAAGAATCATAAAATACGTAAGAGTGATAAAGAACAGCTGTTTGAAAGAGCACGAGATGACTTTGGTTACTTCTGTGAATACGTAGCTGATAAACCACCAGCAAAACACCATAAGGAATGGAACCAGCAGTTAGTAACGAACAATGATAGTTCTTGTTTACTAAAAATTGCTGGACCAAACATTGATTTATTAGGACCACGGGGATCCGCTAAATCGACTGTATTGGGTTTATTTACTGCTTGGGCCATAGGTATTCATACGCGAGCCAAGAGGCCCTTACAGATCCTTTACTTAAGTTATACGGTTGATATTGCACGTTCCAAATCAGCTACGATTAAACGTATTATTGAATCAAAAAAATATCAAGAAGTTTTTCCAACTGTAAAACTATTGAAGAATGTAACTAGTAATGAATATTGGTCTATTGATCATAAATTTGCTGGTATTGATGTAACAGGTGAAGAACAGTTTACGTTGTGTGCTGCAGGTCTTAAAGGTTCAGTTACTTCAAAACGTTCTCAACTTGTTATTATTGATGACCCGATAAAATCAGCTTCAGATATTGGGAATCCCGATATTCGCAAGATGATGCAAGATAATTGGAACGCAGTGATTGCACCGACAATGTTTGAGGGCGGTAGGGCGATCTGTTTAGGTACTCGTTTCCGTCATGATGACATTCACTCGACCACGTTCTGTCAACAAAATAATTGGATGCAGATTGTGTTGTCAGCAATTTTAAACAATGATGTAACTGGGGAAGAAGAATCATATTGGCCTGAGATGTGGTCTCTAGAATACCTCAAGGAAAAGAAAAGACAAGCGCCTGTTGCCTTCTCTTTTCAGTACATGAATCAAATTATCAGGCAAAATGAGCTATCACTTGCGCCTGAGCTTTTAGTTAAAGCAGAGATTGCAACTGAGTTTGACGCCCTAGGGATTGGAGTAGACCTTTCTGCTGGTACTAAAGAAAAAAATGATTACACTGTAATGGTTCTTGGTGGTCGCATTGGCGATAAAATCCATATTATTGATTACAGGAGGTTACGAGTCATGGGTAACCTAGAAAAATTAGATGCATTAAAAGAGCTTTTAACGGACTGGTCGGTGATTGGCCAACAAGAAGACGGTGTATATTTTCCCACTTACTCTACGTGTGATATTTGGTCAGAAGCAGTGCAGTATCAGGCTTCTCTAGAAGCAGACTTTAAACGAGTTTGTTTAAATAATGAGGGGCTATATAATTTAATATGGCATCCTGTAAAAGGATTCCGCGCAGATAAGCTAGCCCGCTTCAGAGGAATCATGGGAATGTTTGAGGATCGTAAAATAGTCTTTAACCGTTATCGTAATTTCACTACAATGTTTGAAGAGCTAACTAACTTCGGCGTTAGTAGTCATGATGACTGTGTTGATTCTTTAGTTTGGCTTGTAAACGGTTTAACACGTAAAGGCAAATTGCAACTTGACTATTAATGGAACAAATTATTGCTTTAGGTATTGCATCTATAACGGGTGTTGGATGGTTTTCAGGAAAAATTTTCAATCGGATGCGAACTTTAGAAGATCGTATTGATCGAATGCCTTTAGAGTATGTCTTAAAACAAGACTATATTCGAGAAATGGAAAAGATGAATGAAGAGTTCAACCTAATCAACATAAAGCTTGATAAACTTGTGGAAAAGATCTTATCCAGATGAGTTACTTTATTGAGATTGAAGAACATGAAGACGGTGATTTGTTTATCACCATCCCAGAAGAAGTTATTGAAACTTTAGATTGGGAACCAGAAACTTTACTGTCTTGGAATATTAAAGGTGATGGCATTATTATTCAACGTTTAAATAATGAATCAGGTTATGAGCAGGTAGAATAAATAAAAATATTAAAAATATGGAATTGGCTTATAAATATTTGAACCAACTTCCACCTAAAGGGAAGAAAAAGTTTGATGAAGAATTTATGTATGTCTCAGAAGGTAATGTAAGTTCCCCACGTCCTTCCAGGAATGTGGCACCAGCCTCCTTCTTAGGACCAGGAAGTAAAGGCGCAGGCTTCTCTAACGTGTCAACTAAAGGTATTTAAAAATGAATAGTTTAGTAGGACAACAACAAGGATACCCAGACATGATGGATGAAATACCTAGAACCTATTATCCGGGTCGTGGTTACTTATCTGATCAAGAAGCATATCCAGAAAATCCTTTTTATCGTTCTCCTCGCTATAGCGGAGGTATTTATGATGGGGCATTTCAGAATATTCCGCCTAGTCGAGACGGCTTTCATATAGCTCAAAATCCTATGAACAGGTTTGACTTAATGAATGATCCGCGTTTCCCAGGTGCACGTAGGACAAGAGACTTTCTTCGGCAAACAGAACAAGGTGTTCCATTAGATAAACGTAATATGGGACGAGAAATTTTTCCATTACCTTTAGCAGCTGTAGGAGCTGATCAGCAACCTGCACAAGGCCCTAATACACCAGTTAAAAATTATCCAGGAATGGGTTACGGTCCTTATGGTCCTGGTGGCGGGGGACTTCCGCCAGCTCCTGTACGCCAAGCAAATAACGCAGGTTTTTACATGGGAGGACAAGCAGGGCAAGCAGATCAGTATCCAGCTTTAGCTTCTGGTTTTTTAACTAAATATCTAATAAGCTAATGGCACAAGACGATTCCAAATATACAAAGCCAGGAGTTCGTGAACAGATTAAAGACCGTGTCATGAAAGGTACCAAGGGAGGTAAAGCAGGACAATGGTCAGCACGTAAAGCACAACTCGTAGCTTCCGAGTATAAGAAAGCTGGTGGCGGGTACAAAGGTGGAGAAGGAAAGAAGCAAAAATCTTTAAAGAAATGGGGTGAAGAAGATTGGCAAACTAAAGATCAATATGAAAAAGGTAAGAAAGCTGCTACGGCAGCCAAAAAAGCTAAGGACAAAAAATCATGAAACAAGCTAAAAAAGACTTACAAAAAATTTCAAAGCAATTGAAAGGTAGTGCCAAGATGCACGCCGGTCAAGCTAAAAAAATTGACAAGCTTGCAGGGAAGTATATGGACAAAAAATAATGGCAGACAAAGCAATCCAATCTGACGGTACAACCAAACGCTACCTACCCAAAAAAGCCTGGGCCAAGCTTTCAAAAGAAGAACGTAAAGATACTGATCGCAAGAAACGAGAAGGTTCTCGCACAGGAAAACAGTTTGTTGCGAATACAGACAAAGCTAAAAAAGCAGGCAAAGCTGCTAGGATGTATAAACAAAAGAGTAGTAAATAGTTAAATGGCTGACGCTACGTCTCGTCTTAAAGAAATTGTTGATGCTTATATTGAGCGTGATGGTGGCGCTGGTGTTGATACAGGTATTGTCGCTTCTCATATTGCACAGATGAAACTTTTTGGTGTACGCCAAGGAGTTGAGTTTTTCCCTTCACAAGATAACTTTGGTGCTCAACGAAAAGACTTTATTGATAAAGTTGTTAAATATAACAAATTAGATACACGCCTAGATTCAATCTGGGATTATTTCTTATGTGACGGGAAAGGAATTTTTTATATTCGTCCTACTGAAAATAATTATCGTCTGTATTATTTCCGTAGTCATGAGTACCGCTCTTATTACAACGTTGATGGTGAGCTAGAAGAAGTTGTGATTATCTATAGTTATAAAGTTAAAAAACCAAATTCAGGTTTCCAAGACATAGGCACTTATAACTTAACTGGTGACCCCAACCAAACATCAGGACAAAAACGTTATATTCGTTTATCAATTAAAGACAGCACCATTGAAGAAACGCATTCCGATGGTGAGATGTCTTTCGATAATGTCAATGTACAAATGCCAGGTAGAACTGAAAAGTTTCCTAACACTTTACGTTTTATTCCTTGTGTTGAAATTTTTAATAACCCCAAGGGATTCTCTATGGAGGGTAGTGGTGAGTTTGATGCCCTTGCCAATCACATTGTTATTCACGATAATCTTGTGCATAACATGCGTAAGAACTTACAATTCTTTGGTAACCCAACCTTACTATCATCACGACCTAAAACTGACTTAATGGAGTCAGGTGGAGACGGTGCAGCACAACGCCCTTCCATTGCAGCTAACTCAGGTTTCACTAGTCCCGCTAATTTAAGTCGTTCTACATTTAAACAAGATCCAGTTAGTCGTGGAGTTGATGGACAAATTAGAGTCCCACGAGTTATTGCAAACCTTGAACCAAATGATCGTGTTGGTTACATTGTTCCTGATGCTATTTCAGGAGACCAAAATGCTTTTGTTCGTCAAGTCAGAGAAGAGATAAGAACAGCTTTAGGTGGTGTTGATGAACTATCTATTTCAGCTGGTGTCACAGCAACTGAATACAAATCATTATTTGGACGAGTATCAGCCACATCAAAGAAAAAAGCAAATGCTATTTATACACACGGTTTATGCCGTTGTCTTGAATTAATTATTTATCAAGAGGAACAGTTATTTAAAAATACATTGGCTGCAGCTGCAAAATTTGAAAAGCCAATTCCTCCTTCTGAGAATGCACCACCAGAAGAGCTAGCAATGTATAACGAAGCTCTTGCTTCATTTGATGCAAGGATGAAAGAACTCATGATGGCTTGTGTTAAAGCACAAATGATTCCGCCAGGTGTTAAAGGTTTAATTCCTGATGGTGATATCACAATGCTTTGGCGTTGGTTAGGGCCTGTATATGAAGACTCAACTCAAGACATTTTAAATAACTCTATTGTTGTTAGAAACTTACAAGAGTTAGGAGTTGATAGCATAGAAGCACTGAAATATCTTTTCCCTTCAAAAACTGAAGAGGAAAGAGCGGAGATGCTTTCAGGCTTCCCGTTCAGGATGGTCAACGAATTACAGGGAGCTTATTCCCAGTTTTCTCGTTTAGTGGGGGGAATGATGCAGACTCCCCACCCTCAAGCTCCAGATTTACCCATGGCGGCAGATCCACGTTTGGACCTTACTCCCTATCTGTATCGAACCTTAGAAGCATTACAAAAGGAGATGAGCTATGCAGGACGCTACCGTCCAATCGATCCCACAGATGAGCCCCCAACAACCAGCGGTGGCTCCGAGCAATTACGTGGCGGCAGCACCGGCAGCACCGGCAGCTCCAACACAAGTAGCTCCGGCCCAAGTGGGAACGTACTACCCCCAGGCGGTTCCCCAGGCCGCACCTCAGGGACTTACCAGTTACCAGTCCGCCCCGTCAGCATTCGCCCCCCAATCCCAGGAATCGGCGGCAGCCCAGGGCAACCCATGGGAATCGGCCTTCAACAGGGTAGTCAATCTGTTGGGAAGTCCGGTGCAATCCCCATTCCAGGGTCAACCATCACCGACGACTCAATACAGTCCAGCCAATTACGGAGTACCGCAAGCCCAGGCATCGACCTCGGCACAATCGGCTCCGCAGACATGGCCAACAAACCAGACCTCTTACAACAACTCTTCCCCAACCTCCTCGATCAACTCATTGGGGGACGTGGCGGATCTGCTGCAGTGGAGTCCGGAAAGTCGGATGGTGGTGTCGAATTACGGAACAGAAGCTCCGGCAATTCTAAATCAGTACGCCCTAAACCTAGAAGGGATGCTCGATAGTGCTGTCTCTTGGGGTCAGCAAGCAACACAAACTCTTACTGGATATGCACACTTTGCTGTTCAAGAGCACCAAGAAAACTTGGCATATAACGAGATTTTAACGAATCCCGATGTGTTGTCTGATTACACCTTGAAGTATTTCGGTCCTGAAGGTCCATGCCCTGTGTATGAGACTGAAGCTGATCTTGAAACTCGTGGTTATCCCACTGCCCAGATACAACAACCTGGCATGAATGTTGCTGGTCTCCCTGCTCCACCAATGGCAGAAGCACCACAAGCTCCTCAAGATTTTTGGGGCAGCTTTAAGCAACAGATGGATGTAGATCCAAGTCAAGCATGGCGCATTATGAACCAAGCTGATCCTCGTGTTATGGCAAACAAACTGTTTGTTATGGAGTGATCCCATGATGAAGCTTGCAGGTAGATATGCAAAAGACCTTTTGGAGAGTCCTGGAGCTTTGATGGCAACCGGTGGCCTTGGTGCTGCCGGTTTGGCTACTTTAGGTAACATGTCTTCAGGTGAATCTAATTATGAATCACCTGGACGAATGGGTTTAGAAGCTTTAGGGGCAGGTGCCCTTGGTGCGTTGGCATCTCGTCGGCTACCTCAACTTGCTAAATACTATTCACCCGTTGCAACTAAAGAGCGTCTTAAAAAAACAGGCCAAGAGATGGCAAATGCACGTGTAATTCAAACACCGAAAGATGTAGAAGATTATGCACGTATTGCTGCTATGTCTGCAAAAGCAGCTCCTTATGTTGGTGCTACTTATGGTGCTGGTTTAATGCTAGGCGCAGGCGGCTTAGGAGGTATAGGAGGCGGCGGTATTGCCAACATTGGTAATATGGCGGGTCTTCCGATTGATCCCGAAATGCCAGGTTCATCTAACACGATGAATTCTCGTCTTAATATGCAAGGTTATGCATAAAGCAGTCTAATAAATTACAGACTGCTAAAATTTTCTTTAGATAGGGCAATAGACTGCCCGAATCTTTCACCCGATTAATTACTTTTTCCAAATATCTGGAGGATAGAAGCAAGTGTTTCTTGATAATGATTTTCCTAAGATTTTAGGCGCGGAACTTTACCGTCCGCATCCCGCCTATGTCTGTGAAATGGCTGTTGAGCCTGTCGTCGTACATGACTTCACCTCACAACCCGGCCAAACAGTACAGCTTGATCGCTATAAGTTCTGGGGAACTCCTGGTACTAAAGATAGCCGTGAGCGTATTTCAGATCAGACTATTGGCACAGCTAATAGCCGTAACATCACTAAGGAAAAAGTCCTTGTGGTGCTTAAGGAATACACCGGTCCTGCGGACCCAGGTGATCCTACGCAGCCTTCTACTTTTAAGATTGCGCGTGAAACCCTTATTACTGCTCAGCGTTTGCTGCTTGATACAGGCAACCTGAACATGTTCCACCAGTCAATCGGTAGCTTGACGCTGCTTGATGACTATCGTCGTTGGCGTGACCGCGTCTTCATTGACGAACTTGCAAAAGCAGAAGCTAATGGTGCTGCCTCTACAACACAGGGTGGTTACTACTTTGCAGGTGGTAAGCAAAAAGACGCAACTGGCCGTGTTTCTTACACAGCTGCTGAATATGCTGACCAAGGACAACAGTTCTCTGTTCGCACTGACCTGTTAGAAACCGTTAAGGATTTACGTAAGCGCAACGTACCTACGTTTACCGATGGTCTGTATCGCTGTATTTGCGATCCTACCTTCATGCTTCACTTACGTCGTGACCCCGACTTCCGTGAGATTGCACGTTACGCAGGTAATCCTGGACAAGGCATGTACATGGCTAACCCCATGATGCCTAACAACTCCAGTTTCTACATGGGACCACAGGCCGGACAAGGTTATTTCCTTGCAGGCGAACCTGTAATGCCTACTGGTGTTCAATTTGAAGGTGTTAAATTCTTCGAGTCAACCAACTTCCCCAATAAGAACGTAACTGCTTCTTTCGATGCAGGTGCTACCTATGCTTCTAAAGAAGTAGCACAAGGTTTCTTCTTCGGTCCTCAGTCCGTTGGTGTTGGTATTGGCGGTCCTAACGCTCAAGTTCTCATTAACAACAATGATGACTTCAGTCGTTTCATCATCCTGATTTGGCAACTGTATGCTGGTTTTGAAATCTTGAACAAAGATTTCATCACAAATGCTTTCAGCTTCGTCCAAGACGACGGCTCTGTCTGATAAAAATAAAACTCAACATTATTTTGGAGTGATAAATGTCTTATTTGTCTGCTAAGAAGATCTACCCAGGTAACTTCAACGAACCTCTTAATGGTTGGTACAAGAATATTGATACCAACGATAGTGGCTCTAACGATGCTTCCAACGGTGGACCTACCTCAGTTCTTGCTAACCCCGGTTGGCAGTTCTATCAGTTACGTGGTTATGTGCCCGTAACAGCAACAGGCTACACGTCAACAGCTAGTGTCATTATTCCTTCACCTTATAGGAATGATGATACCCGTACTGACATCACAGGAATGGTAGTTTCAGCTGATACTACCCGTCCTTCATATGTTTACCGCACAAACATTTCCGTAGCCAAAGGCTGGGGAGATGGTCGTGTTGCAGAAAGCGGCCTGGTAACCTCAGGTGCTACGCAAGTTATTGCATTCGGCCCTGCAGGCCCTGTCAGCACCTCTGGTGTTGTCGAAGGTGCCAATCTTACTGCCGCCTCTAATAACATTGCTGCAGGCTCTGCTGGCTATGGTTCCAATCCTTTCCAAAACATCACAGGTATTTTGGCTAAGGAATGGCTGTATGAAGAGCTAACTACTGATACTACTTTTGATGTTTATTCAAAAGCAACTACTAATGCAACAGCATTAAACGGTGGTTTTGCTTTACATGCAGATGACGTAGCAGCTAAACGTACGGGTTACATCCTTGTTGAAGTTTGTTACATTCGCCCTGATGTGGCAGTAGCTTACTCCGATATGGAGCAGTATCTCCCTAATCGCATCGTTAGCTGATAATTAATGTAAGATAGGACCAGAGATTCAATCTGGTCCTTATGCTTTATCAGCACGTAAAAACAGGAGCGCGAGTTAAAGTTGTTAGTGAGTGGGATGATGGCGAATGGTTCATGATCGAAGATCAGGACGGTCGCGTATTTACTGCTTACAAAACAGAAGTTGTTCCAGACGAAAAAGCAACCAAAAAGGTTCAAACGCTTCAAGTCAAGGATGCAGCTTCCAAAGAAGAAATTCGTAAGTTCCCTCCCGAAACACGTTTAAACATTAATGCAGCAACCGCTCAAATGATTGCTGATCACATTAAAGGGATTGGTTTAAAGACTGCACGAGAAATTAAAGATCTACAGCTTTCTTTATCGGGTGAACGATTTCACAGTCTGGAACAATTAAAACAAATTAAACGTGTTGATTGGGAGTCTGTTTTTGCAGCTGACTTAATTAGAGTCTAATAAAAGCCCTTCGGGGCTTTTTTTATTAATGCAGATTATAATAACAAAATACGACGGCATACAGTGCAACTATCTGATTTTAATAAAAGTCGTGTTCGATATCATTTGGGATACTATGTTGTTAGTGTTCCAGCGGGTGACTATGCACGCTTGGAAGAGTCTTTAAACTCTGTTCCTGATGCAGTCTTTCATGACAAAATTATTCTTCAGATTGGTCGTTGTGAAGCAGCTGAGAAAAAAACACAGCTAGCGTCATTTGAAGATAAATTCCAAGTTCCTAGTACACGAGTTGAAGGAATCATTGGTGATGTTGATCGAACAATTCGTTCTAGTAGTATTAAAGAAGCTTTAAAGCTTTGGGACGAAGTGTATATGTACGAGACAAATCGTCTCGCACAGATTCTTTACGTTCCTAACTACAAGGATCCCATGCAAGCTCGCTATCGCTATGAGCGATCAGGAGCTGAATTTATCCAAGCACTTCCAGGACCAGCTGATACAGCAATCGGTGCCAACCTTTATCTACACACGACAACGAGATAATTATGAACCCCTTTGAACAACTCTTAAAATTCGGACAACAGGCACCTAAGAGTGCTCTTATTGATACTGTAGCTAATCCTGAAAGTTACCGTACAGTTTCAAGAGGTATTCAAGAGGTCTTGCAAAGAAATATGCCATCAAGTTATAGCGGTTTAGGTATTCAAAATGCACCAACAAACTTAATTGGTGAAGTTAATGATATTGCAAACATGCCTTCAGGACGAGCAAAGGAAGCAGCCCGTAATTCGTTGCAAAGAAAATTTCAGATGGCTTCACAATTAGAAAATTCAACATCTTTAAGAGGAGCTGGACAAGCAGGCAGTGGAGCGTTAAGAGCCCCCAACCTACCTGGAAATCCTAGACAATATGATTTTTTAAACCCTAGAGGGATACGTGCTCCTAGTGGTCCATATACTCCTAATTTGAATACAACATTTCAAGGCCCTGGGTTACCTCCTTCAAAATTAACTAAACCACCTGTTATTCCTACAGGAGGACGCCCTGTTCCCTTTGTTACGCCTACAGGAGGAAGTAATCCGATCGTAGGGTCTATCCCCAGAGGTGGGACTAGACTTCAAACAATGAGTAAACCATTAAATAGAAATATAATTCAGCAAGCAAGCCAATACATGCCTAAAAGTTTGCCAGGGTATTTACGCCCAATAGGTAGGGGTTTTCAAGTACTTGAAGGAGCAAGTCTTGTAAATAATTTAAGTAAAGGAAACTACGGAAATGCCTTATTAGACGGAGTCCTTATGGCTCCAGGTAGAGTTTTAAAAGCAGCTAAAGGTTTAGTCCCAGCAGGAGCAACTGGTGTTATGGGCACTACAGCATTAGGTTTAGCCGCACTTGAATTAGGAGCACCTACTTCAGTAGCAGATGGAACTATGGATTCCCCTGAGGCAAAACAACGTGAAGAAGCAACTAGATTATATGAATACAATAAATCTCAAGGTGCTGATTTTGATATAAACGCAATTAAAGCAATTCCTTCTGGTCCTTATAATCCACTTCCAAATCCAAACCGTAATTTACCTCCTTCTCCTGAACAAGTAATAGAACAAACTCCTGTAGAAAAACAACTTACTCAATATGAGCAAGGTCGTCGTGCTGCTACAACACAAGCAGAAATGAACTATGTACGTGATCAAGGACTAGCTATTCATAAAGCACACAACCCTCAGCTATACAGCAGCTTCCGAACGCCTATGGCATCAGATCGTACTTTTAATCCTTTGATGGCTAATACGTTTCCTGATATGTATCCACAAAGCCGTGAAGCTTTCATCAAAGAAGGTGGAGTACAAATGCCACAATCAATGAATAACATTGATGCTCGTACTGAAATCATTCAAGGTAATAGAGTAGAAGGTGAGCAAAGAGCTGAAAGATTAACTGAAGGATATAAAGCGCAAGAATTTATGCAACGTTTCTTAAAAATGAAAGGAGAAGAAGAGAAAAAATGAGTAATACAGTAAGTCAACGATTAGGGTTTACACCAGCACAACGAGCTGCTTATTTAAATACTATTGCAGGAGAAGCTTTCCTTGGGGGAAGAGGTGGTGACATTGCAGGTGTTGCATCTAACTTAATTGCTCGTCAATTGTCCCCATCATATTCAAACAATATGATGAAGGTTGTTTCTGCCCCTGGTCAATACGAAGCTAATTTTAAATATACACCTGAACAATTAGCACAAGAAAATTTACGTGGCTTATCAAATAGAGACTATGACAGATTAGTTTCCATTGCAGAAAATCCAAACTTAGTAGGAGGAGCTTTTCAAAAAACAGGAGGAGCAACCTCGTTTAGAGGACAGTCTCTTTTAAAGAATAAACGGCCAGAAGACATTATGTTTGAAGACAGGGGAAATTTTTATTTTGATCCTGTTTCACAAGAAGTCCAATCTAAAGGTATTTCTTTATTAGGAGGTGACCCAAATGCTATTGCTACTTATCAAGCAGGTATTCAAGATCCTAATTTTGAAATTAATAATTATTACACAGTAAAAGAACCACCTAAAAAAGAACCTAAAAAGAAAACAGATCCATTTGAACAACTGTTACTAGGGCCCTTGTTTCGAGGTCTTGATACTAATCCTGCTGCTACTGCTAGTCCTTTCCAAGGCATGCTTAAAAAACTTACGGAAGAACAGAAAAAACTTACGGAAGAAGATGCATCAAAATTAATTCAAAGCTATCAACAAGGTTATGGTAGATTTTATTAATAGTAGGATAAAATAGATAGATAAGATTACAAAGTAAATGACAGCTACCAATACAAATAAGCAACCTGTCTTTGTTGATCGTCCTTTACTATCCCGGACACGACTGACCAATCAAGTTGTTGGAAATAATACTGACCTTAATGTACAAGGCGGACAAAGCCCTGGTTTGTTAGTTGATATGGATGCCACCTTAAGTTCAGACAACAACAGTGGTGGTGTTGTTGATTCAATTACTATTCTTCGTGATGATACGTCTGATGCTGTGCATGCAGACTACACAATTAATGCAGATACTTCCGGTACTTTTATTGGTGTCAAAAAAGGTCAAGTAATTTATGTTGAATCAAATAGTGTTTTAACAACACCGTCTGAAAGCGGACAAGGTTATTACACGTACACAGGTACAACAGAATTAAATGTTGTTAATACAGCAATTCATTTTTCTGGTGTATCTAGTCCGACAGCTTCTGGGTTTACATTTAATTCGTTAAGTGCAACAACTCTTCCTGCAGTTACTTTTGTTGTATACCACACACGTGGTACAACAGTCCCAATTCCTGGCGACGGTGATTATATTCCTGTCTTTAGCAAAACAGTTCCAACTAATTCAGGTTTTGTTGATTGCTCAGATGTAATGCCTGAGTTGGCAACACCTGTTCCACAACAAGGGAACACAACAGGTCTTGGTCCAAAAACACCATTGAAGAATCGTGGTATTTATTTACAACGTGGTGATCGTTTATATGTGGGAGTTTTACAACGAGGTGTATACAATACAGCTTCAGGATATATTCCAGGTGCTCACATCGTCGCGCAAGGTGGCTTCTATTAAGTAATGAAAAAAAAGAAGAATAACTCCTTTGGGGCAGGCACTTCTTTTGGTAAATTTAAAGGCTCTGTTTTTAATGGAAGTACACCTAAGGTAGAGACATATAAAGTACAACCAATAGAAGGAGCTTTTGGTGGATCAATACCAAACTCTTTATATACAGTGGACCGAGAATCTACATGGTCTCGCTGGAGAAGAGGCTATGAATTAGGTGCGGCAAACCTAACTAATACCGCTTATGAATATCCATTTGAATATATTATTCCTACAACTACAGGTGCTGTTGATCAGATAGGAGCAAGAGAACCTTTAATGTCAGGAGTGTTTAGAGGTTTTCCTACCAAGAATAAAGAACTAGGCATTCATTGGGCAGGTAAAATTGAGCCTGGNAATTTACGGTTTGATCGTTTAGAAGACAGTACAGGAACTTTGTTATCTATTTCAGGAGAAATAAATAAAAATAGGTTGTACTTAGGTGTTCCACAAGAGAATCAAAACTATTGGTACATACAATTAAGCGGTACGTTTAGTACCGTTAACCCTGTTCCACCACCTTTATTTGTAACTTTTTCTGATACAAATCAAACGCTTAAACCAATTGTTGGTGACATTATTGAAGACAAGATTTTAACTGTTTCAGGACAAGCTATTAATATTGATAGTAGAGATCCAACAACAAATCGTCGTTTTGGGTTTGTTCAAGCTGTACTGGTGGGCATTGACCAATACCAAGGCATTTTAAAATTAGAAAAATTAGGCTCTGTACAAGGAACAATTGATGGAATTTTAGCAACACCAGCAAGAAGACCTCCTCACTCAGGCAGATTCTTTCAGACAGGACCAAGATATTGTTGTTCTTGTCAAGATTTCACACGACGTGATTACGCTTACTTATCTAGTTTAGGCGTTAGAAGAAAACCTTTATTTCCAAGAGCTAACGTTGCCAGTATTAAACCAGGGCGAATAGAAGAAGTTTTTGAGCTGGGACAACTATCTAATGCAATGATGACAGAAGTTAATGACAAAGTAGTTAAAAACAGAACGTTAACAATTGTTGCACCTAGCGGATATCAACTAGCTGGTGTAGGTGCAAGTGGAATTGTAAAAGATGTGCGTGATCCGAAAACACTATATCGTGACTCCCCTGGGCAATACAATGATTTTGGTAAAATATATCGACGTGGTTTTGGTGACAACCCTTCACTTACACAAGTTGCAGAAGGTATGCCAAAGTATGGTGACTACAAACAAAGTGGTTTAGATATTACAGAAATATCTGATGATTGGACATATGTCTTAGATCAATATCGTTATTGCAAACATATTTATGCAATGAAATATATTGCTGGTGAATTTCCAATTGAACCTTCAGATTTTCCTATTGATGCAGGTTTAATGTCCGAATGGGAAAATATGTTAATTGATCAAACAATTTTAGAACAAACAAAATCATTATCAGAATTTGTTAACTACGGTGTTAGTCATATGGATATTCCTCCTTTTAATTGTCAGTCACCAACCATGATACCCATGCTACAAAAGCTTTTTAATTTTCCATCAGAGTTTATTGAGCTACAGCAGTTTATTATGCGCGATAAAAATGGCGTGGCATACATCCCAGCCTCTGGACAAAAACCAAATGCAGATGGTCAATCATAAGTAAATCTTAATAATATAGACTATTTATATCAAGTTTCTTATGAGTTTCTTGATCTAACGTTTTTTACTTGCTTACCAGTTCTTTGAATCGGTATAGTACACACACTGTCCCCGTCAGTTATGACTCTCCGTAATGTGCCTAGGGATCAAGCTATTTTAGATGAGTTCTTTTCTTTAAGATCAAAACCAGGGCTTGAAAAAGTAGCCTGGTTATTTGGAATGGTTGCTGTTTATGGAAAAACACCAGAAGAATTAAAAAGCTTTACTTGGAACGAAGACTTTACAATTAATCTTCAGTGTAAAAAAAGACCTGTTCGCCCCCTGCATCCTCAGTGGGTTTTCTTATTTCAATTAAAAGAAAAACAGCCCTTTAAAACAAAGAGCTGTTGGCAATCGTTAATAAAAGAATTAACACAAATACAAGATACTGGTCTTGTGTCCCCCTTAGACGATGTTCTGTTAGCTCATAAAGTCCGTAAGATTTATTACACTCCGTCTAGGCAGCATCGACTAAACGTTTCTCAAAAGAAAGAATCACGCCCTTTGTGCTTGGCATAACTGTTGCTTGCTTAGCCAAAAGTTTTTTAACTTTTGGAACATTCCAGCGGTAGTTATCTCTTGAGCGTGTTTCAGGAAAGGCTGCGTAATGCGTACCTAGTTTGCAGGTACCATCATCTCTCATTTGAAACAACTGTTGCCGATTAATACCAAGCTCTTCCAAGGCTTGCTTGACAGGAACCCAAGTTTTTTGTGGCATTGAAAAATAGGATCTACACAATCAAGTTAATCTATCAACACAAAACGTCAAGGTAATTTATTTTAATTTAAGGTGAGTGTTTTTTTGTTAAGGTTATTGGATTTAAAATAAGATAACGGCTAATAAAACATGTTCAGAACGGAGCACGAACCCCTCGCCCTCCTTGTTGAACTAACACCGCGACTAGCCAAAAAACGTTTTCGAGAAGAAATATATAAAGATTGGGAATATAAATGTGCTTATTGTGGAGAAGACGCCACTTCGTTAGATCACATTATTCCTAAGTATCGTTCAGGTTGTAGTAGCCGCCACAATTTAATTCCTGCGTGTACAAAATGTAACTCAGATAAGGCAAGCGAAAAAATGGAAACGTGGTTTGAAAAACAATCTTTTTTCTCAGTAGAAAAACTTGATTTAATTCTTTACTGGATGGAATCAAATACTTTAGAATTTATTGATACTTACATCAATAACGCAATTGCATAATGACGGATACTTATATTAGGTATGTGGATCGTGAGCCAATGCTACACGGCAGCTCTTTTACTTTAAATGATTCATTATACACAACGATACTAAATAATAATCATAAAAATGCAGGCTGGCAGAGATACGCAAGCCTTGCACAAGGACATGGAGAGTATTTAAGTGGTGTTTATAGTCTTATTAAGAGAAGTGAAGGAGGAGAAAAGGTACTCGAAGATTATTACAATAACGCTACACACTCTTGGAATCCAAATGGAAATAATTCAGGTAATACAAAATGGTACCTAATGCCTTTACTTGCTAAAGATTGGCATAATGGAGAAGGTTATTTTGCAAATGCGGATGCTATAGGGTTAGGAGCAGAAGGAACAGGTAAAGATAGAGGTCTTGCTACTTTTTCGATATTTACAGGTTTCGATGGTAAAGAACAAACCATAAGATTAAATAAAGATGGAGATGATTACGAAACTGATGTAGAAAGAGACAATCAAAAAAGACGATGGGGAGTTGATCATTGGGAAAATCATGGTAAAAAGGAAGCCAGGGCCTTACCAGGGAATAAGTTTTCAGTTAAAGATAACAAATTAATATACGACAAGACTACTGTTGGTGCGGGATTAAAAGATAATTACGATGCAATTGCAAAATCTTTTAATGAGACAGGAGGTGGAAATTATAAAGGCTTAATGGAAGGCGCTGGAAAAGCTGTCTGGGCTTCTTATGAAGAAGATTTTACCGGTGATGACAATAACGGTGATCATAGTATCTTTAGTGGATTTTATTTAGCTAATAAAGTACCTAAAAAAGCAGCAAGCGATTACGCGCAACCCCCAACGGGGATTTTTAAATCTGATTATTACGCAGGAACAGGAAGAGGAAAAGCAGCATTACAACGTTGGAAAGATGCTCAAAAAGGTGTACTTGGTTACTTACCAGATTTAGATGTTGTTGGTGGATATGGTGTTAAAAATACTGAAGAGAATATAAAACTTTTTCTTCACGGCACATATACAGACATTAAAAATCAGAATATTCCAGATAGAGACAATAGAGGAAATGCAGCCGAAGCAACTGCTTTAGCAGATGCATATGCTGAAAGTTATGATGCTTTATCGGATGCAGAAAAATCAATCTATCGTGATGATTTACTAGGACTTACAAAAGGAACGGTCAGTGGAGGTTTAACTGTTGGTTGGGATGATCTATTTCTTGTTGATGAAGAAGGAAATATTCAATATGAAACAGATGAGTTTGGTAATAATAAACCAATCCTCAATCCAAAAAGTATTAGTAGTTTAGAAGGAAGTGTATTTAATATTTTTGGTAAAAAAGATCTAGAAGAACAAGACAAGTTTCAAGCTATTGCATTAGATCTCTTAAAAACTTCTGTTGATGAATTAGAGCAACAAAGAAAAAGAGAACGTGAATTAGATATATATAGAGGGCTTCCAGGATTTGATGAAATTTATGGTGCAAACTCTAGTATTGCTAATTCACTTATAGGAGATAGCGGTATAGGCGGTTACTTGTCGATGGGTGGATATAACGTTGATCAAATGACGGAATCACTTGAAAACCAATTAAGTGGTGCCACAGGTATTTCTAATAACAGTAGTGTTTACAATTGGCAAAAATGGTTTGATGAAACTTTACTAGAACGTTACGAAACGCTAGAAGAAGTAACAGGTAAATTAAGTGCTGATATAGAAAATCTAGATCCTATTTTAGATACTGAAAAATGGAATACTTTTAAAGAAAAAATTGAATCTTTAGATCCAGAAACACAGCCAAAAAAATGGAATAAGTTATTAAAAAATAATAATTTAGCTACTGGATTAAGTCTTGAAAGAGCCTTAGAAATAAAAGATCCTGGCAACTGGAATAGTTTATTAGAAAAATATAATCTAGATCCAGGTTTAACAAAGGAAGCAACAATTGAATTGCTCTCTAATAGTGATGAGGAAATAAAACGTATCTATACAATTGAAGATGAATTTAGAAATGACTTTATTAAAGATTTTATAAAACCACGTTTTGATCAATCTAAATCTATGGATGAATTTATCTCATATTTAGATACTTTAGATGAAGATGAACAAAACGTTTTTCAAACAGAAGATGCAATGACAGCATTGAAAAATGTAGCAAGTGCTTATTCAGCAGCAAAACTGGATCAAATAAAAGCAATTGGTGATCGCAATTTTGATGCTGAATTTTATATGGATCCAACAACAGCTATTGATTCTGAATATGAAGGCCCTAAAGATGCCGCTTATAGAGAACAAAAAGAAACATTAAGTGCAGAATATGAGCTAGCCCTTGCAAATCCAAATAGTATTATTAAAGGTACTGAAAGCGAGGCTTACCCAGAAGGACTTAGTTGGGCACAATATGCGTATAGATATGGAGTTGATTTAAATAATAAAGAACAGTTTGCTCGTTTACATTATGATGCTATTGGCTCAGGTAGAGCTTACGATCCAGCAAAAGATGTTACTAGTTATGCTGATATTCAAGGATACATTGTAAATACAGTTATACCTAAAGTAAGTGAAGCAAAACTAGAAACAGGTGTTTTTTCAGACTTTACAACACCAGAAGCTTTTGCTGATGAATTATTAAAAGGAATTGATCCAACTGAAAACAATCCTGAATGGAAAGAAATTTTAGAACAATTTGGATTAGATGCAGCTGCTTCCTTGGATGAATTAAAAGATTACATTATTGATATAACTAGAACAGGAGCAGCAAAAGAAATACGTGAATCAATTAAGTATTTAAATGAAAAAAAATTAAAACCAACACAAGACCGTTTAGGTGTAAGTTACATCTCAAGAGATGAAGATCAAAAAGACATTGACCCAGAAGACCAAAGTTCTTTATTTACTTTGTTTGCTAATTCTGGTTACGGAGGAACAGAAGATGAATTTTTTACAGACTTTATGCCTGATGCAGATAGAGGAGATCTTGACTTAATAGAAAAAGGTTTAAGTAATGATTTTGAACTATCAACAATAGGTAATGATCCTTTTGAAGCTCTTGCGTCTATAGGAAGCATGTTTGGAGAACAAGAAGACGTTTTTAATACTAATGCTGATGAAGATACAGACCAAGAAGATAGTTCTGATTACTTTAATCTTTTTCCAGAAGAACAGCAGGATTATTATAGCAATGCTGGTAACGATTATATTAGTGAATATACTGCATTCTTTAAATAACAATGACAGCAAAACATAAAAAAGCAGCTACAGCTGCTAAGTTAAACAAAGACAAGATGGCCTGTAATAAACCGAAGAAAACACCTACTCATAAAACTAAATCTCACGTTGTAAAAGCTTGCGAAAAAGGGAAAGAAAAGATAGTTCGTTTTGGTCAGCAGGGTGTGAAAGGGGCTGGCAAAAATCCGAAGACAGCCAAAGAGAAAGCACGTAGGAAGTCATATTACGCTAGACATGATGCTCAGGATAGCAAACCTGATAAAATGAGTGCAAGGTACTGGAGCCACAAAGTCAAATGGTAAATAATATAGCAAGAAAAATATTAGGAACTAACCTAGCAAAGTACGTGCCAGAACAACCAAACCAATTAGTTGCTTTTACTCCTGAGGTGCAAAATATAGCTGGTAGATATGCGCCAATCTTCAATGATATAAGCAAGAGTACTAAAAGTAGAACAGAAGCGAAGCGTGTGTTAAATAATTTATATGCTCAAATGCCTGATGAGATTAATAGAACAGCTTTGTTAATGCAAACGTAATGATAATCCAAGCAGAATTTAATACAAAAAGTTTACGCATTCTTTATGATGCTACTTGTGATGCAATAGAGTATTGGCCTGGATCGCCAGCAAGACCAGCAGAACAACAAGTTGAGTATCATCAAATGAAAACCTTTTTATTTAGTATGCTTTGTGAATCTTCCCTTGAACCTGAATAAAGTGATACTATTGGTGAAGTAAATAATTAAAAATGGCAATTAAAAAAGGTGGCGGCTATGTTGTTGCTAGCCCTAAAAAAACACGACAAGGACAAGGCAAACACTCTAAAATTAATCACGGAAGAAAACAGTCCCGTGGACAAGGAAAATAATATATAGTATAGAGATATGAGGACTTTTAATGTATCGCTATCAGAATGCAATCTTTATTATTCAAACCTTTGAAGGTTTTAATGAAAAAGCTTATCCTGATTTAGAAACAGGAAAAGATCCTTATACCCTGGGCTACGGCACACAATTTTATCCTGATGGCTTACAGGTCAAACAAGGACATTGTTGTACAAAAGAAAAAGCAATGGAGTATTTATTACATGAAATTAATGTAATTGCTATTGAACTTGACAAATTAAATTTAGGTCTTATAGGACACATGAAAGAAAGTTTGATTTCTTTNATTCATTCCATTGGCTGGAATTCCTTTCTGTACAGTTCTATTATCGATCATTGCGAAAACGAAGATTANGCACAAGCAGCACAAGAATTTGGTAAATGGATTTTTAATGGAGAGAATGAAGTCATAGGCGGGCTACTAGACAGAAGAAGACAAGAAGCTGATTTATTTTTAAACCATCAACTCTCTACAGGAGAAATTTTATTAAAAGCATTTAGAGACTACACTGCTTCAGCGACAGAAGTAGAGGCCATTAGACAGCTGGAGTTAAAAATAAACCCTTATGTTTTGTCTGAGTTTGCTAATAAATTTAATGTGTCACATCAAAAAGAATTTGATTTAACAGAAGAGGATTTACGTACCATTTTTGAATTCCAAAAATAACTGTATACACTAGAATAAGTAAAGCAAAGACTAAAAGCATGGGTGAAACTACAGCTGATACTGACTTTGAATTGCCATTGCATTTGCAACTTGCTATGCGTAAAGCAGAGCTTGAAGCCAAAGAATTGACATGGGATCAAATGTATGTGGCTTTATTAAATCTGTATCACCAACGTCTTTTGGAAATACAAGCAATTAAGGATTTAATGCAAGCGGAAAATATTCAATTGGAATTTGATATTCCTAGTGAAATTGAGCTAGCTCAGTTAGCAATGACGTTAATGGCTAGCCAAGATGACGATGACGAAGATGAAATGATGCCTTTCTTTGGTTAAAAAACTTTACCAAACACCAGGGATAAGTTGTCCAGTCATTGCATAAGCTCCAAGAGCAGCAATAATACCTAACATAGCCAAACGACCATTTAGTTTTTCAGCTTTTTCATTATGAGGGGTGATGTCTTCCATGATCTCCATGATGGGTTCTTTTGCAAAAACGTTTTGTTGTCCGTGTTCGTTTGTTGTTACTGTCATTTTATTTTGCTGCGCGACGTTCTTTGCGACGGTCAATAGTACGATCAGCTTGACGGCCTAATTTACGTGCTGCTTTAGCTGTATCTTTATCACCAGCTTTCCGTGCCATTTTAGCAGTAGATTTTGCATCTTTAGAAACAGATTTCATTCCACCTGCGCCCGAACTATGTTCACGAACAAATTTATTACGATCTTTACTTGACATGTTTGACAACATGTTAATAGTTTTTTTGTCGTATTTAGGATCAGAACCAGCAGAAGTTCCCGGCATTGTTTTAAAGTAACTAATAAATATTATAGATTAATCAAACGTACTAAGTACCATTGAGCTTTTTTTAATGACTCAATACCCCCTTTATGTTGTTCTCGCCAAACATATTTTGCTACGTTACCTTTTAAGTACCCTCTATATTCTTCTGACGTTAATTGCGCTTCAATGGCTTCAATGCATTCAA
>JGI24006J15134_10000554_pt1 | contig 23014 bp, 24 predicted proteins | sample LinPmetageLP53_FD_15134 | JGI IMG/M metagenome (IMG submission 15134)
TACATTGCATTTCATATTGAACTCCTCATCTATCTAACTCACCTTTGTCATGAGTATCATGTTCTGAAAAATTACCTATTTTAGAATACACATCAGTTTTCCTATCAAGTATACCATCTATTACATGGTTAAGTCCAACAGATATATACTCATGTTCATCACTTCCATAGCGTAAACACATTTCATAATCAAATCCTTTACTGCGTTTACCATTTTCATACATATAAACATCCCATTTCATTTCTTGTTTATCACCATTTATTCCATAAGATAAAGTTGAATAAACATATTCACTAAATGCGTGTCGGCAACTGTTAGCATGGTATCTGTAAGTCATACGCTTTCTCCATCTTCATATTGTTTTAAAGTTACAAATAAATTTCTTGCTTTTTCTTCTGAATAATGAACCCAGAATTTGAGACCGAAAGTATCCTTTAGTTCTTCTTTATTTATTATACTTATAAATTCGTTAAGAGTTAGTGTATCAAAAGTCACATCACTTAATCCTCCACTTACTATATAGATAGGACTCTTTGGATTGGCTTCTTCAATTAAAGATTGTGTCGTAACATATTTATCTTTCATTATTATCTCCTGTTAAAAGTAAATAAATTTTGATGTGGTTTACTGTGTTGTTGCGTGGCAGACCCCACATAGTTGCCCTACCTCGCGCGAATGCGCTATTGCTTTGCATAACTACGCTGAAAGCGCAATTTAATGAACGATATTGGAAGAAGAACAACCCATTAGGTTGCTCCTCCTGATGCTTGGTTGGCTAGGGTAATACTACTGCGTTGATTATATGCGCTCCGAAATAAACACAAGCGACAACACCAAATATGATAGCAGTCTTTGTCCATAGTTGTTCCATACTTTACTCCTTATAGGTTGTACAATTATTATATAACACATCATGCTTGTATAGGCATAACTTGCGCGCGTAAGCGCGCGAAATTTTTAGTAATACGCATAAAAAAAAGAACCTAGTATAATGAAATACTAGGCTCAGTTTGGGAGTTGGTTATTTAGTATTGTCTTTTACGACCTTTATCTTAGAGGAAACATCTATAAATGATTCGGTAGTAACAGGGTTATTATCTCTGTTATTGAAGTTAACCTTTAGTTGATTGTATCGCACCATACAAAATTCTTCACCATAACATGCTTCCCAAACAGCAAACCAATAGTATCGTCTTGACAATGCTGTTGTATATTTGCATATAGCAACATCTATAGTTATTCTTTGTGGGTATTCATCTAGTTGTGTTTGAGCAGTATTCAGAGTCTTTATTGCTCTATCAGCTTTGTTTATTGCTTGTTCACATTGTCCACCTACATTAAATAGAACATCTAAATTCCAATAAGGGTTTGGTATCAAACCTTCTTCATCAATAAACTGTGTGTTGGTTTGTTTACCAAGACCATCCTCATAAGCTGTATATGAAGATTCAGATATGTAGTTTTCGACATAAGTTTGAGCTTGTGTTTCAATTAAACTAGCTGATTCTTGTTTTACTGCGTTTTCTATTTGAGTTTGTATGTTTTGTTTAGTCATTTAAGTCTCCATTGTTAAGTTAATATATATACCATATTGTGTTATACAACGTGGCACTACCAATCCCCCACAAACCTCAAGGCTACAGTCAATATGTTTCTGCACTTTAAGAAACCTCTTGACTTTAGACTGTTTGTGGTAAGCGAATGTGCGCGACTGAATGAGCCACAGACACATATATGAGCGTAATAAAAACTGCCACGTATGCATCGCAGATAAAATTATGCATTCTACTAGATGCTTAGCAAAGCGTGTTTTATTATACTTATATGATGTATCCTTTTGCATTACACAATTTCCTTTTAAATTACATATAGGAATATAATTACTGCTCTTAGGCTTTCTCCAAATGGGAAGCATTTGGGGGAGAAACCTTTCGTCATGGGAATAAAGTGGAGGCTCTTGGGTATGGTGTGGAGGGAGCTTTTTCCCATTGATGAAATTGAGCAGTCATTATATTAAACTATCCTAATCTAACCTAATACGATTCATTATCTACTTATCTTTCTTATTTTAACTATTGACTGTTGATTATTATACTATAAATATATAGCTAGGATGAGTAGAGAACTTACATCAAAACAAACTAAACTTGTTGATACCATCGTAGCACATGGCTGTACGATAAGAGAAGCATCACAAATAGCTGGATATGCAAAAGGCGAGTCGGGCAGAGTGACAGCTAGCAAGGCTTTGAAGCAACCACATGTGCAAGAGTATATGATGCAACATATTAAAGATACTCTAGGATTTGGTGCTACTAAAGCTGTACATAGACTTCTAACCCTTACTGATTCAGCCAAGAGTGAGTATGTTCAACTCGAAGCGAGCAAGGATATACTGGACAGAGCTGGATTCAAAGCACCTGACAAGCATATGCATCTTCATGCTGGCGATATATCTGTCTCTATAGATTTATCATAAATAGAGGGGTGGGGTAAAACTCCCATACCTCTCGCCATATAATCCCTAGCACTCACAATTATCTCATCAAAGCTCGATAAAAGATAATAATGTCTTTGGTTCTTTATCGAGTAACATAGAATAATAACTTGCCTGTAAAATATTTTTCTGTTAAAGGTGATTTATAAAGAGGAGATATAGTATGGCGTATGGTCAGTTTACACGTAAGGTTCAAAACAGGACAGTCAACACAAACTTAAAGACGTCCAGTTCAACAAAAAGTAAGGAGAAGAAGGAAACTAAATCTATTCTTTCTTTTTTTAAAGCTCCTGTTGAGCAGAAGCAGAGAGGGACAAAGATTGCAACACGACAGTTAGATAGTGGCAAGCATCTTATATCTACGACAAAGACAAGCACAGGTCAGCGACCAGCTGGTACAATTATAAGCAAGAAAGAAGAAAACAGGTTTATTTCTGCTGGGTCGAGTAGGACAATGCAAGGTGGTGAAGCTGGACCAAGGGGAACAAGGTTTGTTAATGCTGGTAAAAACTTTACGGACTTTATGGCAAAGCCTTCCGTTGTTAAGAGTGGTCCACCTGTTAAGAACACACTTGTAAAAAAACCTGTCGTTCAAAACATTGTTAAGAGTGGTCCTCCAAGCAAGAACACTAGAGTCAACAATACTAAAACAACGACAACGAGTGTTAAGAGGAACATAGAAGACCCAATTCTATTAAGAACACGCAAAGCTGTAGGAGGAGATGAATCTCTTATACTTAATCAAAGAAAATTTTTACAAAGTAAGAGTGATGGTTCTATAAGAAAAGACAAGCCTTCACTAACAGCACGAAGTCTTATTACACTTAACAAAATTAAAGAAGGTTTAAAAAAAGGAAAACTTGGACATGGCATAAAAAATAAGTATCCTGTCAATTATCCATCAACAAGATTGCCTAAAGTACAAGACCTTACAGGTATAGGTCCAAAAAACTTTAATAAAAAACCAACAAAGAAAACTTCTTTAATGTCTAATATTATTGCATCAGCTAAGAGTACTGTTAGTAATGCTTTTAGTAATGTTGATTCTTCTCCATGGCTTTCAAAGGCAAGAAGGACAACTTCAGAAACAGCGAAGCAAGAAAGGGCTAGGGTTTCATTAAAGGGTTCTTTGAATGAAGGTCAATGGGGAACTATTAAATCTTTAGGTAAGGCAAAAAGTAAAGTAACACCTGTCTCTAATAAATTTGTTAAGCCTTTTCCTACAACAAAAAAGATTAGCCCTATCTTTAATAAAACTGTTAAGACTTTTCCATTCACACCAGTTTACACTAATAAAATATTCCCACCAAAAGCACAGTATTACTCAACAGTTAGGGCTTCTCAAGGTCGTAAATGGTGGTTAGGACGAAAGAAAGAGATAGCACTAATCCCAACTGAGGTTCGTTAATATATATTAAGGAAAGAAAATGTCACTATACAAAAATATTAATGCTCGTAAAAAGGCTGGTACGTCACGTTCAAAAGCTAACTCAACTGTTACAAAGAAAGCGTATAGCAATATGAAGGCTGGGTTTCCTAAAAAGAAAAAGAAGTAATGAAAAACGTACCTCATTATACAAAAGATGGAAAACTTTTCAAAGGCAAAACACATAAAATGCCTAATGGGTCATTACATACTGGAGCTAAACATACAAAAAATTCTCAAGTATTAAGTCATAAGAAACCTAAGAAAAAGAAGTAATGAAACTATGAGTGATTTCCTCCATATACTCAAGCCAACCGAGAGGGCATTGCTAAGAAAGATAGTGAAACTTGTTCATTTTAAGCACTACCCCAATGAAGTAAAGACTGATAGAGAAGCAGACAAATTAATATCTGTCCTTGGTCCACAGATTGTAGAGAATTTAATAAAGACAGGTAGAGATAATAACATTGACAACCTTTAAGTATAAACCAGATGGTGTAACAATAAAGGAGTTTATGAAAAATGACTCATTCTTTAGAGGACTTAGAGGTCCAGTTGGGTCAGGAAAATCTGTTGCTTGTTGCGTTGAAGTCTTCCGTAGAGCGTTGGCGCAAAAGAAAAATGAAAAGGGAATACGCAAATCAAGGTGGGCAATTATTCGGAACACGAATCCACAGCTTAGAACGACAACAATTAAAACGTGGTTAGATTGGTTTCCAGAACATACTTGGGGAAACTTTCGTTGGGAAGTTCCTTATACTCATTATATAAGAAAAGGGGAAGTAGACCTTGAAGTTATATTTCTTGCGCTTGATAGACCAGAAGACGTTAAAAAATTACTATCGCTTGAACTTACAGGGGTATGGATTAATGAAGCTCGTGAGTTGCCCAAGTCTATTGTTGATGCTTGTACTATGCGTGTTGGTCGATACCCTTCAATGCGTGAAGGTGGTCCAAGTTGGTCAGGGGTTATATGTGACACCAACGCACCAGAAGAAGACCATTGGTGGTCAATAATGTCAGGTGAAGTTCCTGTTCCAGACCACATACCAAAAGAAGAATCTCGTATGTTGGTGAAACCTGATACATGGATTTTTTATACACAGCCTAGTGGAATGTTAGAAATTAAAGATTCATCAGGCAATGTTGATAATTATAAGCCAAATCCAAAAGCAGAAAACACAAGCAACCTTCTTAAAACTTATTATGATAATACAGTCCGTGGAAAAACAAAGTCTTGGATTGATGTATATGTAATGAATAAGTTAGGCAATGTTGCTGATGGTAAACCTGTTTATCAGATGTTTGCTCCAGAAGTTCATGCTTCAAAAGAAGAAGTTAATGTTGCAATCGGTATCCCTGTGTACGTAGGATTAGATTTTGGCTTGACACCAGCTTGTGTTTTCGGTCAAAAAGTAAGAGGTAGATGGTTAATCCAATCCGAAATTGTAGCCTTTGATATGGGTATAGTTCGGTTTGCAGAATTAATAAGAGAGGAGTTAGCAACAAAATATGCTTCGCATGATGCCCTTATCTTTGGCGACCCATCTGGCGACTTCAGGGCGCAGACGGATGAGTCAACGCCGTTTCAAATCCTCAGAGCCTGTGGACTCAAAGCCTTACCAGCATCGTCAAACGATGTCGGTCTTAGAATCGAAGCCGTTAATAAAGCGTTAACAAATATGGTGGAAGGTCAGTCAGGAATACTTGTTGATTACAGATGCCGAACTATTATAAAAGGGTTTGAAGGTAACTATCAATATAGACGTATTCAAGTATCAGGTGAAAGATATAGTGACAAACCTGATAAAAATATGTATTCACATATACATGATGCGTTACAGTATTTAATGTTAGGTGCTGGTGAAGGTCGTCAGTTACTGTCAGGACAAAAACCTTTAAAAGCATTTAACGCAAGAAAAGAGTTTGATGTATTTGCTCGTAAAGCCAAACCAAGAAGGCAAGGTATGTGGGCAAGAATGTAGGAGAAAACTATGTGTATATTTAATAGAAAACAAGCAATGCCAATGCCAGAACCTAAAGTTGACCCAGCTGTAGAAGAAGCAAAAGCAAAAGAAAAATCAAGACAAGAAGAAATAGAAAAGAAAAGTGATGCTTACAAAGCCAAAGTACAAGGTGGCAAAGTAGGTAGACGTTCTTTAATATCAGGTGAATCGGGTGGAATAGGATACGTAAAATGATAACAGGCAATGTAATAGATTCTGTATCAACGGCTGATGATACTAAAACACAACAGCTTTTAAAAAGATACGAAAGAGCATTAACAGTTCGTAAAAATTGGGTAGACCTTTTTGAAGAGTGTTATGAATTTGCATTGCCACAAAGAGAAAGTTTTTATTCCGAAACAGCTGGTCAGCGTAGGGATGATAAGATATTTGATGAGACTGCTGTGGTTGGTGTACAGGAATTTGCATCACGATTGCAAGCTGGTATGGTCCCAAACTTTGCACGATGGGCAGACCTCATGGCTGGTTCGGAAGTACCAAAAGAAAACAGAGAACAAGTCAATTCTGAATTAGAAGATGTGACAGATTATGTTTTTGAAGTTATACAGAACTCAAACTTTGCTCAAGAAGTTCATGAATCATTTATGGATTTAGCCGTAGGAACAGGAGTTTTACTTGCAGAAGAAGGTGATGCTATACAGCCAATACGTTTTTCAGCTATCCCATTACCTCATGTTGCACTTGATGTGGGTGCTGATGATAATATTGACCACATATTTAGAGAGCGTTCTATCCGTGGTGCAGAACTTACTGTTGCATACCCAAGAGCAAAAGTTCCAGCAAAAGTTGAAGAACAAGTTAAAAGAAATCCAGAAGATAAAAGAAAAGTTTTAGAAATTATATACAGAGATTATTCAAAGTTAAATGTTATGGCACATCATTATTGTGTTGTTGATATGAATACAAAAGAAAAGTTACTGCAAGAAAGGTATGAAGGTGTTGGTTCTTGTCCTATTATTGCGTATCGTTGGTCTAAAGCGAGTGGCGAAATTTATGGAAGAGGTCCACTTATTAATGCGTTAAGTGCAATTAAAACTACCAACCTAACAGTTGAGTTGATATTAGAAAACGCACAAATGGCAATCTCTGGTATATACCAAATGGAAGATGATGGGATAATAAACCCAGATTCTATTTCGTTAGTTCCGGGAACTGTTATTCCTAAGTCGGCTGGAAGTGCTGGATTACAGCCAATAAATAGTGCTGGTCGTTTTGATGTTGCTGATTTAGTTCTTGGTGATATGCGTAATAATATTAAACGTGCTTTATATAATGATATGTTAGGTGACCCAAATCGTACACCAGCATCAGCGACAGAAATTGCTGAACGAATGGCTGACCTTTCAAGAAGAATTGGTTCAGCATTTGGAAGGCTACAGGCTGAGTTAGTTACACCAGTATTGCAAAGAGTTGTTTATATTTTAAAGAAGCAAGGGAGAATAGATGTTCCAACAATTAATGGTAGAGAAATAAAGATTCGTTCTGTTTCACCATTGGCGCAAGCACAAGCACAACAAGACGTTGTATCTGTTGATAGATTCCTTGAATTGGTTGGTGGTCGATTTGGTCCACAAATATTGAATCTCTTGATAGACTCGCAAGAAGTATCTATATATTTAGCAAGGAAGTTTGGTGTTCCTGATAACTTGATACGTTCACCAGAACAAAGAGCAATGCTAACGCAGATGGCACAGCAAATGGCACAGATGCAAGCACAACAAGGAATGGAGCAACCAGTACAATGATTAAGAAAAAAAGCCTATTCAATAAGAAGAAAGAAACTTCTATATCAGATAAACAAGAAAAAGAAGAATCAAAAAACCTATCACTAGCTTATGGAACTGATATGAACCCAGATTATACACACTATTATGGTAGTAAAATCGGTTCAAAAATATCTGGATTAAGACGTAGAGTTGATTCTTTAATGAGTAAAAAAGGTTCTAAATCAGAAATTATAAAGATAGAAAGAGAAATCAGTCGTCTTATTAATCTTGCTGAAAGTTAATGGCAATGAGTCATATTGGAATAGATGGTTATCCTCGAAAGAAAGATGAGGATGAAAAATTATCACATGATATAGCTTTCTGTTTTTCTACCCCAAGTGGACAGGCTGTATTAAAATACCTGAGAAGTATAACAATAGAATCTGTATCAGGTGCTAACATAACTGACAATGAACTAAGGCATTTAGAAGGTCAGCGTTATCTTGTTGGTTTAATTGAAAGACGTATTCAACATAGTCATGGAGTAAAAAGAAGATGAGTGAAGAAACTGAAGTAGCCGTAGAAGAAACAACAGCACCAGAAAGACCTGAGTGGTTGCCTGAGAAATTTAACACAGCAGAAGATATGGCAACAAGTTATTCAAATTTAGAATCTAAAATAGGTGCAAAGGATGAAGAATTACGAGAATCCATTACACAGGAAATGCACGATAACTTTCATGCAAGCCGACCAGAAACATCAGGTCATTATGAATTACCAGAAAGCATAGATGAAGAACTAGCCAATGACAATGAATTGTTAAAGTGGTGGGCAAATGAAGCATGGGAAAATGGATACAACCAAGAACAATTTGCCAATGGTATTAATATGTATGTCGATGCTTTACAAGCTGGTCAACCTAATATTGAAGAAGAGTTCAAAGCATTAGGTGATAATGCTCAAGCAAGAGTTGATGCTGTTAACTTATGGACACAGGCAAACTTTCCACAAGAAAATATGGATGCGTTTCAAGATATGGCACAGACAGCTAAAGGAATTGAAACAATAGAATTGATTATGGAAAAATTAAAAGGTGCAACAATATCAGGAGCATCAAATCCAACAGGCTTAGTATCAGAAGCTGACCTTACAGAAATGATGAAAGACCCTCGTTATTGGAACGCAAAAGATAGAAACCCTGATTTCATAAAGCAAGTTGATGAAGGATTTGCAAAGTTGTATGCTCAAAGATAAGCTGTATGCTACTGTAGGACCCATAAAAATAATTAAAGCAGAGTTAGAACATGCTAGTTATTTGTCAACACGATTAAGAAATAATGACTTACGTGAAGTTTCCTTAGCAAATAGTGACCCACTTGAAGCATTAGTAACACCTTTGACAATGAAAGCACCTACATATTCAGCCATGGTTGAAGACAAACCTATATGTATGTTTGGAACTGTACCAGAACAAGAACGTAAACATCATGCTATTGTTTGGGCATTAGGTAGCAATACTATATTTAAATACAAAAAAAGTTTTGTGAAAGCATCTTTATCTATGGTGGAATTGTTACAAGCAAAAAATAAAACCATATGGAATATAGTTCCAGAAGACCATTACGATACTATTTTATGGCTAAGAAGATTAGGGTTTACTATCGAAGGTCAAGTTGTAAATATAAAAAATACTACTTTGTTGCATTTTACACGTTGCCAAAATATAAAAAATGTGGCAGTAGTACATTAAGTGACCCTTATCTAAGCTGAATGGTCTTGAAAAAGGCAACCATGCAGATGCTAAGAATGGACAATCATGCTAACGGATGTGAAAGCATCTTAAATTTAATCTTGTTTAAAGGAGAAATCTTATGGCGAATACCATAGATACAGCTTTTATTAAACAGTTTGAGTCAGAAGTCCATCTGGCATATCAGCGTATGGGTTCTAAGTTAAGAAACACAGTTCGTACAGCTGGTAATGTAAGAGGAAACCAAGTTCGTTTCCAAAAGATAGGTACTGGTTCAGCTAATACTAAAAGCAGAAACGGAAATGTAACACCCATGGAATTAGCACATACTGTTGTGGATGTGACATTAACCGACCATTACGCACCAGAATACATTGACAAACTAGATGAGTTAAAAACAAACATCAATGAACGACAGGCAATAGCAACTTCGGCTGCGAGTGCTTTAGGTCGTAAAACTGATGAACTTATCTACACAGCAATGGATGCTGGAGCAAATTCAACCCAAATACATGATACAAGTTCTGCATTAGAAAGAGCAGATGTTCTCTCATTGTTTGAAACAATGGGTGTAGCAGATGTTCCAGAAGATGGACAAAGATTTGTTGCCATGAATCCTAAAGGTTTTGCTGACCTATTCACAATTACAGAGTTCTCAAGTGCAGACTATGTAGGTGAAGCACAGCTTCCTTATGCTGGAGGAATGACAGCTAAGAATTGGCTATCGTTTATGTGGTTCAGTACGTCAGCCGTTACAGCTGGTAAGAATATAGCTTACCATAGTTCAGCTGTTGGTTTAGGTATTGGTGCAGATGTTTCAACAGAAGTAAACTATGTGCCAGAAAAAGTATCTCATTTAACCACATCTATGATGTCCATGGGTTCTACTGTCATTGATGACAATGGTGTCTATGAAGTCTTAGATAATAACTCATAGGAGGGTATAAATGGCTTACGATAAAGATAATTTAACACGTTTAGCTGGTGGCTCTGGTGTTACTTTTTGGCATTATACAACGACAGATACAATAGCTACTGTAAATACAGCTGGTTATTTTTCTGATAGTGCTAATATGTTTAATACTAATGACGTTATTTGTTGTGCTACATCTACAGGTGGTACACCTGTTTTAGTATGGACTTTTGCAAATAGTGTTACAGCAACAGCTGTTGATGTAGTAGATGGTTTAGTTATCACAGCTACAGACAGCGACTAATTAGGAGTGGGGGGAGAAATCCCCCCTATCTTTTATGGCAGTTAAAAGTACTACAGCTACAACACCTATTGATATTTGCAATAGAGCATTAGTTCTTATTGGTGCATCACCCATGACATCTTTTGAAGATGGAACAAATGAAGCATTAGTTGCTGTTAATTTATATGAAGATACTTGTCGTTCAACATTGGTTAATTCTCGATGGAGATTTGCAACTGACCAACGAATACTGAATAGACTAACTGATACACCAACTGGAAGATGGGATGCTGGATATTTAATACCAGCTGAATCACTTTATGTTCATACAGTAACAGTTAGTGATAGCCCAATTAAGTATGATATATTTGGTAATTATGTTTATTGCGATGCGACAACTACTGATGTAGTTATAGCCGATTATAGTTTTAGACAGTCAGAAGCAAAGTTTCCATCGTACTTTGTTCAAGCATTAGTATATGAACTATCTGCTCAGTTTGCATTAGGCATTGCAAGGGATGAAGGGTTATCAAGTATGATGTTTAATAATGCTAAGTTTTATTTGCAAAAAGCTAGAACTATGGATAGCCAACAACAAACAACAAAAAAACTTGTAACAAATCGTTTTATTGTATCAAGAAGGTCTTGATATGAAAGTAAGAATACCTCAAAATAATTTTGAAAGAGGTGAAATTAGTCCATCCATGAGGATGCGAACTGATTTAAATACATACGTACAAGGTGCAGAAGAAGTCCGTAATCTTTTCTTATTAGCTGAAGGTGGTGTTAAACGTAGGGCTGGTACAGAATGGTTGCATACTTTTACAGGAACACCTAATACATCAAATAGAGTTGAAGTTAGATTAGAACCATTCTTATTTAGTGACGATGAAAAGTATATCATGGCATTTTATAATGCTGGGTTAAAAGTATTTCGTATCAATGCATCAACAGGAGTGGTTAGTTTAGTCGCAACAATTACAGCTGACTCAGCAAGTGCTAGTTTGCCTTGGACAACAGCACGTTTAGAAAGAATGACGTTCACACAAAATGCTGACGTTATGTTTATTGCTCACCCTGATTTTATGATTCGTAAAATAACACGAACATCAGTAACAGCGTTTTCTGTAACAACATATGCCTTTGATTCAACAACAGCAGATGACCAAAAATACCAACCTTACTTTGCATTTCAAGCAAGTGGTGTAACGCTTACACCTCAAGCAACAAGTGGAACTGGAAAGACAATGACAACATCAGCAGACTTCTGGAACGCAAGTCATGTTGGAACAATCATTCGTTATGCTGGGAATGAAGTATTAATAACAGCTGTTACAAATGCAACTGTTGCTGTTGGTACAGTAAGAAAAACATTATCAGCAACAACAGCTACAACAAATTGGGATGAAGCATCTATTGGTACTTATCGTGGATTCCCAAGTGCAATAACATTTCACGAAGATAGATTATGGTTTGCTGGTACGACAAATCAACCAGATGCAATATGGGCATCCAAAACAGGAGAGTATTTTAATTATGATGTAGGTTCAGCTGGCGATAGTGATAGCATACAAATGACTATTAATGTTGGTGAGTTTAATGCTATTCGTCATTTAGTAGCTAATCGTGATTTGCAAGTCTTTACAAGTACATCAGAATTATATGTTCCATCATTTGCTGATAAAGCCTTAACACCAACAAATGCACAAATAAGAAGACAAACACCTTATGGTGCATCTTATATTAGACCACTTCCTTTTGATGGTGCTACTCTTTATGTACAGAAAACAGGAACCTCTGTTAGAGAATTTCTATTTAGTGATAAAGAATCAGCGTATGTTTCAACACCTATATCTTTAATATCGTCACATCTTATAAGCAATCCTGTACACATGGCATCAGTAAAAGGTGCATTTGACAGACCAGAACAATATGCTTTTGTTGTAAATGCAGATGGTAGTCTTGCTGTATTTCATTCAATACGAAACGAAGAGAAAGCTGGATGGGCAAAGTGGACAACAACAGGGAACTATCATTCTGTATGTGCAATAGATGATAGAGTGTTTTGTGTTGTTAGTAGAGATTTAGGTTCAGGAACGAATACATATTCGTTAGAAGAATTTAAAACATCCTTGCGTTTAGATTGTTCGGATAATTTTACAGCAACATCAACAGACAATGGGATATTTGCAACGAATACTATTTATACAAACAATGCAGTTTTGTCAGTTGTAGAAGGAAATAATTTTATAGGTTCATTTACCCAAGCAAGTAACCAAGTAAATGTATCAGCTGTAAAAGCAATTAATACAGCAGAGATAGGATTAAGTTTTACATCATCTTTAAAAAGTTTACCGATAGATGCACAAGTAACAGGAGGTCCATTAACAGGAGAACCAAGGGCAATTACAAGAGTAAACCTTGACTTATTAAGTACATTATCGGTATCAGTAAATGCACAACCTTTACTTATACAAGGTGTAACAGATACAGTAACGAGTTCACAGATGGCTTTTAATGCATTTACAGGTAAAAAAGAGTTTCGATTGTTAGGTTATAGTCGTGACCCAAGAGTAGAAATAACACAAACAGCACCATTAGATTTACAAATTAATGGCATGATAGTAGAGGTAGCTTTTTAATGTGTGTAGGACCACCACAATTATTAATGATTTCAACAATGGCAACAGCAGTTGGTTCAATATCGGCTGGTAATGCACAAGCAAGAGCATATCAAAGAAGTGCAACGTCTGAAGTAGAACAAATGCAAGCTGATAAAGAAGTTGCAGAATTAGAAGCAATGACAGCAGAAACAGAACGTATGTTAACATTCCAAGAAGCTGTTGCTTCAAATGCAACGGCTATGAGTTTTATGGGTAGAGATGTAAACGACCCATCAGCATTAGCATTGTTTCAAAAAAACTGGGATAATACACAATCTGATATAACAAATATAAAACTACAGCACCGATTAAATAATCAAAAAAGAGATAGGATGATGCAAACTACATTAGATTCTGCTAGTGAAAGAGCAACAGCTTCGCAAAGGTCAGGTCAATTAAATGCTATAGTAGCTGGCACAACAGGAATTAGACAAATAAAGGGAATAGAATAATGGCAATAAAAGTCATTAAAAGAAATACAACAGTCAAACCTGTAGGTGTTGTTAAACAGGATGCCTTTAGTGCAGATGCAGAATTATATAAATCAATTTCAGAAACATCAACAAAATTAATGGTACAATCTTATAGAGATGGTATAGAAGAAGCTACTGAAAGAGGAAAAGAAACAGCAAGACTTACTGTATTAGACACAACAGGAGCAATCAAAAAAGTAGATGCTCCAGAATCATTTGGTAAAATAGCAACAGAATCTTTTAATAAAGCTATGCTTTCAAGATATGAAACAAGTATTGACTCACAATTAAAAAATATGTTGTCAAGTATTCAGTTAAAAAGTTCTGATGGAACACAGTTATATGATGATATAACACAAGGTATTCCTTTATATAATAATCCTGATTTGTATAAAAAACACGCTGTTAGAAAAATAGCAGAGATAATTAAACAAACACCAGATGATTTACAAGCATATACACAGCAACGTGGAGAACAGTTATTAAGTACAGGATTAACACAAGTATCAAAAAATCAACATGACCAAAATGTAAAAACAATTCAATACCAAACGAACCGAGATTTGAATAGTCAAGTGTTTGAGTCAACTTCATTATTTAGTGATGAAAACGCACCGTTAAATACAAAGTTTGAAGAACGTGATAAACTTTTAGAAAATATTAATAATCAACGACAATTATTGAAGCCAAATGATTTCAATAGTTTAATTAATAACGTTGATAGTGAAATCATTAAAGGTGTTATAAATAGTATTGTTAAAGAAGGTAACAATGGAAATGGATTATACAAACACGAGATTGGAAAGTTTCAAGATTTATATGAAAAAAATGGTAAAATACCTTATGAAAATTATAATAAAGTTATAAAGGCTGTTAAACCATCAATATCAATTAATGCCAATATACGCGCGCATTTTAATGTTTTAAAAAATAATGCCGTAGTTTTAGGTACGCCAACAAAAAGAGGTTCTCAAAAAAGAGCAGACGAAAGGTCAAATCAATTTAAAACACTAGCTACTGAATCTAATATCCCAATGACAACACTTATTGCTACAAGTCAAGATGCACTATACCAAATTCAACAAGATGGTATTTTGCCAACAGCGTTAACAGATACATTTGATTCGTATTTAACAGTAGATGGAAATGACCCAACAGGAGAAAACGGATACGAATTATATACTATATGGGATAATCTTACCCTTGTAAATAAAGGTAATTTAGTAGGTCAAGTAAGAAATACAAAACTTTTTAGTAAAGAAATTAATAATTTTATGATGGCTATGAGCAGAAGAATGGATTTAAATAAAAGTCCATTAGGGTTTCAACAAGGTTTAACAACATATAATTTTACAAAAGACCCAGATTCAGAATTTAATGATTTACTAAGAGCAGAACTTAACAAAGGCCAGTTAGACAAAGAATATGAAGGTTCGGCAGAAAGTGGTAAATTGCGAGATGCATTAATTGATAGATTTATAAATGGTGGGTTCTTGAAAGGAAGTAGAGATAGGTCATGGATACCTATGTGGAACGGACCATCAATGACAGTAGAACAAGGAGAAAAATATATAGATGAAGCAATTATAGATTTTGCATTAAGTTTTAAAACAGCTTCTGGTGATGGGAAAAAAAGACCAACTAAGACTTTAAATGAGTCATTAACAAAAACATGGCTTCAACGAAGAGATGACTTTGCACATCAAAAAGGTCTTTTTACTGCTGAAGGTGTACCAGCATTTGCACAATATACATACAAAGTAGCTAACCCTGATGCTGGAGAAGTAGCGAGTGCTATGGGTATGGGTTATGGTATGACTTCACCAGAATATTTTGAAAAAACGCATAGAATGGGAGCTAGTGTTAGAACGTCTTATACTTTAGAAAGAGCATTTTCTGGTGAATCCTATGCAAATTTTAATCCAATAAATGAATTTCATAATTTTGTAGAAGATGTATCGGATAGTATATTAAAGCCAAAAGCTAGTGAATTTAAAACAGCATTTGGAGAAGATGTTTTTATACAATTAAGAATGAACTCAACACTAGATAATCCTAGTTATCAACTATTACATAGAGATAAAATTACAGGCAATGTTGTTCCTACTATAATAAATGAAGCTCCTGTTATTATAAATTTAAGTGATTTTAAAATGAGTTTAAAAGAAGATATTGAGATAATGAAACGAACAGGAGGTAGTTATAAAGAAGTAGGAAATAAAATTTGGCAAGAGTGGCAAGATTCCTTAGAGGAAAATAAAAAATTAGGAGTAACAGGCAATCCTACAATAGGTGGTTTACTAAGTGGTGGTTTAGCACCACAAATTAATAAACCAACTTTAGAATCAACTATTGAAAAACAAACAGGTATGGAGTTTCAAGATTTAAATGATGAAGGCTCATGGTTTGATAGTACTGTAGACAATTTAAAAAAAGTACCTGATTATTTGTCAAGATTATTAGGTGTAGATAAAGCTGGTGCAACAACTATTGGTAATTCTATTGAATCAATACAGCGTTTTAATCCTACAAATATTCGTTTTAGTGCTGATAATCAATGGGTTGGAAGTATGGGTGATGAAAATGGTTTTGAAGTTTTTGAAACAAACGAACATGGGTATCGTGCAACAGTAAAAATATTAAATACCTACAATGATAAATACTATAATAATAAAATGACTATTACAGATATGATTACACGATGGGCTCCACCTAAAGAAAATAATACAAAAGCATATATAAATTACATTTCTAAATCTAGTGAGTATCCTGATGATGAAATTATTGACATGATGGATGAAGATTTATTATTTAATATTTTAAATGCTATGACCAAAATGGAATTAGGTTTATCAGTTTACAATCAATATGACGATTGGGAAAATGAAATACGAAATGGTATTTCAATGGCACTAAATTAATATGACCATACAACAATTAAAAAATGTATATAGCAGAAATTATAAAGAACCTGTTTATTTACCATACAATCAAGAAGTAAATGAACCTGACCCAACAGGATATTGGGAAGGTGTAGGAACTATGTTGAAATATCAATACAGTCCTATTATAAATTATATAGATTCAATAGGTAAATTTACAGATGACCCTGATTTTAAAGCATATAAATATATAGACTTTGAAAATGAAGATGCCTCGTATTTAGCATCAGCTGGTTCAAGAGAAGAACTACAATTTTTAAGAGATAACAGAAGAAAACAACAAGAAATAAAACAAAATATTCATCATTTGCAAGGCTCTCAAATGTTAATAGGTGCAATGTTAGACCCTCTTAATTTTTTAATACCTTCGGCTGTTGTTGGTAAAACTGTTATGCAAGGTGTTAAAACAGGAACAATGGCTGGTTTAAAATATGGTGTAGCTTCAGAAGCATTACGTGCGCCTTTTGACCCAACAAATACTAAAACAGAAACACTTTTAAATATTGGTGTGAGTTCTACATTAGGTGGTGCAATAGGTGGTGGTATGAAATTACCTATGGCTACAATGCGTTGGCACAAAGCAAAGAAACAATTACAAGAAACAACAGACAGTACACCCCCTTTAGGTATTGATAAGACTATTAAAAACAAATCTATTAATGTTAATAAATTTAATAAAGATAACAAAACAAATATCAAAGAAGTAAAACATACAAAAAAACATACAATTCAAGAAACTCAAAAAACTGTTAAAGCAATAGATGAAATAGTTGATGAAAAAGGAAACTCAGTATTTAAACTTATTGATGATGCAGTAGTTCCAGATAAAGCAAAAGTTGGTGATGATATTACTTTATTAACAATAGATTCAGTTAATGCTAAAGGAAAAAAAATAAAAGGTATAATAGAATCAATATCTCCACAAGGCATGATAAAGGTTAAAATTGGTAATAAAAAATTTAATGCTAAAACAACTTTTAAAAAAATATCGTATGATATGGTAACAAGAGATAAAGACAATAATATTGTATTAGATACAGAATTTATTAAAAGCACTTTTAAAAATAAACCTTGGACAAACCCTAAACTAAAAGGTGTTAAACCTTTACTTGATAATCAATTTGAAAGTGCAAATGAATGGTTTAATTTTGTTTTATTGCGTGAATATAAATATAATCAATTACCTAAAAGAACTAAAGAAACGCAAATAGAATATGAAAATAGAATAAATCAAGAATCATTAGAAGAATTAAAAACACAACAATTAAAGATTAAAAAAAATACTCCTATTAAAAATAGATACGATAGTGCTTTAAGAAATATTTTAGGAAATATTATTAAGTCAACGTATCGAAAAGCTATTTTTTATATAGGAGAAAAAAATGGTAAAGAATTACCAGATTCTATAAAACAACTATTCCATAAAGGTTTTGGCGATGGTCAATTAACTTTAATAGATAATTTATTTGGTAATGCAACACAATCTACACTACAAAAATTAGGACAGCATTTAGGAAGACGAGGAGATTTTGAAAGAAATATAGAAAATTTACATTCATTGCAGTTGAAACTTAAAAAAGAAGGAACATTACATAAAGTTGTTAACAAAGATATTTATGACCCAGCTACAGGAGAAATGAAACATACAGCTAGACGAGGTTATTTTGGTGCAACTAATAGAATTAAATGGTGGCAAAGTAGAAATGATGATGATTTAGCTACTTTTATAAACAGAGTAGCTCTTCATTATATGTTAAAAGATTCATGGAAACAAATAAATAAAACAGGTAAATTGCAAAAAGAAACAGGCAAAGATTTTAATTATTTAGAGTATGACCCTAAAACATATCATAAAAACTCTATGGGTAAATCAGAACCTATAACGAAAATAGAAGAAGAAGCAACAAAAGTTGTAGAAAAATATTTTAAAGAATATGAAGCGATGGGTTTAGATGCAAATATGTTTAGCATTAGCAGAACATTACAACAAAAAGAACATGTTTTAAATAAAGTAATTCCTGATGAAATTAAAGAAATAAAGAAAAAATTTCAAACAACAAAAGATGCTGATGAAAGAACTAAAATTGGTTCAGACATACGTGAAGCAGAAAAACGTATGTATGATTTAAGAAAAAATATAGATGATATTAAAAAACATGAAAAAGATTTAACTCCACCTTTTGAAGAAAATTATTTTAGTAGAATTTATAACAAAGAATTTATTAAAGGAAACAGAGAAATATTTCAAGAACTTGTTGAAGAATGGTTTAAAGTAAAACCTTATAGATTAATTCATAATGAAAAAACAGGTCAATTAAAAAAAATATCTTACTCTACAGACCCTAAAGAAATAACTAAAAGAGCTAAAAAACATATCGTTAAACTTTTAGAAGAAGATGACCCAGAAGTTACATCATCTTTAATGAATCCATTAAACGTAAGTTCTTTACATGGAAGAAATTTAGATGCGCCAAATTATTTTGGAGTTAAAAGTAAAAAAGATGGAGAGATTTATCGACTTACTGATTTTATAATTACTGACCCATTTGCCGTTGTTCAAAATTATGCCACTAGAGTAGCACCTAAGATACAATTTAAAAGTGATTTTGGTATGAGTGCAGAACAAGTAAAAAAAATTATAGAAAGAACTATGCAAATTGATAAATTTACAGATAAAGATATAGCCAGAATAAAACAAAAATTTGATGTTTTATATTCAAGAGTAGTAGGGCAAACAATAAAATCACCAGAAAGATGGGATAATGAATTAGCACAGTATATTAAAGCACTAGGAACAATTACTTTTTTAAGTGATTCTGGTAGAGCATCTATTGTTGATACAGGAAACTCAGTATTTCAATATGGATTTAGACCATGGCAAATGGCAATGGAAACATTTTCAAGACCAGAATTATACGGCAAAAGGTCAAAAGCAAATAGATTAGCTGGAGAAGGTATTGGTACAGCATCATTAATAAGCATGGCAAATAGAATAGTAGAATACGCAACAGCACATCCAGCAACAAATAGAATGGCAAGAGTGCGTGATAGGTCAGTTGAATATTCTATGCAATTAAATTTTTTAAAGCCTTTTACTTTAATGTGGAAAGAAGTCATAGGTAATTTTTCACAACATGATATAATAGAAAAATCTTTTAATTATAGTTCATTAACTAAATCAGAACGTATAACATTAGCACGACATGGTATAGGTGAATATGAAGCTAATTTAATTCAAAGAGAAAACAAAGCAATAGAAATAGATTCAAATGGTGCTTATTTACCAAACATAGATAAATGGGAAAATGCAGAAGCTAAAACAATATTCTTAGCAACGCATCAAACTTATATAAATACAGGAAGTTTAACGGCAACAGCATCAGATAAATTTCAAATGGTAGATGGTGTTGTATTTGTTCCTTATAAGCCATGGATGAGTAAATTTAAAAATAGAAAAGGTGAACCTTTATTTGTTGTTGATAAAAGTATATCATCTGGCACAGCTGAATATGTAAGATTGCAAAGTGGCATGATGGGATTGCCTTTTATGTTTTGGAATTATGGATTAGCTGCGAATCAAAAAATACTACAAGCTGGATTTGACCCTAATAGACCTTTAAGCAATAGATTATTTGGTGCATCTATAATGATAGGTTTAGGATACATGATAGCAAGTTGGCGAATACCTGATTATAGATGGGATAGCATGACATATGCACAAAGAATGGCAAAAGCTGTTCATTTATCTGGAGTCACAGGAATGTATACAGATATTATGTACATGAATTTACATATGTATAAAGGATTTGGTGGTAAAGATATGGAAAATTCTTTAGCTTTATATGACCCAGATATTTATGATGCAATTATGGAACCATTTGGTGCTGGGTATGGTTATGTTGGTGATGTTGGTAGAAGTTTAGTTACTATGGCAACAGATAGTATCCCACATGGATTAGCACAACTTCCATATCCTTTACAATTCAATATGTTTATAAGAGATGACATAAGAGAAATGAGAAGATGGTTGCATAATTATTAAAAATATGCTTATAAGGAGTTATTATGTCAATATTTGTAGATTCTGAAACACCGAGAGTACAGTTTACTGTTACAAGTCCTACTACTGCGTTTGCATTTGACTTTAATTTTTTTCAAGATTCGGATATTAAAGTTTATGTAGACTCTACTCTTAAAGAACTGACAACGCATTATACTGTTACTGGTGAAGGTAATGATACAGCATCAAATCATGGTGGTACAGTTACTTTTGGGTCAGCAGTAGATGATGTTACTGTTACAATTTTTCGTGACATAGAAATTAAAAGAATTTCTGATTTTCCAGCAAGTGGTTCTTTTCAAGTTGATTCTCTTAATACAGAACTTGATACTATTACAGCTATTCAGCAAGAACTTGAAGATGACTTTAATCGTTCTTTAAGATTAGATGATGAAGATTCGACTGTTGCAATGACATTGCCATTAAAAGCATCAAGACTTGGAAAGATATTAGGATTTAATTCTTCTACTGGTGTACCAGAAATGTATGTGTATCTTACTAATGAAAATACTGTTGCCTTAGATGGATTAACAGCTGGTACTGTATTAGCCAGCAAGTATGTTCTTGTAGATAGTAATAAAGATATAGGAACTTTTAGGAATATAACTTTATCAGGTGAACTTGATGCTGGTTCATTAGATGTTTCTGGTGATGCTGATATTGATGGTACATTAGAAGCTGATGCTATTACGATAGGTGGAGTGACATTAGCTGAAACGATTGCCGATACTGTAGGAGCAATGGTTAGTTCAAATACTGAAACAGGAATTACAGTTTCTTATGAAGATGGTGACAATACTCTGGATTTTGTTATTGGTGCTGGTTCGATTGTCAATTCAATGTTGGCTGATGATGCCGTTGGTGCAGATGAGTTAGCTAGTAATGCTGTTGTTACAGCTTCTATTGTAGCTGATGCAGTAACTGGAGCAAAGATAGCTGATGACCAAATTGATAGTGAACATTATGTTGATGGTTCTATAGATACAGTTCATATTGCAAGTGGAGCAATTACAGCCGATAAGATTGCAGATGGTACTGTAGTTGCCGCAGAAATAGCTTCCAATGCAGTTACTACAGTAAAGATAAATGCTGATGCTGTTACTGGTGCTAAGATTGCTGACAACGCTATTGACTCAGAACATTATACTGATGGCTCGATTGACTTAGCTCATATGTCAGCAAATAGTATTGACTCTAGTCAGTATGTTGACGGCTCTATCGACCTAGTTCATATGAGTGCGAATAGTGTAGATAGTGACCAATATGTAGATGGTTCGATTGACTTAGTTCATATGTCTGCAAACTCTGTAGATTCTGACCAGTATGTCGATGGAAGTATTGATACAGCACACATTGCTAACGACCAAATTACAAATGCTTTAATGGCAGATGATGCTATAGANAGTCCTCAGTTAGCAAATGGTTCTGTTGATTTAGCTCATATGTCAGTTAATAGTATTGACTCAGACCAATATGTNGATGGAAGTATTGATACGGCTCATATTGGAGCAGACCAAATTACATCGGCAAAAATTGCTGATGACCAAATTGATTCTGAACATATTGTTGCTGGTGCAGTTGATGCCGAGCATATGTCAGCAAACTCTATAGATAGTGCTTCATATGTAGATGGTTCTATAGATTTAGCCCATATGTCAGCGAACTCCATAGATAGTGACCAGTATGTTGATGGTTCTATCGACTTAGCTCATATGAGTGCGAACTCGGTTGACTCTGACCAATACGTTGATGGCTCTATCGACACAGCCCATGTTGCCGATAATGCTATTTCATTAGCAAAGATGGCTGGGCTTGCTAGAGGTAAACTTATTACTGGCGATAGTAGTGGTGACCCTTCAGCTTTAGCAATTGGAACCAATGGTCAGTATCTTAAATCAGATGGCAATGATTTGGTCTGGGGTTCGGCTACAATAAGTGGTTTGGCTTCTGATGATTTAACAACAGGTGATGGTGCAGTAACAATAGCTACAAGTTCTGGTGCTATTACGATTGATAACCAAGCTGATAATGCAGATATTATTTTTAAAGGAACTGATGGTGGTGCAGATATTACACCATTGACTCTTGATATGTCTGATGCTGGAAAAGCTATTTTTACTGGTGCAATGTCTGTTGCTGGTGCTTTTACTTCAGTAGGTATAGATGATAATGCCGATGCTACTTCAATAACAATAGATAGTGATGAAAATGTAGGAATTAAAACTACTACTCCAAGCAATCAATATGCAGATGATTTAGTTGTTTCTGTTCCAG
>JGI24006J15134_10000559_pt1 | contig 22912 bp, 30 predicted proteins | sample LinPmetageLP53_FD_15134 | JGI IMG/M metagenome (IMG submission 15134)
AGGTAGGAAATCATGTTAAAGCAGGTAAGAATAGAAGAACCGCGCTTATGGCGGAACTTAATGTGGATCATCCTGATCTACTGGACTTTTTGCACATTAAGTTGGATCTTTCACAACTAACAAACTTCAACATCTCAGTGGCTATCACTGACAAATTTATTGAGGCTTGCGAAAATAATGACAACTGGGAATTCAAGTTCAACAATAAGCGGTACAAGGTATATCAAACTAACCGAGTATCCAGCGACGGAACTAGCGAGATCATTAACATCGTTGCTCTCTCCCAAGAGGATGCTTTAGAGCGTGCGAAGCTTCACCACCTTAATCTTTGGAATGATACTTTTGAGGATGTTCAAGAGGTTAACTTCAAGGCTATTGATTTGTGGAACCGTTTGTGGGAGAATGCTGTTAAGTCTGGTGAGCCGGGTATCTTCAACCTCTCTCTCACTAACAGATACACCAACATGTCGTACTTCCTTAAGATGAATGCCACTAACCCTTGTGGTGAGATTCCTTTGGACTCATACGCTAATTGTTGCTTGGGTCACATTAACCTTTCCAATATGGTAAATGAGGAAGGTGATGACTTAGACTGGAATCGTCTTGCTAGAACAATTAGAACGGGTATTCGATTCCTAGACAATGTCCTTACCGTCAACCACTATCCCTTAGAGGAGTGTAAGACAGCGGGTGATCGTTCTCGCCGTATTGGTCTTGGAACCATGGGTCTTCACCACATGCTCATCAAACTAGGTATTAAGTATGGAACTGAGAAGTCGATTGAGTTCATTGATAGGCTTTACACCACTATCCGTAATGAGTCTTATCTATCGTCGGTTTATCTTGCTCGTGAGCGTGGTTCCTTCCCTGAGTTTAGTTACAAGAAGTATCTAGATGAGGAGTTTGCAAAGACTTTACCCGCTCGTATCCGAATGCTGATTAAGGAGCATGGGATTCGCAATGCAGTAATGCTCACTGCTGCACCAACTGGGACTATTGCCATGGTTCATAACGTGTCTACGGGCATTGAGCCTATTTTCGCTCCGATGTATAACCGTCGTTATCGTGAGGGTAACACTTGGAAGTCCACCCTTGTTCTTGATCCTTTGTTTAAGGATGAGTTAATGAAGGGTAACAGTGGTCGTCATGTTGTAGGTGCTTACGATATTACTCCAGAACAGCATATGGGTGTTCAGGCTTGCATTCAAAAGTATATTGACAACGCTATCAGTAAGACTATTAACCTTCCTTCAGATGCTGATCATGAGCAAGTCTCCAGAATGGCTTTGAAGTATGCTCCCTATCTTAAAGGTATGACCGTCTACCGTGCAGGATCTAAGGGTATGGAGCCTTTGGAGGCTTTGCCTCTTACCGATGAGAATATTGCTATGGCGAAGGAACTTATCGCAGCCGAGCAAGTTGAGACTTCCGTAGGAGTTGAAGCCTGTACTGTTGGCGGGGAGTGTGGATCCTAATGGTTGACGCAATATTAGAGTCTTATAACTGTAAGAAGTGCGGTCCTTGTTCTACGTTTGTAGAACGATCTGATGAGACTGGGCTTTTTTACTATGAGAAAAGAGTTGGTAGGAAGATTCATGAAGATAAGGTTCCGTTTCACGACGGGACCGAGGAGTGGTCCTATCATCCTGATTGGGAGAATGACTGCACCTATTGGCATAAGTATGTAAGAGAGTGGTCTATGGAATACTTCGATACTATTCAATGCCCTACTTGTAAAAAGGAAACTGAGAAACGAGCCTCAATCTATTACTTCAGTGTAGGTGAAGGTAGGAATTCTTACAAGTCTCTAAAGGAGCGTGCTCGTTTTGCTCATGAAGGCATGGATAAGAAGCAAGCTGATCAATTCTTGGAAGAGTCTTGCCAAGCGTCTAAAGATCGAGTAAAGTCGGGGGATCAACACTATAAGAGAGTTGTTCCTAACTATAAGGTCTTAGCCGAACAGGGTAAGGCACGTAGGCTCAACGACCAAGAGAGTGCAAACAAGATAGAAAATTTAAAGCGAACCAATGCGTCCGTAACCAAAGACGGAACTATTGGAAAAGCATCTCGAAGAAAGTAAACCCTGATTCTATAATACAACATGCCCTACCACATTAGCGACAACACCAAGCGGGGTTGTCTTTATCTCCTGAAGAAGGACATTGAGTTCTTCTCGGAGATTGTGCCTCTTCTGAAGCCTGAATACTTCGATTTCCCTGCATACAAGAATGTTTTCTTGGGTGTTCGGAATTACTACGATAAGTATCGCAAGCTTCCATCTGATTCGGTCTTACCCGACTTTATCAATGCTAATGTCTCAGGGGCAACGGATACAGGTATTGATTACGAAAATACTCTCGCTGAGATTGATACTATTGATAAGGCTTGCTTAGGGGATCGTGAGTTCCTATTAGATACCGTAGAGGAGTTTGCAAAGCAGAAGGCAATGGATCAAGCCGTTCGAAAGGCTATGGTCATCCTTAATGAAGAGGGCGATATCTCTGAGGTCGAGGAGCTTGTCAAGAGTGCTCTTCTAATCAACCGTAATGTTGATGTAGGGCAAGACTACTTTGAGGAGGTATCTGATCGACTCATCAGATCCCGTGAGGAGAATAGGGAGAGTAGGATTGGAACGGTGTTTAAGACTCATGATCGTAATCTTGAGGGAGGTCTAGCTGCAAAGGAGCTAGCTATCGTCGTAGCTCCTCCAGGTGTAGGAAAATCTTTGTATCTGGTAAATCAAGGTGCAAAGGCTATTTATGAGGGTAAGAATGTTCTATACCTATCCTTAGAGATGAGCCAAGATAAAATTGCAGGTAGGTTTGATTCTGTTCTTACTGAGATTCGTAATTCTGATCTCAAGAAGCAGCAGGGTCAAGTAAAACTTAAGCATCGCCTAAATGAGGTTAGGAAAAAGACTAATGGCAGGTTGTTGATTAAGGAGTTCCCTACGGGAGGTTCTAATGTGAATCAATTGCGTGCTTTGCTTGTGCAGTTACGCTTGCATAAGGATTTTGTTCCTGATCTTATTGTTGTGGATTACCTTGAGCTTCTGAGACCAAACCGTATTATTGACTCGGAGTATCAGGCTCAACAACGTATCGCTGAAGAGCTTCGTGGTCTTGCGGTTGAGCATAAATGCCTAGTCTGGACGGCATCCCAAACTAACCGTCAGGCTCGAAGGGTAGCTATTATTACTGATGCCGAGTTAGGAGACTCGTATGGAAAGATTCGGCCTGCTGACTGGGTTATTTCTCTAAATCAAACTCAAGAAGAGTATGATGAAGGGACGATGAGAGTGTTTGTAATCAAGGCAAGAGACTCTAAACAGCATTACTTGATTAATATCGGTGTAGACTATACTACACTGCAAATGAGGGAGCCTTCACATGAAGAACAACAGTCCGTCTGATTTTCCTTTTATTAAGGATAAGAAGCATATCTACAACAAATTTATTGATAAGGAAGTCTCCCGTGTCAATGTAGGCTGGGCAGTATTTTCACTTGAATTGCATTCTGACCTTTGTGAAGGGGATCAAAAGGTCGATGGTGTCTGCGATTGGGAAGAGCATAAAATAAAATTAGAAATGAATCTTTCTGATTCTGATGCAAGGGAGACTATCATTCATGAGCTTTACCACTGTATGCTGGAGGCAGGGGGCTTTGATGAAAAGAACTTTGACCAGCAGAGAATGTTCTTGACGAATGAACAACTAGTGGTATGCTTATCTAAGCAGACTATGACCCTGCATCACCTCAATCCAAAACTATTCTCAATTATTTATGCTTGATATCGTAGAGACAGACCCCAAAGACCTAAACCAAGATACTTATCAATATATTGTTAGTATCATTTCTAAGGTTGCGCGTGACCCTAATGTGGCTGCCGATCAACTTTCTAATATTTCCTCACAATATGCCTACTACTATGGTATAATGATCCGGGCCAAGAGATTTCTGGATGATGCCGAGGAAGCATTAGAGAATTTCAAGGCTTCAGCTAGAACAGAAAAGAGAAGTGATGGCGTTAAGCTCACTGCTGTTGCGGCTGAAGATTATGTTAACTCGCTTGAGTTGACGGGAGACCTAAATAGTAAAGTTCGTCATCTTAAAGAAAGTTACGGGTATGCCAAGGGCCTCTGTAACACCCTAGAGATGAAGAAAGACATGCTTATCCAGCTTTCAGCTAACAGCAGGCAGGAATCTAAGCTTTTTCAGTAACTTGTTAGCACTCAATTGCAAACCAATAGCCCAAACAGGAGAAATACAATGGCAAAAACACTAGCAGAACTTCGTGAGATGCACAAGAAGGTAATGAATGAGGATAAGCCTCAAGGAACAGGACAAGGAGGTATGTCTAATTGGGCAACCTTCAAGGATGGGGACAATAATGTTCGATTCCTCCCAGGGAAGGATGATCCACTTGAATTCTTTGTAGAGGGTGCTGTTCACAAGTATCAAAACAGCGAAGGTCAGTGGCGAAACTACAAGTGCCGTAAGACTCAGGGTGAGAAGTGCCCTGTATGTGATTACTACTTTGATCTTTGGCGTAGGCACAAGGAACTTAACCTTGGTCGTGACTCAACTGGTAAGAATGTTAAGTCCAAGTTCGGAGACCTTGCAACTAAGCTTAAGGCAAAGGAGAGATTCTACACTATCGGTGTGATCCGTGCTTTGGAAGAGGCTGGCGAAGATCCAGTCAAGTATATTGCGATGAGCAAGCAATTGTTTGATCGTGTTATGTCCGCTATGATTAGCGATGACTTCACAGACGAGGATGATCCTGATAACAGCACCATCATTGATCTTGAGCGGGGTAATGACTTTAATGTTCGTATCACGCAACAAGGACAATGGGTAAGCTTTATCGAGTCTCAGGCCAAGTATAAGAAGTCTCGTGCTGGAACTCCTGCTCAGGTAGCTGAGTGGATGGAGAATGAACTGGACCTACAGTCTCTTACTGAGATTGGTAGTTACGAAGAGGGCAAGGAGCTTATTATGAACCTTGAAGCCTCACTTAATCCCATTAAGACCGAAACAACTTCGGAAGAAGGGGAGGATTTACAGGTATGATGAATAAGAAGTTTTTAGTTACGAGTATGCTTGTCCTTATGATGAGTATGATGTTTGCGTCTTGCTCCGTTTTGGATAGCTTGTTTGCCGACAAGGTAGTTACTACTATTAGTAACGTTAGAGAGGATAGACGTGCTGATGCCGTTCCTGCGGACCTAGGTATGCTTCCTCCTGACGTTGCCGCCAGAATGGCTAGGGATGGTGAAACTCTCGTCGTTGTGGACAAGGGTGATATTCTAGATCCAATGGGTGACGTGGTAGACATTACCGACCCAGGCTCGGAGGCTCTAGATTCTGTTCTGGGAATGGGTCTTGGAGCACTCAATTCTGTGTTCCCAGGGGTAGCAGCTTTGGAAGGTCTCGGTTTACTATTCTCCAAGAGAAAGCGTAAGCACTATGGTAAGGCTATGAAGGCTGCTGTCCCAGCTAATGGAAAGGTTGAGCTAAAGGATGCTGTCCTATCTTTGGGCAAGGCTCTCGGAGTTGCACATAGTTCTGGAAACTCAAAGAAGGTGTTTGAGGAAGAGGAAGAGAAGGAAGTAAAGAAGAGTTAAGTAGGCACTTTATATTAGTCGCCATCAACTAACTCAGATCTTCGGGTCTGAGTTAGTTTTTTTATAGCTATAGGGCTATAATAATGCCATGCGTAAACTTAAGATCCTGGTTGTATTTGCAAACCATGGGGGATGTAGCTACTACAGACAATTATCTCCCATGAAAATGATGGAAGAGGTAATGGGTGATAAGGTCGAAGTTAGGTATAACGATAATCCATTAGAGATTGATGCTGAGAAGAATTACGCACCTCCTGTCGATAAGCTCACTGATATGAATTGGGCTGATATCGTTTTTGTAGCAAACATACTTAAGTTTGGCGGGCCTTATACTGCTCGTGTTGTAGGTATTGCAAAAGAGCTAAAGAAGTTTGTTCATTTTGATACTGATGATTTACTGACTGACCTTTATGAGGAGCACCACCTATATCAGACATATAAAGACAATAATCTTGATGAAGTTACTAAGTTTTGCTACTACCACGCAGACTTAGTTACGGTAACTCAAGTTAAATTTGCACAAAGAATTAGACCTTTGATAGGTAAGTGTTTGGCTGTAGTTAAGAATGTTATTGATTACTCTTTACCTGCTTGGAACCATCCTAAGACAAAGGCTAAATTCACCCGAGTAGGCTATGCAGCAGGCATTCACCATCGAGGAGATGTAAAGGTGTTTAACGCTGTTCCTCACCTTGTTAATCAGAAAGTTGGAAGAGAGAATGTGCAATGGAATTTCTATGGGCATCCTCCACCAGATCCTAATAAGGATAAGAACAGTTGGGAGGCTAAGGTATGGCCTGAGTATATGCAGAGCCTTCTGAGAGGCTTCAAGGGGAACAAAAACTACAATATCCACTATGCACTACCTCCAAACGATTACGGGCGGTACTACGCAGATATGGACGTTGCAATAGCTCCTCTTCAAATGAACAACTTCAATGACTCTAAGTCCGATATTAAGGTTGCGGAGTGTTCACGTTATAAGATTCCTTTGGTAGCTAGTAACGTTGGGTGCTATGATGAAACTATTATCAATGGTGAGACAGGGTATTTAATCGATCCCGACGCTCCGAAGAGTGAATGGGTTAAGATTCTTAGTAAGCTTTGCAAGGATAAAAAGCATCGTATTGAATTAGGTAAGAATCTTCACGATAGAACTAAAGATTTATTCGATGGTCGTAAACAGTCTCAAATGCGATACGATCTTTATGTACAAGCTATTAAGGATACTGGACATAAGATAGATGATTAAAGTACTCAGTGGATTTACTGGCCCTGGGGGTAGCACTGTAGCGTTTAATAACCTTGTTAATTTATTTAACGATAACGGTATGGATGCTTGCTTATACGGACCTCAGGAATGGGACGGCATTAATTGTAATTTTAAAAAAGAGGAACCTCCTATAGGCTTAGGGGATACCGTTATTTATCACTTTAGAATGCCTCCCACTACTCGCTGTAGTAAATTGATTTTATCCTGTCACGAAACAGAGTTGTTCCCTATAAAGAACTATATGAATAGTCGGGGATTTTATCAACAAAGACTTAGTCCTGATGCAATTCATTTTGTATCTGAATTTCAGAAGCGATGGCACGATGTTGAAGGAGTTGTTATTCCTAATGTGGTTTCAAAATACAAGCCAGTAGATAGTAATTTAAAGGGTCCAAGGTCAGCCGCTATAATTGGAAGTATTGACCGTAACAAGAGGGTCCACAAGTCAATACAGAGGGCTTTAGAGGATGGGCATTCAGATATTCGACTCTATGGGGCGATCACTGATGGCGATTATTTTCATAAAGAAGTTCTGCCTTATTTAGGTGGGAAGGTCTCTTATAAGGGTGTCATTAATGATATGCGAGAGGTGTATAATGCTGTGCAAGATGTTTATCACTCCTCTACAATAGAAACCTTTAACCTTGTAAAGGCTGAATGTAAATATGCTAATGTAAATTATCATGGAGATGTAGAGAGCGATACTCAGGCTGAATACTGGCCGAATGAAAAAATATTAGAATCATGGAATACTCTTCTGAACCAATAAGTTTCATATGTCCGACTAGGGGTAGGATACATAATGTTTATAGACTAATAGAATCCTCGGTGGCTACTTACTCGGGCAATACTAGTCTAAATTTTATGTTCTATATGGATGAGGATGATATTGAAACGATCAAACTAGTTAAGGATTTGTCGGTCAAAGACCCCAACATTAACATAGAGGTTATAGTTGGTGAAAGGATTATCATGTGCGAGATGTCTAATATTCTTGCTAGAAGGTCACATGAAGGTATTCTGTTTTTTTGTGGTGATGATATTGTTATGGAGTCTAAGGATTGGGATACTGTGGTTAAATCCGAGTTTGACAAGGTTGATGATAAAATTCTGTTTCTTTACGGGGATGATGGCTTAATGCACGAGAAATTAGCAACCCACTTTTTTATACACAAGAAGTGGATTGAAGCTACCGGACATTGTGTCCCTCCTATCTTTACAGGGGATTGGGCTGATAATTATGTTAACCATGTAGCTGATATGTTAGGCAGGAAAGTGTATGTTGAAAAACTTAAAACAACTCATTACCATCCTACGGCAGGTAAGGCTATAATGGATGAAGTGTATCTTGAAAAGTATCAAAGAGATATTAAATCTAATCCTCAGATGCTCTTTAGAGAGAGTGCCTCCTTGAGGGAATCAGATGTCAAAAAACTGAAAGAATGTATGCGTAATTACTAAAATGATTGATGTTTTATTTATAGAACCTAATTCTTCTAGGTCTTCATATCAAGGGTTAGCGGAAGATTACGCTGCTATTGAGACTCCTACTTGGTCGCTTTTGTTGGCTCAAAGTTGTCGAAGCAAAGGGTTTAAGCCTTCTATCTTAGATGCTAACGCGGAACGGCTTACAGATGAGCAAGCGTTAGCTAGAGTTAAGGATTTAAATCCTCGGCTAGTGTGTTTCGTTGTCTACGGTCAGAACCCTAACTCAGGCACAGTTAACATGTCTGGAGTTATATCGTTATCGAAGTTACTTCATGCTACTGGCTATAAGATTGCTGTGGTTGGATCTCATGCCTCGGCAAAGCCTAAGGAGTTATTGGAGTACCCTAGTTTAGACATTATTCTCCTTAATGAGGGTGTATATGCAATGCATAATCTTTTGGCCTCAGATCTTTCAGACGAATCTCTGAGAGGCATTAAAGGTATCGGTTTTAATGGGGTTCTCAATCCTCCTGAGAGAATTGTCCCACAAGAAAGGTTGGTGGAGGATCTTCCAGGTTATGCTTGGGATCTACTTCCTTACAAAGAAAAGCCTTTTGATCTTTACAGAGCGCATTTTTGGCACACTGGATACAACCATGATAATAGGTCTCCTTTTGCGGCCTTATATACCTCGTTTGGTTGCATGTTTAAATGTTCGTTCTGTATGATTAACATCTTAAATAGGACCGATAATCGAGATGATGCTGTATCCTCAGATTTTAATGTCATGAGGTATTGGCCTGCTGATTTTATCATCAAAGAGTTCGATAAGCTTCATGAGTATGGGGTTGAGAATATCAGAATCTCTGATGAGATGTTCTTCTTGCAAAAGAAGCATTACGAACCTATTTTAGATCTTCTTGAGGAGAGAAATTATCCTTTCAATATGTGGGCTTACTCCAGGATCGACACTTGTAAGCCTGAGTTTTTACACAGATTTAAGAAAGTAGGAATTAACTGGCTGGGCCTTGGTATTGAAGCAGCGACTAAAGTAGTTAGACAGGAGGTTACCAAAGGATCTTTTAAGGACATTGATATTCAAACCGTTGTAAAAAATATAAAAGATGCGGGTATTAACGTTGGTGCCAATTACATCTTTGGATTCCCAGGAGAAAATCTGAAAAACCTACAGGAGACTTTGGATCTCGCTAAAGAAATTAATGCTGAGTTCTCCAATGTATATTGTGCGGCTGCATTGCCGGGTAGTCCCTTACATCAAGAGGCTCTTAACAATGGGTGGGATCTGCCAGAAACGTTTAGTGAGTATGGATTCTATTCTTATGATTGCAAGCCGTTACCTACGAAGCACCTCACTCCGAAGCAAGTTCTTAAGTTTAGGGATGAGGCATGGACAGAGCTTGTAACTGATGAGAGATATTTACAATTAATTGAATCTAAGTTTGGCAAGCAAGCTAGAATAAACATTGAGGAGCAAGCCAAGCTCAAGCTACACAGAAAACTATTAGAGGAAAATGATGAATAAAAAAGCACTGATCGTCACTTGGGACGGATTCCAAGATCAAGAAGTTATCTACCCATACTACAGACTTCAGGAGTATGGATTCGATGTAACCATTACAGGGTCTACAGATAAGGAGGAGGTCATTGGCTTATTTGGAACTAAGTTCAAGAGCGTGCGCCCTCAGGATATGGGGTCCTCTGAGGATTGGGATCTTCTTGTTCTTCCAGGCGGCGTAAAAGCACTAGAGAAGGTCAGACAAGACCCAAATGTTCTTGAATTTATAAAAAGTTGGCCTGACAACAAGGTTATCTCTTCAATATGTCACGGTGCTCAACTTTTAATTTCTTGTGGTAAAACTCAATCCCAATCTATTTCAGGATACTACAGCATTGAAGACGATATTGTTAACTCAGGAGGTAATTACCACAGATTACCTGTGATTAGTTCAAACATTGCTTCAGGTGCTCACTATAAAGACATGCCTCTTTGGATGAAAATGACCCTTGAGCTTTATGAAAGATTACAGTAAAGTTATTGTTCCTAAACCATGGGGTAAGGAGTATCTCTTGTTTGATGAATTCAACGTAGCAGGTTGGATTCTTCATGTTAATAAGGGTGAGAAAACTTCATTGCATTGCCATCCTAAAAAGAAAACTAGTTTAATAGTTCTTGAGGGTGATGCTGTAATAAGTTTTCTCACTTCCAATATTAGCATTTCAAAGGGGGAGAAAACTATTATCCGAGAGGGAGTATTTCACTCCACGACGGCTTTGACAGATCTCGTTCTTTTAGAGATAGAAACTCCTGTTGATAAAGGTGACTTAGTTAGGCTTGTTGATTCGTATGGTCGAGCGGGCAAGCCTTACGAGGTGGAGAATATCCCTAGAGGGTCTTTAGACTTTCTAGAGTTTGATAATCTAAGATCAACGGCTGTTGGTGCATGTGAATTATATTTGAAAGAGAACGAAACATTAGAGGACAACTTCTCATTAGTTATATTTTTTGAGCCGGGTATTGTCCTTGGAGATGTCGTGATAGCTGGGCCAGGGGACTGTTTAACTAAGCGCGGATTTGATAAATTATCTAAAAGATTTGAGGTAAACAGAAATGCCAGGAGACTAGAGATAAATGTTTGATGTTTGGTTAGATTTAGATAAAACTATTTGGAATTGCTACTCGGAGTCTGAAGTGTGGGCTAAACAATTAGAATCACCTTTTACGCTTGTGGATCTTGAACGAATAGACGCTGCGAATGGGCTTTGTAAAATACACGAAGGATTTGATTCATTTATACGAAACCCACGAAGCAATATAAGTTCTTTTAATGTCATAACCGCTGGATCTAGGTATAATACATTTTTAAGCGACCAACCTTCTTACTGTTTACTTTCTCTTCTTGGTTATCTGCCTCTTATCAGTAATATAGTTTTTAAAACTAAAGAGTTTATTAAGGGCGATTTTCTTAGAGAACTAAACAACGAAAAAATTGTCTTAATAGATGATGACGACAAGCAACTGGAGAATGCCAGAAAAAATAACATTCAAGTCATTGATAGGAAATCATTTAAAACATGGAAGGATATAGTTCTTTAATTAACTCTGACATCCGAGACAGAGTTCTGTACAAAGCCTTCTTCTGTAGGGAGTTTGAAAAAACCGTACAAGATAAGGTCAATAAGGGTGAGATAACGTGCCCAGTATACCTTTCGATTGGACAAGAGTTGTTACCTGCGATTCTTTCGGAAGTTTATCCTGAATCTTTTATATTTGCTCAACATCGTGCTCACTCCACTTACTTATGTTATAGTCGAGACCCATTAACACTTGCTAGAACTTTGATAAGTTCAAAAGAGGGTTCTGCTTCTATACAGATACCTAATAAAATGCTAGGGCACAGCGGGTTCATGGGAGATCAAGTGCCAATTGCTGTGGGTTTCTGCTTGCGTAGTGGCAAGCACACTCTTGCAATTATGGGTGATGCTTCTGGAGAAGAAGATTACGTTTTAGGGGCAATGGCTTTCGCTTCAACCAGAGATCTCCCAATGCTTTTTGTTGTTGAAGATAATAATTTATCTATCTTGACAGAAAAAAATGTTAGAAGAAACTGGGAGCTAGATAGCGTTGCAAAAGCTTTTGGTATGCTGGATTCTGTCAATGTAAGTGATGACTTAGAGACTCTTTTAAAAGTATTAGGTAATCTTAAGAAGCTTTCTAAGCCTGCACTTATAAATGTAAACTCTACTAGGCTATGCTGGCACAGCGGAAGTGGAAACAATGAAGGTCTTTATGACAGGCTTTCTGACGAGATTGCAGGTAAAGAGCATTTAATTAATTTAGCAGTGAAGGATAACAAAAAAGTATGGCAATTAATTTAGCGACCACTATAAGTGATCTCACATTAGATCACATGGACAAGGGTAACCTTGTTATGGGGCAATGCTTAACCGCAGTTGGTTGGGTAGGTGGCACTGTGCCTAAAGTCCCTAAGCACCCATCGTTGGTGGAGCTTTCTATGGCTGATGTGGCTGGGGGAGGTATCGCAGTCGGGTCTGCTCTGTTTGGTAATCGAACAGTTTACATTGTTAGGTATCAAGGCTTTTTGTGGTATAACCTTATTTCAGTTGTTAATTATGCTGCTAAAAGCAAAGAACTTTGGAACGTTCCGTGTCCAATTATTGTTAGAGCGATTGCTATGGAGGGAAAAATTGGGCCAGTGGCCGGATCATCTCATATATCTTTAGCATATCGAATGCCTGGAGTGAGGATAGCCTGCCCTAGAACGCCTGAGGAGTATATAAGCGTTTGGCAAGACGCATCTACTGGCGAGGATCCTTACATTATATCAGAGCACCGATCTAGCTTTTCAGTGACAGACGAACCTAACTACGAGGAATATGACTCACCTGATATAGTTCTTTTACCTTTATCTTGTCCTCGGCAAGAGGTGAACAAGTTAGTTTCAAAATCCTCGGCAAGTATCTCTGTTGAACCTTTAGTATTTATCAAGCCCTTTAAAAATTTCTATAAGGTGGTTGATTTAATACAAAGATCTAAGAACGGAGCTATAATAATAGACGATGATTACCCTGATGGTATGGCTAAAAGCATAGCTTATGATTTAACAATGGCCTCTGGTAAGAAGGTAGAAGTCATGGGACTGGAGAGTAGGACTGCTGGATTTACTGATAGCTCAGATAACCTGCCTCCGAGCGAGTGCCAAATAAAAAAGAAAATTGAGGACATACTTAAATGCAAGATTTACTAGTAGTTTATAATACTTTTGGCTTTAAGAATAATATTGAGCACTATAAGGAATGTTTAAACTCTATATTTAATTCTGACCTTCCACCTAAAACAAGGGTGATCATATCTTCCTGTATGAATTCTAAAGAGTGTAGGGATGAACTTCAAAGAGAGTATGGTGATAAGCTGTTGCACTCTTACGTGGACGAGGGCTTACCCGTTAATATAACGTTCAACCTAGCAGTTGATCGAGCAGTTCGTTTAGAGGGAGAGTTTAAATACTACTTATATGTTGATTCAGGTGTAGACTTTAAGGGCAATGAGGGAGCCATTCTAGAAGCCACTAAGGTTATGGATTCCGATAAATATGGCATACTCAGCTTTCAGGCCAGCAATGACCACGCTCTTTACAATGTAGGTATTCATAATCCTCCTTTGAAGGGTCGAAATCATGAAGTCCCTGTAGGAACTGCATGTAATGGCCATAGCGAAATGTTCTCTAATGCTGTACGAAAAAGATTTAGAGCTTTAATTCCTGACGTTTTTGTGGCTTTTTGCACAGAGTCTACTTTTTCGTTCATAGCTGCCGCCATAGGAAAGCGATGGGTAATCTTAGGAGATTATTTATTGAACCATAGGAAGGGTGTCGATGGAGCTTCATCTAGCGTTCCGCACTCTTCTCCTAAGTTTGGAAATACTTGGAATAATTTGATGTTCGGTCGAGATGCCAACCAATTTATTCAAGACAAGGAAGCTTATAAGGTTGGTTTAGGGTATGAGGAGTGTAATAACATTATGAATCATGATCCTAATGCTTATGACTCTAATGGACTCCCTATTGACCAAAAAGCCCTGGCATCAAAAGTTGAAAAGTATTTCTACTTAACACCCTCTGAGTTTAACTATTCCTCAAAATGAAAATTAAAATATACAAGTACCCGTCTGCTGTACCTCATGTTCACGACTCTAGTGATTGGTATCAGGACGTAATTCCTTTTTCAGAGAAAGGTTTGTCTGAGATATCTTTAACTGACAACCCTGAGGACGCTGATTTTTTATATATGGGTCAATGGTCCCACGATAATAAATTGTTTAATATAAGTAATTTTAAGCACTTCAATAAATTTCCTGAAAAGCACATTGTAGATCTAGAAGGAGATGGGGGGTTTGGAATACCAGAGTATCTTTGGAAATCAATTATTACCGTCAATGGTCCTTTAGTTGAGTATGATTCCAAAATATCTAATCTATTTGTAAGACCTACTTTTTCAAGACTCTTCGTTGACATTTGTAAAAATCGATTTGAGGACATGGAAGAATGTTACGTCAGGTCGGTTGGCTTTAAAGGTTTGATAAATTGTAAGACTAGATATGATATGTTTGTTCACTTACACAATAGGAGTGACATCTTAGATGCTGAAATGCAGGCGAATCCAACTTGGAGCGGCCCCTCTGAAGTTGGCTCTAAAATTCAAGAGGACTACATATCGTCTTTAAAAAAGCGTGCCTTCGCTTTGTGTCCTAGGGGCGCAGGCGTGGATAGCGTAAGACTTCTTGAAGCTTGCTACTACGGTCGCATACCAATCCTAATCTCTGATTCTGATTATCTATTAGTGGATCATAAATATTCCGATACCTCTTTTGTAAGAAGAGTAATATGGGACGGTAAGAGTGACTTAGCTCCTATATTAAAAGACATTGTTAGCGTTGACGAGGCTATAATTCGAGAGGATCAAATAAAAGCCAGAAATTACTTTGAAAACACCCTCAGAAAGTATATGAATGATCCCACTAGCTATCTAATTAATTGGATGCAAAAGAAAGGACTATTAAATAATGTTTGACCCAAGAAGTAAAATTGTAGCCAACTCCGATAGAGTTTTAGATTTTTTGAGAGGTAAAAACCCTGCTCCTGTACTAGTGGAAGTGGACCCTAGTAATACTTGTAATCATGGTTGTTATTTTTGCATCTCCTCTTACATTCATCTTCCTGAATCAAAGGATTTAGAGACTTACGACAAGTCAATTATGCCTAAGAAGATGCTCATTGAGGTGACCCAGAACTTTATAGATATGGGAGTCAGAGCAATCAACTGGACTGGGGGTGGTGAGCCTACTATTAATCCTGGCCTAGCAGATGCAATTAAACTTGCCGGTTCGGCTGGTATTAAGATGGGTATTTTCACGAACGGCACCCTGCTACATAAGTGGAACTTAATAGAAACTATGGTCGATAACATGACCTGGGTTAGACTGTCCATTGACGCGGGAACCAAAGAAACTTATAATTCTATAAGAAGAGCCAAGGATGGTCATGACTGGGATAGGATGGTAGAGAACCTGACAAGTTTAATTGAGGTTAATAAGAGTAAGGGTAATAAAATTGATATTGGAGTTGGATTTGTTATTACTCCTGACACTTACACTGAAATTGTTGATTTCGCTAAGTTTTTCTCTAAATTTGATCTCAGCTATTGTCAGTTTAAACCTGAAATAGTTAACAGAGAGAGGGAAAATGGCGTTCAGCGAGAGCAAGATTTTTGGAACAATCAGGTTGAGCCATTATTGGAAGAAGCCAAGAAAATACTAGGTGATAAATTCCAAATTAACGGCTACAAGATGAAGGACTTAGAGGATGATCCAGAGTTGTATGGTAGAGACTACAAGAAATGTCTAGGATCTCAAGTTCAGCCTTGTGTAGGTGCAGACGGGCATGTTTATGTTTGTACTAATCATCGGGGGTACAAGCAGTATAGCTATGGCTCTCTTTATGATTCTACTTTTTCAGAAATATGGTCAAACATTAACAAGAAGAAAGAGGTTATGAATCAGATTGAGAATGTGGAGTGCTTTACTAACTGCACGCAATTATGTAAACCTCACGAAAGTAATAAAGCGGCATGGGAGATTTATCAAAACTTAGATAATGAAGACTACTTAAGGAAATTAGAGGAAAATCGAAAAGTCCTTGATAAAGAATTAAAACACAAAGAATTCATCTGATGCTACTGGTACATGGTCGAGGGCAACTTGGGGAGGCTCTGTTGCCCTTTGTTAACGAGTATCCTGGCGTATCCGTATATCACACTTGGAACTTCTTAAATAAATCTCACGAAGTCCAAAGTACAGAGGTCTTAAAATTAAGTTCCTTTATTGAAAAGGAGGAGGGTAAGATTGTTTTTATATCAACTTCTAGTAAGTTTGATACTCCTTACACAAGGGCCAAGCTTGAATCGGAGAAGTTAGTCTTATCTAAATCTAAAGACAATCTAGTGCTAAGGCTTCCTTGTATTATTGGGAAGGGAGTTTTTAAGGAACTGTTAGCTAAAGATTTAGTTCCTTACGGAGTAGTGAACTTCATCTCCATGCGCGAAGCGGTTAAGTTTATTTTAAATTCTATGGGCAGTAGGGGTATAATGACGTGCCCTCATTGGAGTTGCTCCGCTGAGACTTTGGTTGATTTAATGGACTTTTGCACACAATGATTAGAGTTTCTAAATTTAATACTTTTGGGGATAATCCAGAGAAAGGATTTCCAGACAGAGGTTTCATATCCTCGATATACAATGCGAATGAGAACGGGGCTAAGTATGTGGAGGATAGGATTTCCTATTCACGGAAGGGAGTTCTGCGGGGGCTTCATGGAGATAACCAAATTGGAAAGTTGTTCATCCCCATCAAAGGTGTTTTTAAGTTTTATGCTAAAGGGTTATTGAATGATGACTCGGTATTCTTTGATAGCTGGAGCCATGAATCTGGTCTTGCTATTTATGTTCCACCTAATTACATAAATGGTCACTTATGCATGTCCGATGAGGCTATAATGATGTACAAGTGGACTCATAATTACAACGGCCCAGAACATCAGTTTACGGTGAAATATAATGATCCTGATTTAGGGATTGATTGGGGTCTTGATACTTTGCCCATCGTGTCTCGAAGAGATGCTAATGGTATGAGTTATAAGGAATTAAAGAAACAATATGAGAATAGAGTTTGGTAAACTAGTTATTGGAGATGTTGCAAAAAAGCACATGCAAGATGTTATGGATACGTCTTGGGCCTCTTTTGGACCCAAGGCTTCTCAATTTGAAAAAGGTTGGGGAGAGCTATTCAACTACAAGTACAATAAGGCAGTAAGCTCAGGGACAGACGCAGGCATTAATGCCGTCATGGCCTTGTATGAGTTTGGTGCCGTAAGAGGTAAGTCGGAGGTTATAGTTCCTGCTCTCTCCTTTATTGCTACTTCCAACGCTGTGCTGGCGGCTGGTCTGGTTCCTAAGTTTGTAGATGTGGAGTTCAACACTCTTAACATTGACCCTAGCAAAATTGAAGACGCTATTACTCCCGACACTGTTGCTATTAAAGTAGTGCATACAATGGGTAAGATGTGTGAGATGGATAAGATTAAGGACATCGCTGATAGGCATGGCTTAAAGATCATTGAGGATAGTTGTGAGGCTCACGGAGCCAAATATAAGGGTGCCTATCCTGGTGAGTATGGTGACGCTTCAACATTTAGTTTCTATATTGCTCACTTAATCTGCTGTGGTGAGGGTGGGATGGTTTCTACTGATGATAAGGTCATCGCAGACTCCGTAGACTCAACCAGATCACACGGTAGAATTCCTGGTAGTTTATACTTTGATCATGTTAGAAACGGGTTTAACAGTAAGATGAATGACATGGAAGCTTCTTTGGGCCTTGAAGGGATTGGAGAATTTCAAGATACTTTTGATACTAGGAAAAGGAACCTCTACTTCATGATGGAGAACTTAAAGAAGTTTGAAGATAAGATGTGGATGAACACTGAGGAGTCCTGGGAGGAGATATGCCCTCATGGCTTTAGTATGACGTTCAAGGATCCTAAGTTTGATGTTGATGCTTTCTCTAAGTATTTAACTGATAACGAAATTAGTAATAAAAGAAACTTTGGATGTATTCCTACACAGCATCAAGCGTTTAGCTTCATGGGTCACAGCATTGGGGATTTCCCTATTGCTGAGTATATTGGAAAGCATGGCATTCACATTGGATGCCATCGTTACTTAACTGGATCAGATTTAGATTATATTGTGAATACTATTTCAAGCTACTTGGAGAAGAACTAATGGCCGATAGAAAATACCTACCTACACTCTCAGAACTTATCGATAGATTGTCGATAACCCAATTGAAAGAAGTATTCATTACCGAACATAAGGATGAGTATGCGGAGGAGATCTCTTTAATACTCCATGACATTCAACTCGCCTTAGATGAGGGTAGTGAGAAAGTAACAGCAGACACACTAAGAGCGATTGTTGTTTTGTCCCAAATGAATTTACATATTTGGCATAATGAGAGTAATTATCGTAAGGGGATAAAGGAGGGCAACAGCCTTGAGCTTACTCATGGATTGAATGGCATTAGAAATGTAGCCAAGAACAAGATTCAAGAAGTTGTTGGTGGTAGAAAAGACTATAAAATTGACTGTCTTGCTGCTGAGTTTAAAGATTGGGAGATTAGCTGGAAATGAAGGCCCTAGTCATAGGTGAAAGCTGCATAGATGAGTATATTTATGGCAAAGCATTAAGGCTTGCTCCTGAGGCTCCCGCCCCTGTCTTAGTTCCCACTCGAAAGGTTCGAAGCCAGGGAATGGCAGCCAATGTTGCAGCAAACTTGATTAGTTTAGGCGTAAGCGTGGAGCAAATAACTAATGGGAATAAGATACTGAAGACTAGGTATGTTGATGATAAGACGAATCACTTGATTGTGAGGGTTGACGTAGGTGATGATTCTACGAGGCAGATGAAGCCAATATCGCTAACACACAAAGATCTAAGTTCTTACGACGTGATAGTTATCTCAGATTACTGCAAAGGTCTCATTTCGGAGGATGACATCTTGGCAATTTGTACCATGCATGACAATGTATTCGTAGATACCAAAAAGAANCTTAACGAATGTTTTAATCATGTTACTTTCTTGAAAATTAATGAGTATGAGTATGATAACTCATTAAGTTACTTCAAGGAACACCCTGATATGCTCGAAAAAACTATTATTACACTAGGTAAGATTGGATGTAAATTGAACAATAAAATCTACCCTGTAAACGAGGTAGAGGTTAAGGATCAGGTAGGGGCTGGCGATACTTTCCTAGCTGGACTAGCCTACCGATACACTATTACTAAGGATATTGATGATGCTATTGCTTTTGCTAATCAATGTGCTAGCGTAGTAGTTTCTAAGAGAGGAACGTCATCAATATGAAATTTAAAGATTATTACGATAGGTATTTAACCTTCCATACGAAGCCTCTTACGAGGTATATTCATTGCTTAGGTAATTTAGCAACCGTGGCATTTATTTACATGTGCTTTCATTTAGGCGGTCATTACCTTTGGGGTTTACTGCTCTCTCCTTTTGTTATTTATTTGTTTGCATGGCCTTCTCATATTTGGATTGAAGGTAATCGTCCTGCTGCTTTTAAGAATCCAATCTTAGCTAAGATGGCTGATTGGAGAATGATGTTTGATATTATTAGAGGAAAACTATGAAATTTTTTATTACTGGTGCTGCTGGGTATCTAGGTTCAACGCTCTGTGGGCAGTTGCTGAAGCAAGGGCATCAAGTTACTGCTCTTGATAACTTGATGTATGGGCAGGCAACGTCATTGTTTCCTTGTGCTGAATCACACAACTTTACGTACGTGCATGGTGACGTTAGGGATACTGAACTAATTACTAAGTTGGGTTCCCAGGCTGATGTTATCATTCCTTTGGCTTGTTTGGTTGGCGCACCTTTGTGTAATAACAATCCTTTAGATGCGAAGTCCATCAACACGGATCATGTTATTGAATTATCAAAACTAGGGAAAAAGCTTATTTACCCTACCACTAACTCAGGCTACGGCGTTGGCGGTGAAGAAGAATGTACTGAAGAGTCTCCTCTTAATCCTTTATCGGTTTACGGTACTACAAAGGTGGAAGCTGAGGACCATCTATTAACTAATAAGTCGGGGGTATGCTTTAGGCTTGCAACTGTTTTTGGTGCAAGTCCTCGTCAAAGATTAGATTTACTTGTAAATGATTTTGTAGTTAAAGCTAAGAGGGATGGTTGCTTGGTTCTGTTTGAGCAACACTTCCGAAGGAATTATATTCATATTAAGGACGTATGTAATGCCTTTATATTTGCAGTTGATCATTATGCTGCGATGAAAGGCGAAACCTACAACGTGGGTCTAACCTCAGCTAACCTTACTAAGAGAGAGTTGGCCGAAAAGGTTAAGGAACATTTGCCCTCTACTGTAATTATATCCTCCGAAATAGGCGAGGATCCTGATAAACGAGATTACTTGGTATCCAATCAAAAGCTTGAATCTTTAGGCTGGCGACCTCTCTATACTCTTGACGATGGTATTAAGGAGATTTGCAAGGTATATGATATGGTGAAGGGTTCGGGAGACATCTATAGGAACTACTAATGAAGACAGTATTTATAGATATTGATGGGACTATTTTCTTTCAAAAGGATAACCTGTCTGATGTTATTTTGGAAACTCCGGCGTTATTGCCGGGGGTTCTAGAGAAATTTGATGATTGGAATTGGAAAGGCTATAAGATAATTATTACAACGGGTAGAAAGGAAAGTACACGAGACAATACTGAAGAAGAGCTACGATCCTTAGGATTATTTTGGGATCATTTACTAATGGGCTTAGATGCTGGCGGTGAGCGAGTTTTAATTAACAATTCGGATAATTTAGAAACCGCTAGAGCTATAACAGTTAAGACAAATCAAGGATTAGAAAAAATAGACTTATGAACTTTAACGAATTTCAAAAAGAATGTACCCGCACTGCAAACCCCAATATTAATCATCGGGATGCAAACCTTAATTGGGCTTTAGGAATTGCAGGAGAGTCTGGGGAATACTGTGAGCTTATTAAAAAGCACACATTTCATGGTAAAGATCTAGATTTAGATGCCGCTAAGAAAGAGCTTGGGGACGTTCTATTCTACGTTGCCATGGCCGCTAAGAATCTACATCTAAGTTTAGATGAGGTTGCCTCGGCTAACCTACAGAAGCTTAGAGCTAGGTATCCTAGAGGGTTTGAAGAAGGCGGTGGCATCCGCAATAACGATAAAGATAATGACGGGTGTTAAATCGCCCTATTGCGATTTCGTTTCAAGTGATTGATCGTATCGTCTAGCTCGTAACCTAAGGTTTCAATCTCTTTATCATACTTGCTCTTATAGTAGCCCTCGGAGTAGTTATCAGGGACATCATAATCGTTGTTCTTGATTCTATCAATTCTCTGCAATAGGTCTTCTTGATCTTTGGGCATATGGTTAACTCCTAAATCTTACCCCAGGCAATCCCTAAAGAGGATATTAGAGAGAAGATAATACCCCAGAAAAGCCAACCTTGCTTCCAGGTTCTTTTCTCTAGAGTATCCAATATCCTTTTATGCTCTACGTGAGCAGCAGTACAGTCCTCTAGTTTTTCTAGAATAGCCTCTTGCTGTTTGCTTAATTCTATTTGAAGTTCAATAGTTTTAGCATGGATCTCTAACTGTTGGTTAAGATCTGCTCTAGTTACGGCATCGTTGGGATTTTCGGCCATGGGTCTATTAATATTTATGCCTATTCTTCAACTTTTCGTAGTAAAATACCAACCAATTGGTATACTTTGAGACATGAACATATTCGTCCTGGATACAGATCCTCTAATTGCCGCTAAGATGCATTGTGACAAACATTGCGTAAAGATGATCCTGGAGACTGCACAGATGCTCTCTACTGCTCATCATGTATATGAGACACCAGAAGCAGATAAGGTTTACAAGAAAGCTCACCTTAATCACCCCTGTACTAAGTGGATCCGTGAGTCTAAGGCTAACTACCGTTGGGCTTTTGATCTCTACTTTGAGCTTTTGACAGAGTTTAGAGTTAGAAGAGGCAAGAGCCACAAGTCGGCAGAACTCATGTATGATCTATTCAAGGTTCCTGAGGATATGCCCGACGTTGGCCTTACTCCTTTCGCACAAGCTATGCCTGACGAGTATAAGAGATCGTGCCCTGTAGAGGCGTACAGAGCCTACTACATGGGTGAGAAGGCTAGTATTGCTGAGTGGAATTGGGGTACTCCTACCCCTCATTGGTTCAATAAAAAAGAAACTATCTCAACGATGTAAGAGCTATCATACGGTATGAACAAGGATGTCTTAGCTAAACTTAAAAACGCCTCTATGCTCTCTGAGCAAGAGCTTACACCCGACTTGATTTCTACTGGATCATACGCATTGAACAAGGTTGTGTCGGGTAAGTACAATGGAGGCATACCTATTGGTATGATTACTCAATTTATTGGGCAAGCATCAACAGCTAAGACGGTGTTTGGAACTCATATCTTGCGTGAAGCGCAAAAGAGAGACTTCTACTCGATCATCATTGATTCTGAGAATGCGTATAGTCCAAAGTTTGCTGTTACTCTAGGTATCGATCCTAGTAAGTTAATCTATGCTGCTCCTCCCACAGTAGAAGAGTGCTTCGATACTATTGATAAGCTTATTAAAGGGATACGTGCTGAGGATCCAGACACACCCATTGTTGTTTTCTACGATTCTCTTGCTGTTTCTCCTTCTAAAGCTGAGATGAGTGCTGAAGGTTATGAAGGTAATAATATGCAAGGTGCTACCCGTGCAAAGACTATCGGAGCAGCTTTACGTAAAATCAATCCTATTCTTCGTCCTTTGAAGGTAGCTCTCATTCTGGTAAATCAAATCAGAACTAAGGTAGGCGTTATGTTTGGAGATCCTAGAACTTCTGCCGC
>JGI24006J15134_10000562_pt1 | contig 22876 bp, 15 predicted proteins | sample LinPmetageLP53_FD_15134 | JGI IMG/M metagenome (IMG submission 15134)
CTATGCAAAAATTAAAAATAAAGTTCAGGAAAATCAAGATAAAAAGTACCGCTCGGCTTTAAATCGTAAGCAGACATACAAGCTTTTGCTTAATCAGTACATCAACCTTAAAGAAAAAAATTATAAATTAAAACAATCATTACAAAAAATTTCCTAACTTAGAATTAGTAGATTAGATAATGAACATCACATCGCTCGATAAAAAGCGTCTTCAAAACATTAATTTTATAATGGCAGATATTCACGACTCAGCTAATCAGATATACGAAACACTCGTAGACCAAGAGTATGAAGAGACTCGCAAAACAATTCTTATTCTTAACAGTAAACTTAAAGCTATCAATGAATCTATTAATGATGAGCTTTAATGAACTACAAATCTATTTACGCAACCTTCTTCTTGCGCGTCTTTGAGTGAGCCTTCTGCGTGTAGCAGTTTGTGGTCTTATTCTTGCGGGTAAAGAATCTGGGTTCGGAGTTTCTTTTTCAAACTCCTTAGCAAGCTCTGGCTTGTTTATGTGCATCCATCTGCGCTGTGCTTTACTTAAAAATGGCATCGTCTATATCTTTAAATAAATCATCAATAGGTTTTTGCATAGTTTTCATGGCCTCATCAATTTCATCAAATGATTGTTCAGTTTTTTTATCAAGCTTAAAAGAGCCCGAGGTTTGCTTAACAGGAGTAACAGGTGGTTTTTCTTCAGGTCTGTAATATTTAGTACTACCTATAAAATCATATACCTCCCCTTCATCTAATTTTAAATCTTTAAAATAATTATAAAGACCTATTAAGGGGTCAACCCTCGCTCCTATTCTAATTTCAAACAATGGTTTGATTAATTTAAGAAGATTCTCCAGGTCTGGCCCCTCCTTCTGCAATTTTTGAATAGCTTTACCAGTTGTCTCAGCAATTTCAAGATAAGGATTTGTAACCGTAGTTATTTTTTTATATGAATCACCTGCTAAATATCCTTGTAATGCCTCAAACCCAGCGCCTAAAATAGGTATCCCCCATACTAAATTTAATGGAGAAAAAAGAACCCTTCTAACAAACTCATATCTATCATCATCATCCCCCAATAGTTTAGGAAAATTAGCTACCCCCGTAAAAAACATATTGTTTGCAACAAAATTTAAACTAAAAGCACGTAAATCTTTAGCCCTGGGTCTTTTTTTGTCTTTAAGACTTCTAATAATACTAAACATACTAGTCATGGTTTTATTTTGCATTAAATAAATCTGGCTTAAAAACATAGTTATAGTTTTTACTATACTATTTTTAGTCATCTGAAGCATTGTTTTATCAGTGTCTCTTCTTGATTGTTGAGTAGAATTATAATCATTAAATGCTTTTAATGCTTCCTCTTTAGGCATTTTATTTTTTATATTTCTGTTGTATACAGCTTTGTATCCTGAAACACCTAGAACATCTCCAAATACAGTAGGTCTTCCACCGTATTTAATAAACTTGTTTTTTCTTTTTTGTCCTTCTTTAGTTTTTTGCAAAGCTAATTTACCTCCAGACTCTAACCCATATAAATCTCCTTCTAATCCTTTATTATACCTGTCTCTAAAAGAAGCCGAAACGTCTTGCATTTCTTGTAATTCACCAAATAAATTAGGTATCATTTTACCAACATCTGCCACAAAACCTGCATAATCAATCAAGGATTCACTTCTAGTTCTGTCTCCTTTTTTATCAAGATACCTGTAGTTTTCTAAAGCCGTAATAAACGAAGTTGCTTGTTTTGGAATTTGCACAGCTTTAAATGCTAAAGCATAACCAACAAATTTTCCTGCAAGCACATCTAACCCTGGCAAAGTTCCAGCTGGACCATAATCAGGGTTTATAGTATTGTTAACCATGGTTTTGTATAATTTTGCCATGCCTACTTGTTCTAATAATTCATTCATGCCTGGGATTTTAAATATATTTTTAAGCCTATATACTTGCGGAGCATAAGCTTTATATTTTTCCATTTCTTGAATGTGACTATCTAAAGTACTGGTAAAATTTAAACCCCTTCTTAAATCTACTTTTGCATCTTGATTATATTCATCTCTAACTCTAAAAGCTGAAGGACTCATTTCTGCAAAAATACTTTGAAAAGCAGGGCCATCTGGACCGGTAATTAATTTTAAATCAACAGCTTTACTAGTAAGTGTTTTGGTAGGAAAGTAATTATTTATTTGAGGTATATCTATGTTATTAAACTTTACATACACTTCGTTAACACCTTCATAATAATCAGTGCTTAAATACTCTACTGTTTTATCTATAAATTCTATTACTTGACCGCCTAATATATCTTCAATTTTATTTAAAACTTTATCTGTATAGCCTTGATTTTTTAATCTCTTTCTTTGAAATTCATTCTTACTAAGAGCATAAATTCTAGCTAAATTATCATTAGTTTTTGTTACATTTTTTCCTTTAATATTTAGAGTATTATCATTATATCCTATTAGTTTTGTAATATCTTGATAGCTTTCTATACCTCCAATTGAAGCAGCAATATTATTTAATTTATCTCTTTGAATATAAAGACCTCTAAATTTATTTTCATCTGCTACATTTGTTTCTTCATAAAAGTTTCTATAAAAAAATCCTTCTCCTGCTCCATCTCTATTAGCAGAGTCACCATACCTGTCTAAAACTTTAGATAAAGTACCCATTGTAGCTAGGTTACCACGCACACTACTTAAAAATCTTATTCCACCGTTAGAAGCAAAGTCAAATTGGCTTAAGAAATTTTTAATCCTACCATTTAATCCGTTTGCTTCGTTTAAGTCAAGTATATTTGTTTGATTAATTTCAAGCTGTTCCGAATCATAATGATTTCCGTCTGAATCATATAACCACTCATAATCTATACTAGCTTGGTCTTTAAATTGCTTAGACACAATTGTAAAAAAGTTTTGCTCTAACTCTCTTTTTGCATTTAACTCTGCAATTCCACGGCTTCTTTCATCAATAAGTTGATTATATATATCTTGTACTGCTTCTAAAGGCTGACTAAATATATCTCCCACTAAATTGTAGGCATAGAATCTATTTAATAACCTTTTCTGTGATGTTTTTAGTTCATCTGGATTAGTCTCTTGCAATTCTAAAGCATTATCTATGGCTGCTTGGTCAGTAAGAGTTGCTGTTATATCTATAAAATTATCGATAGGGTTTTTGCTCGTTATAGCTTTCATCATTTCATCGATAGCTTGAAAAAACATTTTACCTGCTGCCGAAATATCACCACCTTTAATTTTATTCGAATCTGATTTCTTTAACTTTGCTTTGTTATTGGCCAAAGTTTTTATTTTTTTTATTATACCCAGTTTTTCTTTCTCTCTTTGTTGTTCTATTTGTTGTATAACTTTTTCTGCTACAGCAGGTAAATCATCTTTAGTCTTAACTTTATTAATTGAAGAAACAAACCCTGTTATATCAGCATCATTTGGTAAAGAATTTTTAATAAACCTGTTTACTCTATTTTGCGCTTGGTTTAAATCTTTTATTCCTTTTTTATACTGAACAACTTCTTTTTTAATTTTATTAATCTCGTTTTGAATTACTGTATTTGCTCTAGTTCCAATGCTTTTATCTAAACCTAATTGAAGTTGTTGCTGGTCTATGTCTGAAAGTGTTTGAAAAGTTGTATCTGCTTTTAAAAGCTCAGAAGCTTTTTCTCTTATTTGACCTTTAGTTCTGTCAGCTGCTTTGACAAAAACATCTAACTCGTTTTGAACAGAATCAAAAATTGTTTGACCCACATTTATACCACCCTCAATATTCCTAAATGCTGCTGGAGTATTTACTTTAACTTCTAATAGAGGTTTTATATCTCGCACTCTAAAACCTCTACCTTGTAATACTTTTTGTATCTCTATATCTGAAAACCCTTTGTCTCTTCCTATTGTAATAGTTTCTTGTATGCCTGCCGCAGGGTCATTAATAGTTTCGATAAGGTCTTGTACTTGTTCGGGTGAAGCTTCAGCGGTTTCTTCAACAATAGTTTCAGTTGGTGTTTCCCCTAATCTGTCTAGCGCTTGCTCGACCTTCTGATAAATGCCTGTCCCTTCAAGCTGTTGTTGAATGGAACGTCCTTGAAGAGATTGTAAAATGTCGAGCCTGGTTTGTTGTCCGATGTATCTTGAGTTAACTGCTCGTTTGTCGTTGGCTTCATATTTAATTTGTTTTTCATTTAGTTGTTTTATTAGTGCGTCTAGTTTTTTACCAAACTCAGCATTAGTTCCTGAGTCTAAGTCTAACAAAGATAATGAATTATTTGCTTGATTCAAAGTAAAGTCTGTAATCCCAGCAGCCTTAAGGGCTTCCAAGGTATTAGGTATGTCATTTACAGTTAATAAATATTCCTCAGCGTTACGAGTAGCATCTGTTTCTCCAACATAATCAGCTGCAATTGTAGACTCTTGCGTTTCAGGGGCAAGAGCTCCAAGTATGCTTGCTATTTGGTCAGCTTGGTCTCTTGTTACATTGCCCCCTAAGTTTACAACATTAGAGATTTCTACAATCTCTGTTCCATCATCATTCTTATAACCACCTATCGCCTCGTCTATAACTCCTTGAACTTCATAAGAACCTAATACATCATTAATGGTTTGTATTTGCTGTTTATACTCTGGTTGTTGTCTTAAATCTATAGCGTCTTGAACAGTGTTTATAGAGGTGGCAAAAAGAGGAGCGACATTAATACGTGGAGTGTCGAGCACGACACTTTCATCATCAACTTGATTCTGTTCTGTTGCTTGCTCGGTGTTTGTAACAGGAATAGACTCAATTCCTATATCCGTTAGTTCTTTTTTAATATCTTGTAATTCTTGTATTTCGTTTGGAACTAAGCTTGGGACTTTTTGTGATACGTAATTAAGTAGTTCAAGTCTTCTTAAAAGTAAATCAGCAGATTTTTGTTGTTGCTCAGGTGTAAGCTTTTCTGTAGGTATTTTATCTAATATGTCTTTTGTATTTTTAAAATTTAGTTTTATTTGGTCAGCTTGAGCTTGTGATATCTGATTTCTTTTAAGCTGTCCGTTAACGGTAGCGTCTAAAAATTGAGTCGCGTAAGCAGCTTCAACTATTGGCAGCTGGTCAATATTAATTGTCACGTTTCCTTTTTCTTTATTAAAAGAATCAGTTAAGTCTGAGTACTGACTATCATTAATTGTTTTATCTAAATCTTTTTTAGCTTTGTTTTGAATTAATTTTTGCATCCCTGGACCAAAAGAAGCTAAAGGTGCTCCAACAAACCCACCTATTAAATAAGTGTCTATGTATCTCAAAAAAGCATTTTCAAAAGAATCTCTTTCTCCTAAAATTAAAGCATCTAATATGTCTTCAGTTCCCTCTGTTGCAACTTCTGACATACCTTCTAATCTAAATCCTCTTCTAAATTCATTAACAACATCTTTAAGCTCTATTAAAGTAGCGTCTTTACCTTTAGTTCTATAAATTTTTTTAAAAGAATCAAATCCTCGTTTAGCTAAACCTCTGGTGACCATTTCAAAAATTCCTTCAGCAAGTCCTGTGGCTGTAGAATTAATCATTGTACCTACGTTTAACTCATAGCCGTCATCTTGTAATTTTTTTGTTTTACGAGCTGCTGCTCCTCCACCTAGTAAACCAAAACCACCGGGCATAAAAGCTAATGCAACTTGAGGTGCTGCACCAACTACTTCGTTGATTAATCTGGATACACCAGTTATAACACGGGGAGAAAATATGTCTTGTACTATATTAGTGTCATACTGTTCAGTAGCTGCTCTTAATTCATCCGCAGCTTCCATCATTGCAGCAGTTTCTTTTGGACGACTTAAAGGTGAAGCACTAAACCCGGATTGTGTTGACGACATACCTACAAACTTAGGCCCAAACATCGCAGCATAATCCCTTTGTTGCTCAGGAGTCATTTGGTTTAAAACTTTTTTAAAATCAGAATTTACAGCAGCTGCTCCAGCAAGCGCCAATGACCCTAAGTAATTAGGTATATCAGCAATACTTCCAACAGTGCTTAAGGTATTGGATTTTAAAATTTTACCCAAGTCAGATTTAGGTATTTTTACTCCTGTTTCTGTTTCTGTTTCAACTGCTACAGGCTCTGAAGTTGTTTGACCAAATCTATCTTCACTTAATTTTTTACCTCTATCTAAAATATCTTGACGAAGTGAATCGTTTTTAATTATTAAATCTTGAAGTTGTGTTTCTTCTTCAAGAGATTTGTTTTCTTTTTTATCTAGCTCTTGTAATTCTAGTTGTGTGTTTTTATATATTTCAAACGTAGCATCTATGCTGTCGCTTTCGTTTTTAAATACTTCACTGTTGGGGTCAATAGCCGTAGGAGGCCCCGACAAACCATCCTTTGTATTGAATACCGTATTGTTTTTTTGGATTTTTTTTTTTGTAGAATACTTCTCTGTAAAATCTTCTTTAGTTTTATCAAACAAACCTTGGTCAACAACTGCGTCATACACCCTGTCTACATAAGCAGACTCTTCAAATTTAACTTTAAACTCATCTAAAGTTTTATCAAACAAACCTTGGTCAACAAGCACATTATATAATTTTTCTATTTCGTCCATGTTCCTAGTTGTTTAAAATAGGTTCTTTTGGTTGGGCATCTTTTATCATTATATTATAACCTAATTCTTTTAATGGCTTAAATACTTGCATAGCTGTTATTATATCGTTTATCATTTGTTGGTCCGTTTTAATCTTACCGAACGAATCTTTAAACTCAACATTAACTGTTCCAGAATCTCCATAGCTTAACTGAATAATCCCATTAGTTAATCTTGCTCCACCACCTGATATCTCAACTGTCATACCAAAGGGCTTTAAAGCCTCTTGTAAAAAAGGTAGAACCTCTGATTTACCTTCTTCTTTTACACTAGAGAAGTTTATTTGATTACCAATAGTTGATAATAAATCTGTTAGACCTCCACCTTGAGGTAAATTTTCTTTATATGTTTTATAAGACTCTTGTTCTTTTTTAGTTAACAAGTTGTCTATAAAATCTTGAGGTACTTCGTCCCCATAAGATGCAATAAATGAATATTTTCTAATTAGATTATATTGTTGTTCTTCAGCTGTCAAAACCTCTTCAGCAGGAGCATCTCTTCTGTCTATGTTAAGAGCGTTCATTAGCTTTTGCTTTACATGGTCAAACGCTGCTTTTTTTTGTGTTTCTGAAATTTCAAATTGGTTTGTATCTTGATTAAAAAACAATTTAGTTTCATCATCTGTTTTATCTGTAACAATACTATAGTTTAAACTGTCGGCTAACACGCTTTCAAGTTCAAACCCCTCATCTATTAAGGCAGATATCTCTGTATCCAGCCCTTTCATTAACTCATCATTGTTTACAATCTCTTCATATAACATTCCTTGATACTTAAGGCTGTTACCTTCACTGTCTTGTAAAAATTTAGTTCCTAAACCTTTAGCTATATTACCTACCTCTGTGTCAATGTTATATTTATCTCTGGTAAATTTAGAAAAGTATCCAAGTTGAGATACATCTAAAGTTTTTCCAGTAGGATTACCATCTTCTCCAAGCTCTGATATAATTACCTCTCCAGTCTTTGGGTCTACATCTAAAGAGACAGAACCAAAGTCTGTGTAATCTTGTGTAAGCTCGTGCATAAATACCTCAATCTGAGATGCTGTTCCGTCTTGAGCACGCTTTGCATAGTTATCAAAATTTGTATTGAATGATTCTACTGCTTCAAATAATAAATCTGTGCCAGACTTAGCATTGTTTTCCCAAGCACTATAAGCCTTGAGGTCTTTATTTTTTGCTTTAAAGTCATCTAAATTAGTTAAAGAATATTCACGGAGTTGGTCAGCAAACCCTGACATAATTCTATTAAGAGCTGTGTTTTGACCCACAGGTTTATTAAGAAGGGTTTTTGTAAACTCTGTTCTTTTGTCGAGTATATCTTTTTTTGTAGCTAGTCTTTGTTCTTCCTGCGTTTTTAATTGGTCCGTAAATTTTTTACTTACCGCTGACCAATCTACTGCTAAAGGTTCACTATCTCTTACGTATCCGTATCCTGTTGGCATATTTTATATTTTATCTACCAAAAATTGGCATTTTGTCTTCTTCAGCAGCTACTACCTCTTCTTCAGCATCTACTACCTCTTCTTCTTCATCACCATCAAATATATCTTTCTTTCCAAGCCCTGCAGCTAATTGACTTAATAAATCAATACCCCCCATACGTGATGCAGCCTCTTGTCTACGCTCGTCAGCAGCCATACCTTGAAGTCCAGCTAACTGTCCAAGCTCTAACTCAGCAGCTGCTACGTCTGATTGCTGACCACCAATTGCCTGCCTTAATTGTAAGTCTGCTAGTCTGTCATCATAAGTAGCTCCAGCTTTTTGCTGAGCTTCTTGCAACACCATAAGTGCTCTACCCCCTTGGGCTAAACCTCTTTGACTTCCTTCAGCTACTCTTTGTAAATAATCTCCACCTAGTTGTCTTGTTGAATCAAGACTCATTTCTAACCCACGTGTTGGTACGGATAAGCCTGCAAATCGTTCTGTATTTAATCTGGCTTCTGCACTAGAAAATATATTATCCATCGTAGCTTTATATTCATTTTGTAACCCTTGCGATTTTCTTGCCTGACCAAAACTAAATGCTGCTGGTAAACCTTTACTTAAGACTTCTCCTCCTACATTTTTAGCTACCCCTAATAATGCTTTGGGTGCTTGTTTTAATAATTGACCGGCAATAGTTTTACCCCCTGCTTTTGCAGCTGAGGCTACTGATGGTAGCAAAGCGGGTATAGCTTTTTTTGCTATAAATGGTAATGCTTTTGTGGCTATGAATGAACCGGCTGCTGCTAATGCTGTTCCTATTGGCATATTATAATTTTTTTATCATTTCTTTACAGTTTACGTCTCCTTTAATATAACCCCACTCTTCATAGGTTTCAATCAGGTTATTGTTTTTTAAAATAGCATAAACATATTTACTTCCTTGTTCTTGACAAAGGCTTGTTAAAACGCCTATCAAGTATTCTACTGCTTTGTGTCTTAATTTTTTATCTACATTTTTGTCTGAGATAATCCATTCTACCCACGATACTTTAGAGTTGGTAAAATACATAAAGCCAGCGCAAATAGGCTGTTTATTATGCAAAACCATTACTCCACCTTCTCCATCTTCTGGTAAAAATTCTTTTGGTGGTGGAGTCCAACCCCAATCTTTCCACCAATTTACCAAAACTTCCTCATAATCTGAAGGATTTAATTTAATTATATTAAAGTCCATGCTAGACAAAGATACTAATTTTTAAGGATAACTTTTCATTGCTTCTGCCTCAACAGCAAAGAGCTCAGTAGATGTGGTGTTTTCATTTGTTAATGTAAATGTTAGTTGATGGCCTAACATACCATGTGTTTCAGCTTCCATGTTTTTAATATACAGAATGTAAGGTTGTGCTTCACTTATAATTGTGCTTCCTGTAACAGAAGTATTCACTAATATTCTATTAATACCACTTCTTAAGTTAACCTCTATGTTTGTAATCGTACCACTTAAACTAACTGTAGTATAAGCACCTTCCGAAAAATAAATATAATCTCCAATACTTACTATACTACCTACAGAGACTAAAGGAGAAACTGAAAAATTAATTGTTAATACATTATTACTCTGCGACCAATTCAAAGCTTTACCTATACCATTAGCAGACCTTAAAGCATATTCATCTGCAGCTGCAGGAACTGTTCCTGTCTTTCTTAAATATGCAAAGTAAGCTCCTTCTTTTTTCTCAAACCAAGTCGAGTCTACAAATCCATCATTTTGTATATCAGTTTGTAGAGTAGCTGTCCAAGGTGAATCAGATTCTAAGTTTAATGTTTTAAAAACTTTATTCTCTAAAGGGTTTTGATTGAACACACTTGTTATTTGTGAGTTATATTGTTGTCCATAATAATTATTTCTAAGCTCATTAGTATTATGCTTATATAAATTACCCCCTTTAAATGAATATAAATAGTTATTCATCCCTAACATCATATCGGGTACATAAGAATAAAAAGATGGCCATCCTTGGACTCCTTCACTATAAGTTAAAGTATATTGTGTAAGCACCGGCGATGGTACAGGCGGTACAACACTTGGAATTGGTGATGGTACAGGAGTTGGAGTTGGTGGTGTAGGAGAAGGACCAGTACAAGTAGTAGAGTTAAAAATTAAATTGTTTTCACCACCCATATATCCGTGATAAAAACACTCATAACTCATAATAAATGGACCACCAATAACAGTCAATGTTACATCTCCCCAGTAATAAGTATAAGGGTTTCCATCTAATCCATTTTTTACACCCACAGATGTGGTACCGGTATAAGTAAAAACATTAGTAAGATTAAAATTTTGAAATGCAATTGGATGCGCAACAGGCACATTCTTTAATATATAAGTACCTACTGTAACACCATACGTACCGTAATTACTTCCAAAAACATATTTATTACCACCGCTAATATTTTGCATTGTAACTTCTTGCGAAGCAGTTAAACAATATTCAGGTATAGGTTGAGTAGAAGGAGTTGGTGGTGTGGGTGGTGTTGGCGTAACAGGAGTTGGAGTTGGTGCAGGAGATGGTGCAGGATTAACCGTACCACAAGCACTAGTACAAGATACAGTAGTATTTACTGTTTCTCCCGAAGTAGAGTTTTTTCTTATACCCCCGCTTGCGGCTGTTATATCAATACAAGGCGATGATATTTCTCCTTCAAGTAATATAATTCTTTGCTTTGTGCCATCACAACAAGTTACAGTCCAATTACATTCCCCTCCAATTGCTCCTATAGGGCACGACAAGCTATAAGTTACACAAGACATAAATTTATTTTAATATACAAATTTACGAATTTAAAAGTTATGTTTAATTTTTAATCCATTCTCGTACGAGATTATAAAATGGTGTATGAGGATATGATGTAACATCGTGATTTGGAAAGGTAGCTTTGTTAAACACTTTATCCACACTATAGTGAACAAAGTAATGATTGGAAGGGTTATACTCATTATAAGATGGGATATAAGTGTTGTCCTGACTAATCATTTTGATTTTATGATTGTGACAAACTATAGAAAATGCAGTCATACACGACCACCATTTCCACATAGGGTCACAGTCAGACTCTATAATTTTTTCCGATATATCAATTACATCATCTATAATCAACTTTAAGGTTTTGTTTTTTATAAAGATAGGAATGAAACCACCATTCATATATCCTTCTTCATTGTGGTGTAAGTATGGCTGAATCTTGTAGTAATTTTTTTTTGATGGATTCGCAATAAACATGTGCCAGTCTTCGTAGCCATCATAACAAATAACATTGTCATCTCCAGGCATTACATTATCATATTTTTTAAGAGACACTACATCCATATCAGATAAGACAATGGTGTCGTCATCATTAAAATTTTTTAACAAAGGTTTTACTGCAGCAAATACATTTATTACTACACAATTATCATTTTTACTTTTAACATAATTCCATATAGAAGGAACCATATAATAAGGAAGACCATGTAGATTCCAATCTACATCATTAAAACTTTTATCTTTTAACGTATTGTGTTTTACAATAGTTAGCATACTGTTTTGATAAGCTTGGTCACCGTATACATTTTTTTGGCCAAACGCCCACAGATTAGCCATCCACTTATATCTGTCTTCTACAATTGCTGTTGGTATAAATCGTAACATAATTAAAAATTTAATCCAGATTGAGCTGGTTCTGGGTATTCATGCCTAAGACCCAATGTGTTTTTTATTAAAGTTTTTGAAACATCTTTAATTGAAATAGGAAAAGATATTTGACATTGTAAATGATTGTCATTTAACAAGCTATCATTAAAGCTTTTTAAAATTAATTCAAAATCTTTGTGTTGTGTATCATACAACATTAAACCAGTCAAAAACATATCTACATTGTGACCTTCGTATTTTTTTACACTAGTAAGTATTTTGCTCATATCTACTGAATATCTTTTAAAACACATAGAGTTAAAAAATTCTTTATATACATCTGCATTGTTTTTAAAAGCTAAAAGAGGATACCCTTCAATTAAAGATATTAATTTATCTACATGCTCTTGCATAATCATCCACTTGTGGTCTATATATAAAATATATTCTGCTTCAGGTTTTAAAAATTTTAGCGTTTTTACTAGCTTAGATTGCCTGCTAGCTTCAAGTAAATTATTAGTGTGCTCTTCTTGAACAAAATAAACATTCCATCCTTGTTTAACAATTTGATTGGTTTGTTCTTTGTTTTTACTTGTAGTTACAACGTAAGAGTTTTCGCAATCAGTGTAATGAACTTTTTCAAAATTTCCAAACAGTCCTGTAACAACAGCTACCTTCTTCATTAATAACCTTCTAATTGATAATGAACATAAAAGTTTCTAAAAAACTCACCACCAAAAGGTTCCTTTCTTCCATGCTCACATATTGCGGATTCGTATAATATCATATCCCCTGGCTTAGCATATACTTTATACCACTCTTTGTCGTGACCTTGTATATCTAATGGCCAGTCATCTGCATATTTTTTATTCTGACATCCACACGTTAAATCTTTATCAACTATTATGATAGAAGAAATATGATGAGTGTCTACTCTATCTGTGTGTTCTTTAAGTGTAGCTCCTTTTTTGTAGGACCTTATCCCGTATATGTAATTGGGTATTAATTTATGATTACAAAACTCTTCATGTATAGGCTTAAGCTCTTGATGAATAATACTTTTTATTGTAGGTAGCCATCCAAAATCCATAATAGTGCTTTCTCCAGGAATCCAATTCTCTTTATCTTCAAAATTCTCTTCTATTTCTTTTTGTTTTAAAAGCTCATAGCTTTCCCTTATTAAAGACCAGGCTCTGTCTGGACATTTTGTTAATTTAAAACCATTAGACGTAAGGATTGGTATCTTAGATGATTGTTCAAGAGGAATGGTTTCGTTTACTTTTACTATTTTACTTTCATTAGTAGGTTGTTCTACTATTACTTCTTTAGAATCTTCATACTGTTGTGCATCTCCTGCTCCGTCCCATTTGTTTTCTCTCCACCAAGATGTAACAATATATTTTTTACCAGACGTAACCGGGACTCCTTCGTGCAACGTCTCTGGCAATACTTTATTATCTTTCATGTTTTCCCACCATAAAGCTTTTCCTACTTCAGCTGTAATTTTTTTATTTAAACTAGGGAAATTTGTTTCACCTCCATCAAAATCAGCATTTAAATATATCATCAATGTATGTGTTCTGTTACCAGAAGATTTACAGTGCATGTCGTAAGCCTTTCCAGTAAAAAAATCATTATGTGGTTTAAAGTATTGACCAGGTTCATAGAGTTGGCCTTGAAGTGCCTCACCTTTTTCTAAAGATAAATTAAGGTGTTGACTAATTCTTTTATGAATACTATTAACAATAACATTGTTAGTGTCTAAATTACTAGTGCTGGAAGTTCTGTGGTCTGTTATATCTGAGCGGTCAGTTCCCGCAACGACTACCGAAGAACGACTATGATTTGCGTCTATCAGTTTTATTATCTCCTTACACTCATCAGGTGTAATGAAGTTTTCAATTTCTTGCATTTAATTAGATTTGATTTATATAAAGATATTAAAATTATTGTATGTTACACACTTCACATGAACCAAAATAATTTCCAAACCATTGTCTTGAATAACTTCCGTCTGCTACAAAAGTAGCTGCTGCTAAACTATCACAGCTATTGTTTGTTCTATAAAATGCTGTAGCTTGACAAAGTGATGAAGCATCAAAATACATTGTTTCTGAACGAGACGCATTACAAGCTGCTAATGCTGATGACCCCGTTGACACGCCATTTATAGCAAAACACGTTGTAGGAGTAGGCGTTGGTGTTGGAGTAGGCGCTGGTGTTGGTGATGAAGCAACACATGTACTACAATCAGAATAAGGAGTATAGTTTGTATAGGTAGGCCCAGCAACTCCTGCTAAATCTATGTATTCATAACAGATACCCGATATTTTAAGTACAGTTGGGAAGTTCGTCCCCCCTGGTCCACTAACCGTTGCTAATATATCTAGTCCTCCTGTAGCACAATCCCCATATCTTGCATATACAGTTGCAGGAACAGGTGGCGGACTAGGAACAGGCGGTACAGGTGGCGATGGAGCTGGTTGAAAGCCTCCACAACTAGACCGTATAGCGATAAAAGTTACTTGCGAATCATAAAAGTTTGCGCTTGCATTTGTAATAACCCAATATTTAGTTCCATCAAACGCTGGATTTCCTCCTGATGCAATACCCAGTAAAGTTAATGCTAATCCATTAGCTAATGTAGGCGCAGTTAAATTTGTTACTCTTACATTATATGTAGGAGCCCCTTGATAACATTCTTGAATTTCTATATCTTGAAAAGTATTTGGGCTTGGTTGTGGAGTTGGTGCAACAGGAGCAGGAACAGGAGGACATCCTGTGTTTGTTCCTACTGGCTGTATATTTTGACATCCCAAACCTTGGTCAGATGTTTGTCCAACATCTCCACTGTATCTATAAAAAACAGGATTACTTCCTGAACTTCCATCCACAAACCTTTGATTCGCTGCTGGCTGACTTGGGCTTTGATAATAACAATCTTGAGGCGAACTACCACTACTGTCTGGACAACCAATTAATCTATAAAACAACTGTGGCTGTGGTGTTGGTACAGGCGTTGGAGTTGGTGTAGGTGATGGCGTAGGCGTAGGCGTAGGCGTAGGCGTAGGCGTAGGCGAAATACCTTGACACGATGAACAATTTGTATATATCAGTGTTGGTATATCAACAGTGCTGGTAGAACCCGTGGTTTGAGGATTGGAGTAGCATAGACCATCCCCATTTACATTATTAACAACAGGTGGTATAACCAATCCTTGCCCTGCAACAAACCTAAATATTTGTTTTGTTGTAGCATCACTACATTCTGAATACTCTCTATATGTAAATGTAGGAGTTGGAACAGGAGTAGGTGTAGGCACGGTTGCCTGACACGCTGGGCAATCAACAAATGTTGTTAGCGTTGTTATATCAGTGTTTGAAATCGAAGAAGTTGATTGAGGGTTCTCATAACAATCTCCGTTAAATTTTATAAATCCTGGGAACGTATATCCAAAGACTCCTTTAGCAATCATGATAATGCTTGCATCATTACACTGCTGATATTGTTTGTACTCTACGGTTGGCGTTGGCGTTGGAGTAGGAGGATTAGGTGTTGGCGGTGTAGGAGGATTAGCATTTCTGTAATCATACACTATATACAAGTTATTCCCAGTAGTTGGAACTGTAAAAGCTCCAGAATATAAAGTTGGTGCTTGCGAAGTGTTTAATGGTATAGAGTTTGTTAAGCCTAATAAAGTAGTTATATCTGTAATATTATTAGCATACGTTGTGTCTGTTCTTAAATAACCAAATCCATTTGCAGTAGAATTAAACACAAAATCATCAAAGTTTATTTTATTAGCAGCTACTGTCATTACAGAGCCGTTTGTAGGTAATAAACCAACTCCTTGACTTCCACTTACAATGTTATACTGTGATATAACAAAGGTTCCTGTTCCACTTCCAAAAGGAACTAAATTAGATTGTGTTGCTGAAGATAAACTTCCGTCAGACCATGACGCTTCATTGTGAATAAACTCGCCTGCATTTATTGCGTCAGTTACACAAATGCTATAAAGATTTAATAAATTACCACTCGGACATCCAACCGTTATTTCAATAGTATCATCTACTGTCGCTGTAGAAGTAACTTCTATTACTACTTGATTTATTGTTGTACTGTTTTTGTCAAATGTAAAACTTCCACTAGAATATATTACTCCTGTCGTTGTAGTTACTCCATCATAAATAGCAGTAATAGTATATCCAATAGGACTAGTTGCACCTTCAGTTTCAATTTTATCACCTCCTTCAGTTATTATATCTTGTGATGTAAGCTCAGTTATTATATCTTGACTACCTTCATCTGGTATTACATACGATACCAAGACATCGCCTACTTGCTCTTCTAAATCAACACAGTAAATAAATTCATTATTAGCGGGAACAATTATATCTCTTGTAACCCCACACGCAGTACATTTAGCAACCTCTGGTTTTAATATTGTGTTAGAGGTTAAAACATACTCATTCATGTAAGGGTCATATCCCCCAAGTTTTTGAGTAGTAAACGCTGCTGTAAATAAATCTCTAAACCAGCTTCTCATCCCAGCTTCAGATATTATTTTTAATTGTTCATTTGCAGCAGAACTTCCAATTAAGTTTATAACCGCACTTCTTTTAGCGTCAGTAAAATATTTGTGCTCTCCCCACACTGCAAAACTTTCGGGATTGTTACTTATACCATAATCTTCGATACGAGCAATTTGTTTACCTAATACTTCAGGAACAGAAAGTAACTGCCCGTTACCACTTGCGTCACTTAATAAATCTTTTCCAGCTAGCACATACGAAATCTTATCTTCTTGTAAAACTAATATATCATCTCGCCTTGCATATAATATTTCAACATCACCAAATGTTTCTTCTAGTGGTTTAAAGTTTGCCAACCCTAGATTAAACTCGTTTAATTTGTTGACATTGCTTTCATCATTAAACACACCACTGTAAGTTAAATCAGCAAATCTATGAGCTTTTTGAAAAGTTGTATTAGATGTAGTAAAAGTTCGGTTTCCTAAATTAAACTGAGCTTCAAAAGACTCATCTAATATTTTATAACTTTCAACTCCATTTCCAAAAGTAAAACAGTTAGAAAAATCAGTTAATATAACCGCTGATATATCGGCCGCTATATCTTGATTTACAACATTACCTAAATGGTTTCCCACGCTATCTACTTGAAACGTTTGAGCACTTTCATACCACAAGTCAGGCAAAGCTTCTTTTGGTTCAGTTTCAAAAACCACTACTGAGTCTCTTCTATATATTGTAAAATCAACTCTTACCTGAGAATCACCTCTTGAACTTCTAGCTGCACATCCTGTGGTCCCTGAAACTAATAAATAAAAACTGTTTGGTGATGTGCTAGTATCTTCATAAAGTCTATAATAGTTTGTGCTTTTTGGACTAGTTGCTGTAGTACCAAACACAGTTGTAATATCTGAAGATGTATTAGAACCTTTGTTTGCTTGAGATGGTAACCCTGCTCCAGAGGTTGAGGCTATCAGTTCATTTTGAATATCATCCGGCACTTTGGATGAATTATTTTGTATTATAGTTTGTAAATCTTCTCCAGTAAAAAACTCTTGAACATTAGCATAAGTATCTGTACATATAATAGTTTGCTCTAACAGATTAGTTCTTGGTTCACATTGATTCCCCGTACCAGGTCTTTCTTGTTCAATTCTCATTACAACTCTCGTCCCTACAGGAAAGTTATAATTAGAGGTAAAGGCGCCAGCTGCATCTCTTAAAAAAAATGGATAAGCAATAATTGGAAATCTATTTGAGGCTTGAGCTGTTACCGGATTTACTTTTTCATCCACTACATCGTCGGCATCCATGACTGCTTGAAAAGCAATATTGTTCATCTTCATATAGACTCCCGCAGGAATTATACTTATGCCAGTAACTGTTATAAAGTCTTTTCCCTGATTAACTACCTCTAATACTGTTGCTTCAGTACATTGATTTAAAGGACCTGCTATATCTCTTTTAACTATTAATCTATCTCCATCTTTTACTTTTCCTATATTATCACCTTCTAATAAAAAATAAACATTATTACTATTATCGTCTTCATAAAATATACTTGTATAAATAGTATTATAAGTATCTCTGTCAGCCTTTATACAAAACTTATATCGAGTAGCAAAACTTGGTGCTCTTTGTGTAACGGGAATGGTTACTTGTATTTCATTTTTTGTGGATGAAGCATTACAACCAATAAAAGACGTGTTGTTTGTGCTTACTAAAGCAGTAGAAGCTCTATTAAAAGAATCCATATAGATTATACCTACTTCATAACCTCTGTTACTGTGCAGACTGCCGGTATTAGAGATTTCTGCTAGAGTGGCAGAAAAATTAGTAATTTTATAATACTCTACTAAAGTGTTGGTTCCCACTCCTGTCTCTTCATATTCCGCAGCTAGTATTTGTAATTGTAAAATATCAGGTAGAATAACTGATGCTGCAATACCTTCACCAGCAGAAGGCAAAGCTGGTGTCGAGCTAGTTCTACCAGTTCTATTTAAGTCATATTGAGTTGCAGCATTTGTTCCAAGCTGCCCTTCAAGAGAAAAATTAAATACATCTGTAAAGGTGGTTCCCGCTCCCGCTTGTGCATTTGCTACTGTTTGTATGTCAGCAGTAAGAGTTCCAAATTTAGCTTTGAAATCATCCTCAGCTATTAAATCTAATAAAGGAGTTTGACTTTGAGTTAAATCTTTTATTAGTGTATACGAAAAATGTATAGTTATAGGGCCAGTAGTTTGGTCGGGATTTAATGAAGCGGAACTCCATGAGTTATGTTGAAATGTTATTGAAAAACTTAAGGTTGCTCCAACCAACAATTTGTCAGTGTTGTCCGCAAAATTTATTCTTAATGCACTATTGGGAATGGTATTAACGCCACCTAAAGTATAACCAGAACTTGCAGTTGATGCAGGCAAACTGACTTCGCCTACTTCAGATTGAATAACTGTAGTAGTAAATTCTAATTTAACGGGTGAATTAAAAGTGTCTTTTAAGTCATACCCTTCTACATAGTTACCATAAACCAATCTATTGGCCATTAAAGTTTGAGCTTTTGAAAGCGTAGGTACATTATCAAAAGTTCTAAGAATTTCAGATTCAGGTAAAACAGAAAATATTTTACTATTATCAAATGTAAAAGTATAGTCAGTGTTATCAGAATAACCTCTTTCATTTTTTATAATTCTTTCAATAACCCTAATGGTAGAATCATTGGCTAGTTTATATAATATGTCCACTCCTTTAACTAGCTCACTACCTGAATTAAAAGTTACGATTACAGCATTAAACCTATTAGTCATTCCATCATTAGCAAAACTCTGTGCACTAAAATCAAAAGCTTTAGGTTGAAATGCAGGCTCACTAAACTGAGAAGTTGCTGAATATTCCGCATTACTATATCGATACCTATACCCAAAACAAATAAAATTTTCTGTAAGAAAAGTGTCATTGACAGAAGATTGTATTAACTGTAAAGTTGGAGCTTGAAAAGGTGGTTGTTTAACCACTTGAATTTCTCTTTCATCAAATTGGTCTATTTGATTTCCAATATTATTAGCAGCTGGATTTTCGTAATTAGTATCTATGTTTAATACTCGCGGAGGATTTGTGTTATCTGTAAAGAATAATAAATTATCTATTTTATTAATACCTGTTATTAAAAATTCAGGATTAAAATTCAGTGTTGTGTTTATGCCGCCTCCATTATCAATGCTATATAAATGATATAATATACCTCCAGTCTGAACATTATAAGAAACAATAATGTCTAATTTTCCAGTAGCTCCTAAAGTAAAAGCTGGGTCGTGAACAAACCAATATAGGGTTTCATTTGCTCCATCTTCAAAAACCCCAATACACCTAGCAGAATCACTAAGCTTAGTACCGTTATAAAATTGTATATCCGTAAGAAGCGTGTTTCCTTTTGAGTTTTCTACTGAACCAATCTCTGATTGTTCGGTAGAACCAAGTCTAACATTCACAGCATTTGTATACTCACCATTAGGTAATAGCCTTAATTCAAGGCTTTTATTCATTCGGCCAGCTATAAAATTTCTTTGAATGTTTGCCATCTTACTTTATCCACTTGTTTTCACCCCTCATATTCATAAGTAATCTACTTGGATGAATGTTACTTAATCTAATTTTTGCATTTCTTAACAAGGACTGTTTGTCTTTTCTTGCTCTGTTTACAATATATTCTTGTACTCCAAATTTATTATTTAATAATGAATATCTTATATATGCGTAAATATAATCTTCAAATAATTTATTCACACTAATTTGTGAATCGTTTCCATTTTCCATACCATCTGAGATATATTGTAAAACACATTGTCTGTTAGCCATGGTTGAATCAAAGTTAATAACACCAGCTTTTTTATCGATAGTAAACGTAGGGTTAATGTTAGCTGTTTCAGTATTTAAACCATATCTAGCTCCGATACGAGAATTGTAAATATCATCTTCACAATCAATACAGTTCCCATTAACATCCGCTTCATTGTTTTGATTTAAATAAATGCTGTTTAATGCTCCGCTTTTCCTGGTTTTATCTAATTCTGATTCTTCAATGTTAGCATTATCACTAGCGTCATAAGTAAAAGTGGATGATGCAGTTTGGATATAAGAAACGGCAGATTGCACTTGTATGTTTTCCGTAAGCTCTCTTAGGGTATTCCCGTGAAACAAATAAAGTTTTACCCAATTAACAAAATCAGAAGGAAGTACAAATCGTAAATCATCATAGATTGTTAATTCCAAAGACTTAATTTCTTTAAACGCGTCGTAGTTTAATTCTTGTATACCTCGTTTTGCGTGAAATAATATTTTAAATCTATTAACGTTATTTACTAATTCATGATTTCCCGCATACATCAACTGAAAATTTTTGACTACATCTACTAAGCTTACAAATTGATATGACCCCCAATTAGAATCTGTTGGGTTAACACCATCATTAGTATAATATTTTTTTTGGTTTATATATGCCATAATTATTTTTGATTATCTAGTTGTTGTTCATCTGTTAAACCATATTGCACAACTTCTTGCTCTCTTATTGAAATACCTGCATATTGTAATATTTTGGCAACTAAATCATTTGAATCATCTATAGGTAATTCAAAGTCTTGATAGTCTGCTGCTGTCTGGTCAAATAAAGGTTCTCCGTTATAAAGAGTAACATAAGTCCATTTAGGGTCTTTAGGGTATCTTATGTATTGTGCCTGAACATCTTGACCGCTATTAATTGTTGTAGGAAAAACAGTAATAGATTGACCTTCTTGTGTGTAGGCTGGAAACGTAGTATTAGGAGATGTTAGTAAAGAACTATTTAATAATGTTATTTTATTATGAGATACTTTCTCCGCTTCTCCTAATAAATTACCAGCAGAATAACATAAAACTTTATTAAGTAAATAATAGTCAGAGCCTGTAGTGTTTGTAGATGGTAAAAAATATATACTAGTATTTAAGGTTTTTTGAGTTAAATATTCAGTTATCGAGAAAGAATCAATTACCTCTTCATAACCTAATTTAATATTAGCATATCCGGTCCCTGACATCCTTGCATTTTCCTCGTTAATTTGCTGATTGTAATTATAAAAATACTCATCAAATAAATCTAACTGAGCCTGCTTTGCAAACAAATTAAAGTCACTAGGAGATATATATCCATAGTTGTTCTTATTAATAATTGCAAGAACTGTGTTTCTTACTGAATTAATCATTTGAAAATCTTTTTACAAAGATACATAAAATAAAAAAGCACCCTAAAATTGGGTGCTTTCATGTCGATAGAAAAGGAATTATTAAATTGTTGCTAGTGCTACACTAGTAAAGACTAAGCCTGGTGACTTTGAAACTGGCACTGCAGCGTTAGTCCAAGATGTTTCTGCTGCGGTTACTAATGCAGCATTTACGTTTGCACTGAATCCAGATGTTAAACCTGTTCCAGTAACTGTCATTTTGTGAGACCCTCCATTTAGGAAGATATCTCCAGCAGTTGAGCTTGTTGTTTCACAATACAAAATATCATTTGTATTAATGTGAACAACGCCATCACTAGCTGTATCTAAAGTTATATATTTTGGCATGTTTTAAAATTTTATGCGTTAAACAAAGCACTAAGTTACGAATTTTTTGCTAACTCTTTTAAATGCTTATATGACTCTAAACCATCATCGCTTTCAAAATATGACGCTATAATAAATAAAGGGTCCTCCCCGTATGGTATATTACACATTTTCTTTTTATTAGATGCTGTGTTAAACCATACTTCTTTTTTAGAATTTCTTAATTGAATTAAGTTCTTATCTAAAATGTTTTGTATAGTAGCGTTAAATTTAAGCGCAGGGTCTTTTAATAAATTCATAAAACCACCTGGGTTTTGTTTTGCAAATATTAATATATCTCTTCTAAGCTCTGCAGTTGTAACTTTTGAAACATCATTTTGAAATAATACTCTAGCTACATTCTCTACTTGAGCAACATCAAGCTGTCTAGCTTCAATAAGAGCATCTACTTCTAAGTTTAAATCCTCTACGAGCTCTGCCGCTTCTTTCGCTTTATTTACCTCGGTAAACACTCTTCCATTACCTGGGTGTAAAGCCATGAATTTTTGAAGGACTTGATTGTTTTTTGGAACATGTAAGAATCCATCTTCAAATACAATAGGTTCAAGTATAGCGTTATCATCTTGCTCATCTTGAAAAGGAGAGTTTTGATTTCTTGCATATCTAAGAGGTTTATTAAGACCTGTCTGCTCATCAAAATGTAACAGCGGAAACCTTGTAGTATGCCTTGATGCTAATATCAAAGATAAAGGAGCTGTTTCTCTTGTAAGTTTATATTGTTTATCTACAAATTTTGGTGTAGATTTTTTTGGTGTAGTTTTTACTGTGCCCTCTTGGGGACTTTGAATTTCTTTTTTCATTTGATTTAATTTAATTTGATTTTAAAAAAGGGGCGCATTGCTACGCCCCTATTATTTAATTATTAATCTTGGAATAAGAAGAAGTTGTTTGCACCTAAAGTACATACAGCTCTCTCAGACAAGAAGTTTACTTGCATGTTATCGATATCTGACGTTGCAGCACCACCAGCAGA
>JGI24006J15134_10000567_pt1 | contig 22758 bp, 32 predicted proteins | sample LinPmetageLP53_FD_15134 | JGI IMG/M metagenome (IMG submission 15134)
AGTTCTAATCTTTTACCCTCTTTAGTTCTACCATCTTTCTTAATTAGTGCCTTAATGTTACTAAGCATATACTCAGCTTCTTCTTCTTCTATTGCTTGAAGTTCAGATTTTAAATCTGGTTTTTTAATCTTCGCTTTGTCTGCAAAATAACCTTCAATACTAAATCCTTTAACTTTTCCGCTTTTTACATAATTATTCCAAACTTCTTCATTTTCAACCTTCATCGAAATCATCCAAGTACCAACTGGAACATCTAAACCGTATTTAACTGATTTATCAAGTTTAGCATCTTCGACAATCCAACTTTCAAAAACTGTCAAGTCATCTATTCCAATACCATGTTCTAAAGTGGCATTATTTTGATTACCGTTTTTAAAAAATAGTTCTGCTGCCCTTCTAATGGTCTCTTTAGAAAAATATACATAATACATTTCTTCACCTTGTTTTCTAAATATCGGCTTGTTAGGTATTAAAGCTGCTCCCATTAAGATTCTTTTTTCTTCATCTACTTTTGCCAATTTTATTTCTTGGTCTGCTAATGCAATAAAGTCACTTTCTATTGCTGGATTCTCTACGATTGAAACGGCATCAATTCCATTAACCTCGTTTTCTTCATCTAATAATAATTCTACTATATTCATTTTATTTTATTTTAAAAAGTTGCTGTACTTACAATTTGATTATCTAATTGTTGTTGTGTTGTTACTTCACTTGCTACTACAAATGCTTGGACTGGTTGTTGTTGTCCTAAAGCTCCAGCGATTTGATTGAAACCGCTTTGACCTACTACATTAAAACTTGGTGCTTGTGGCTGTGATGGTGCGCCTCCTGAAGATATACCACCTGTACTTGGTGATGGTGCTGGTGGAGTTCCGCCACCTGTTGATTGAAATTTTTGTTTTCTAATTTGATTCACATTTAATAAACCTGCTGAAACCGCTGCTGTTGCTGCTGCAAAACCTAATGCAGGGCCAATTACTGGAATACCTGAAACCGAATTATAAGAAGATACAGCACTTTCATAGGTGCTTATAAGACCTTGACTAATACTAACTGCTTTTTGAACTTCAAAAGCTTTCTTTTGTTCTCTTTCACTTTCACCAGCAAAAAGTTGTGTTAAATTACCTATCGTTGTTAAAGTGTCTACTACTGCTTGTCTCTTTAACTCGTTTATTGTTTTATCACCTTCAATTTGTTTTGCTTTCCTTTCTTCTTCTGCTTTATCTTCTTCATCTCGAAATTTCTTATTGATAGCTGAAATATCTTGATTTTGTTTTTCTTTAAGTTCTTTTTCAAGTTCTGCATTACCTTTGGCTAATTCAAACTTATTTTCATATTGTTGTTTTAACTTGTATATTTCTTGTTCTTGTGCTGTGTTAGTTAATTCTTGTAATAAATCTTTTTGTTTTTTTGCTCTTTCTAATTCTTCTTTTTTAGCTTTTTCATCAGCAGCTTTTTGTTTGTCTCTTGCTTCTTTATCTGCCTTTTCTTTTTCTTTATTTCTTTTTTGTTCAGCTTTTTGTTTATCTTCTTCTGCTTTTCTTGCTGCTTCTCTATCTGCTTTTTCTTCATTTCTAAAAGTTGTTAATGAAGTTTGTAATCTTTTTTGCATTCTTAATTTAGAAGTATTTAACTGTATTAATTGAGCCTCTAATTGCGCTTGCTCATTTAAATCTTCTTTTGTAGATTTACCTAATGCGTTTTCAGCTTTCTTTGCTTCAAATCTTAATCGAGCAGCTTCTATCTCTTCATTGGTAATTTTTTCTTCCAATGCTGATGCTTGTTCTAAAAATTTAATTCTTTCACTAACTGCAAATTTATCTCTTTGCTCCGCTTTAAATCTTAAATCAGCAATTTCCCTATCTGCTTTTGCTCTTGCCACCGTATTTGCTCTCTCAATTTTATCTGCCTTTGCTCTATTGTCAGCAATTTTAGCAGCAATTTTAGCTTCTTCTTCTAATTCTTTGGTGAATTCTTTTGTCTTATTTATTGCAGCTTGCGTTTTTTCAACTATATTATCAACACCTAAACTTACCTTTGCAACTGCGTTTGTTGCAACTTTTCCAGCTTCTGCAAATTCACCTTTAAATAATAATGAAACTGCTTTTCCTAATTGAGGTATTAACTCTAAAATACCTTGAAACCTGTTAACAATATTTTTTTTGATTAAATTAGCAAAATCTTTTATTGCCTGTTTAGGATTTTCAAAAACAGATATTATACTTTCTCCAAAATCTGCTAATAGGTCTAAAAGATTATTAACTATTGAACCAATTACGCCCATTAATTTAGAAAACTTATTTTGTCCAGCTTCACTTCTTGTAAATGCTTGACCAAGAGAAACAACTGCTAATACTAATGCACCAACACCAGAAGCGATAATTGCTACACGTAAACTTTTAAAAGATTTTACAACACCGAGTACATTTGTTTTTAATGCGTTAAATCTACCGACAGCGCCACCTGTAATAGTATTTAAATTGTCTTGTGCGCTTTTTGCATCTTTACCAGTTTCTTTAATCGAATTATTTAATTCATCAACTTCTTTTACTGCACTTTTAGTTTCTACATTTAATTTGTATGTAACTTCTTTCATTTTTTAAATCTTAATTGTTCTAATCCTTCTTTAATTGTCATTGGTATTTTATTTTTGCCTAATGCTATATTGATGTTTTTATCATATAACTTGTGTTCTTTACAAAATGCTAATGCTTCTAATATTATTCTCATGATGGTTCGTTTAAAAGTTCTAATTCTGTTTCGCCACTTTGTAGTTTAGTAGTCATTTTATTAATTGTAAATTCTCTTGTTCCTACAATTATTTTGTCATCTAATGACAGTTTTATTAATATGCTTAAAGGAAGTATTGCTTTATACTTAAATAATCTTGTTTTCTTATTAAATACTCTTGTAATATAGTTTTCATAATACAATTGAAATAAGCTATTATTAGCACCGCCATAATCAGTAAGATTGTATTCGTTTATTTCACTTCCAAAATTTGTATTATATGTAGGNGCTGTTGAACTTGTNCCTANTTCNTTATANTTACNNGGCATCCAATAATNNTTGATATTATGTTGNGTTCCGCTTGTTGGTGTTCCACTTGCTGGTCTTNTTGTATCTACATAGTTAATTGTTGGTGTTATGTTTTGTCTATAAACACCATAAAATAATAAAGGTGCGCCAATAGCAGGCTTTANATCGTCATCAGTAAATAAACCATATTGAACAGAAGTTTGATTACCATTGTCTTGGTCATTTAATCTTTCAAACATCATTTTTTCAAATGGTGCTTCAACTACATATTTACTACCTTTACTTGCATTAGATATAAATTCAAGCTCACCAAATCTTATATTNTTTTGTTGCAAAAACTGTTGTGCTAAAATTGTTTTAGGTTCTGGNTATTGTAAGTCAATTTCTGTAAATGGTAAATTAGCTCCAATTGTGTTTTTATCAGTTACTACATATTTGCTAATATCTATTGTATCACCACCAGAATAAAAAGAATCTAATGTTTTTACTACTATCTCATTATTATTATTTATAAACGCTGTTAGATTGTGCATTTTAAACAATCCTTTTAAGAAGTTTANAACACTTATTTTAGGTGTATTATTTCTAATAGATAGTGTATTGTTTACAGTTGATGTCGCGCTTACTTGTGTGTATATAGAACTATATATTTTTTGGTTTGCTGTGAAAATGTCTTTTATTACGAATATTTGAATTTCTGAAGTAAAAGTTAATTGCGAATCTGAGCTTACTTTACATACAATGTTTTTTTTATCTCCATTTTCTAATGTAAAACTTGATTCAATTATTTGTTCACCTGTTCCGCTTCTAATTCCTAATTGTACACCAGTTAATTCATCAATAATTTCAACTGTATATTCTTGTAAAGAACCAACAGGTGGAGTGATTTTATGTATAGTTGAAAAACCGTCTAAATCTACAGTTTTTTCAATCTCCCATTTTCCATTGTTAAATTTAGACTCTGTTGTGTTTGCAAAAAAGTTGCAAGAATCACTTTCTATTACTTTACCAGTAACAGTATTTACAGCACAAGTAAAAGAAGTGTCAATTATTAATTGTGATTTAATAGTCTGGTTTATTTTTCCTTTCTCTCTGTGAAGCCACATATATAGATTAGAGATTGCAGCACTATCAAAAAATTCACCTGTTTTAAAAGTTAATCCATATTGCTGCTCAATAGCTTTTAATATCAAACTTACTTTTATTGCTGGTTTTAAATCTTCTGGGAAAACACCTCTTTTATTATAGTTTGTTCCAGTACCGTAAGCAATATTGCCGAAGTTATCAAACTGACCACCACTATCATAAATATAAGGTTGTTCAACACTTATTAATGGATAAATAATAGCATCTGTATAAGTAACAGAATCAACTATAATATCGAGACCGCTGTCAAATCCGTCTCTTATATTTCTGAATGTAGATAAAACATTAAAATTACTTAACCAGTTTAAATCTTCTAACTGGTCTTCACCTATTAAATTACTTAATGAAACAGTATTACCAAAGAATGTTACTTTGTACATGCTTGGCGCACCATCCTTCATTACAACTTCTTCAAGTTTAATTTTACCTTCTTTAAATGGTAAATGATTAAGCTCTATAATAGCAGAAGCCATTATTTGATTGTCAAAACCTATTACATCTGGATTGTACCAATACTTAAAAATTTTATTATTAGTTTTTGAAGCTGGTAAATTGAACGTTCTTGAATAGTCAGTAAATATTTTGTCAATCTCTTTAACATCTTGAATAACTTGAGTTATTGTTATTAGTTCAGCTTCCATTAAATCAACTCTCACAAAGTCTTGTGCAGTTTGATTTACTAATTGAGGTTGTATATATAAAATTAACTCTTGCATTATCTTACATTGTTNATATANCTTAAATGACTTTTCAAAGCTCATTGTGTAATTAATCATTTTATCATTTAATGCTGTTTTGTAAGTAAGTGAACTATCTTTTAAATTTACTGGGTATGTATTATTTGAGCTGTCAGTTAGATAAACATACTCACTAACAATTAGTTCCTTAAAGGTTTCATTCATTTGTTCACTTACAAAACCTGTATTTAATTCTAGTGTTTCAGTTCCATTTGTATTATATGTTTTATTGCTGTGTTCATTGGCTGAATAAGTGTTATATGTAAAGAAATTTTCACATGGATTGTCAGCCCCTCCATCGCCTCCACGTGTTCTATATTTAAACGCCGCGTTAAAAATTGACCTATTGTAATTTTCTTTTTGAGTTTCTAAGCTTTCGGTTGATTTCTTAAAAAAATTAACAGATTGATACGCCCCCCATCTATTTAAAAACTTACACGTAAAAACTGGATATTTACATTCATCAACTCTTTCTACTATTATTGTCCTTGTATTTGAGCCGCTGTAAGTAATTACAATGCTTGTTATATTACTTGAGGTTGTTAAATCAACATACAGAATTTTTGTAAAAGTGGACGTTGTATCAGATACACTTTGTGTAGAAATTGTAGTATTACCGCTTTTAAAATCAACCGAACTTACAGCTTCTACATTGACAGGAATTTCAATTGCACTTCCATTATTATATTGTATATAATTAGCAGTTAACATAGCATTTGGTTCTATTGTGTAGTTAACGCCTTCTGAAAACTTATTATAACCTTCTTGAGCTAAATAAATAATTGAAGTTCCAGTTGTTATTGCTGTTCCATCAGCTTTATATGGTTTAGTTGTTACAGTAACCCACAATGATTGAATCCTTCTATATGGTTGTGATAATGCTTGTTGCTGATAATTTTGTTGAAAATAATTATTGACTATTTGACTAATATCTACAGTTACCGAATCTTCACTATTAATCGGTTTTTTATTTAATGTAATTGTTTCTGTAAATGTTCTACCGCATTCTGGCAATGTAGCAGCATAATTACCAGACAAGATTGCAATTTGAATTTGAAAATAACTTAAATCAGCACTTGTTTCTTGTGGCGTTCTTATAAAAAATGGGCTTCGTGTTCTTATAATTGTACTCATAATTCTAAATTATCTTGTAATATTCCTTGTATCATTTCATCACTATATTTGTCAACTCCAGCTTCAAAAGGTTTAGTAAAAAACATGGTTGCTCTAATTCCTTTATTCTTAATACTTCGAGCTATTAAAAAACTTAATGTTTTATTCTTAATAAATCTTCCTGTTTTTTTATCTCTACCTTTTATTCCTCTTGTTTTAATCCATTTTTCAAATACACTTGCTGGAGGTTGTTTAGTAGTAAACTTGAAAGGGCTTGATTGACTTTCTGCATAATCGTGCTTAGAACCTCTTACTCCTTTGTCTAAAAATTCACCATACTTTTCACTTTCAAACGTTACTCTGTTTTTGTTGATCTTGTAGCTTAAACTATTATATAGTTTCTTAGAAGCGTTTATTTTACCTTTAGTCAAATTACTTCTTGACTGCTGGATAACATACTTAGCGTATCTCTCTAATGCTTTTTTAAATTCACTCATTAGCAGTAAGTCATTTCTGTTTTAGCGTTTATATCAAATGTTACAGCCCAGCCAGCTAAAGCATTATCAAATCTTTCTTCAAATGGTTCACAATTAGCTGGATTAATTAATTCAAATTCATCTCTATATAAATCAGCTTTTTGTAACACTCTCATAACTCTAGTAGCTAAAGCTAACTGAGTGTTTAAAATGTCTTGATTATTGTTGTTGCCAAGAAATAAACTAGCATCAGGTTCTTTGCTGTCATCCACTAAGTCCATTAAAAAAAGCGTAACATTAAATGAAATATAGTTATCATTAATTGTAGCATTATTAACCATGATATGAGCCAATGGAAAAATAGTCTGCTTCTTTAAATCAATATCTGCTATATCTCCAAAACTTACATTACTATTAAATGGTTCTGCATTAACAGCATCTTTTATTTTGTCAATTATGTTATAAAAACTTTTCATATTTGTTTAATGTATATTGGAGAATGTTCTCCTAGTTCTTTTTCTATAAATTCATCTAGCCAATCAATGGCTTCGTCAAATTCTGCATCATCTTTTTGTATAATAGAATCAAGGCACTTCCAGTAATCATAAATAACTCTTGAAGGCTTGTTGACACTAACACCTAAAAAAGCTTCTTCAAAACCATCTGCAAGGATTACATACTCATCTTTTTCGAATAAGTCTCTTTCCATGATCTCTTTTATTATATCTTCCCTTGTCATCTTTTAGCGTTTAATATATGCTGCTCTAATTCGTACTTATCCTTTTCAAATGCTAAATGCTGTAAACACTTGTGAAGCTTTAATTTTGTTATTTCATCTAGTCTACTCACATCACCGTTTGTAAGTCCATATATGGATTGATACCAGCCCCACTTTTGAGAGAATCCAGCACCTCTTGAGAGATTTGAACCTCCTTCTGATTCGCTAAATAACTCAGGATATATTTCTGCAATTCGCTCCTTAAATTCCAAAAAAAAACAAGTGAACCAAAGACAATATCTAAAGACATATTTTTCAAATCATATTTACCAGAACCTTCGTAATCTTCTATTAAATATTTATCTTTCTTCTTGTATGTTATTGGCCTAAACAAAACAGTCATCGCTTTGTGCATGTTCTCCCACTCACTTAAATAATTGTCTAAATCAATATATTCTCCAAAGCTCATTTCATCTAGTTTTGGTATAAAGCCAAATTCATTTTCATTTAATTTAAAGGTTGTTATTAGCTTGTGTTTAGCTTCAAACATTTTACTTAAGTCTGTTGTTATTTCTGTAACATCAGTTGCTTTAATCATTAGCACTTGCTTAAGGGTTATGTTGCAAAATATTTCAATCATTTTCTGCTGTAAGAAAGTTTCATCTTCTTTTCCTTCAGCAACCTTTAACCAGTTTTGATATTGGCCTAAAGTAATTTCGCTTAATGATTCGGGGATGTTTAGAGTGAGCTTCATATTATATAAGTCGTTAAAATGTTTAAATTGATATACAGGATTTTAATATAAATGATAAGTCCCTCTGTTTGGGTTTTCTAATTCCATCATTATGGCATACCTAGCAGCATCTATTGCATGATCTCCAGTCATAGGATTTGGCTTCTGCAAACTATTGCCTTGCTTGTCTTTCATCCATATATAGCCCTCTAATTCTTTTTTTAGGTTTTTGCTTCTTGATGTTACAAATACTTCATTCTGATTGATTAGGTTAATACCATACACAATAGAATCTCTGCCTTTGGTTACTGGATAAACATCAATTCCACTAAGTCTTATTTCTGCAATTGATTTTGGTTCTGCTGAATCTGCGTAAACATAACAGTCAATATTATTGTTTTTTATAAAATTGGATATGTCTCTATTTAACATTCCTGTTTTATAAAGCACTTCATCAAATATGTAGCTGTCATTGTATTTGTATAGTAAGCACATTGCAGAACTATCTACAGAATAACCAAAGTCTAATCCAGCACAAAGCAATCTAGCTTCATCTGGTATCATGTCTATTTCTTTCCAGTCTGGAATGCAAGCACCTTCTAAGCTTCCTATTTCTCCATCTAAATAAACTCTACACCAATTCTTCCAATAGCTAGAAGTCTTTGCTTTTACTCTTGCTTTCTCTAATTCGTTTACTATTGATTCTGGTAGTGATTCATTGTCTTTGTAAGTAAGTGTGATAAAGTCTGTATCTGATTGCCCTATTAATTCTTTGTCTACCCAGAATAAAGAAGTAGGGTTGTAATCAAGCCAAATGTTTTCTGATGTCCTTATTGATAGTTCTTGGTAGCTGTTAAATGGTACATTGTTACATTCGTTGATGTAAAGATCGGTTCTCCTAGCACCCCTTAATTTATCTGGTTGATCAGTTGAAAAGAATTCTATATAAGAACCTGTACTGAATTCGTATTTTAAAGTACTTCTATTAAATTGTTTTTCTCTGTACCTTCTAAGACCTTTCATAATGCCTAAGAAGTCTTTTAAAGCACCCCTTCTTAAATGTGGTATTGATTCACTAACAATGCTTATTTCTTTGTTTTCCTTTCTTGCAGCATAATCAATTAAAATACAAAGTATTGCTATTGTCTTACCAGCACTTGAACCACCTCTTACAATCTTAGTTCTTTGATTAAGCTTCCGCAATCTTGTTACTGCTGTGGTTTTTTCTGGTATCATTAATCAATAAACAATGGCAAATCTCTATCTAGGTTAATATCATTTGTCTGTATTGCTTTACCATGTGCAGAATCCATTAAAGAATCGTAAGCCCTAACATCACCTTGTCGCATCTTTTTAATTAACGCAAGTGTTCCTATGTCCTCTTGTGTTAGTTCTTCAAGCTCCCCTGTAATAGGGTTTTTAAACTTCTCTGGTGTTTCTAACCACTTCTTAGCAATTGTGCTTCTGTTCTTACTTCCTTTAGGCCTTCCAGCTGGATTGCCTGACTGACCTTTTTTAAAAGGATTTAAGTTTTCTTCATTTGCCATAACTCTTACCGTTTATTTTTACTTCTAATTTATCATCTAACTTCATCATCCTATCTATTATTACCTGACAATACTTTGGGTCTAATTCCATTCCATAGCATTTTCTTTTAAGTTGGTGTGCTGCTACCATTGTAGAACCAGAGCCAAGAAAAGCATCATAGATTTTCTTTTTATCATTATTATCGTTTAATGCCATTTCAATTAATGATATAGGTTTCATTGTAGGATGTACAATATTTCTTTCTCTTTTAGTTTGCCATACATCTCCTCTTATGGTTTTCTGTCCTCCAAACTTTCCGTGATATAATATTATTTCGTGCTGTTTAAAATATTTATCTAAATGTTGTGCTGGATTTATTTTATCCCATACTATAAATGATTTTACTGGTTTTAGTAAATCTTCTAATGCTTTTCTAAATAAATGAGAATATTGCCAAGAACAGCATACATAAAAAGTGTCGCAATTTATATTTAACGAATCATAAAGAAATTTTATAAAATCTTCATCACTCATTTTATCATTTTTTATTTTACTGTGATTACCTTTTTTAACTCCTTCATAATCTATATTGTAAGGTGGGTCAGTAAAAACCATATCGGCTTTCTCTCCATTCATTAGCTTTGCCACTTGGTCTGAATCTGTACTATCGCCACAAAGTAACCTATGCTCTCCTATCTCAATTAAATCACCAATTACAACATCAACCTTTAAATTATCTGGCTCTACATAGTCATCTTCTTGTGCTTCTTCTTCAACTACATTAAAATCAACAGGCAAATCTAAACCCCAGTCATCAAGTTGTTCTGCATCCCATTCATTTGCTATCATATCCCAATCCCATTCACCAAATCCAACATTGTCTTTAACTATAAATTCTCTCTGTTGATTCTCTGATAAATTACTTGCCTGTATTACAGGAACTTCTTTTAATCCAGCCTCTTTACACGCTTTTAAGCGCATGTTGCCGCCTAACACAATTAAATCATCATTAACTACGATAGGTCTTATTTTAAGCATCTCTGGAAACTCTTTTATTGACTTAACCAGTTTAAAGAATTTGTCATCTTTAACTAATCTTGGATTGTTAGGGTTGTTTTTGATTTTATATAGTTTCATTGATGTTGATTCCATCTTAATGCTTTTCAAGTGTTCCTATTATTATTCTAATAAGTGTTGTTTTAATTCTTTTTTTCACGATCCGCAGCTTAAACATTCTTCATCGTCAATATCACAGCTTCTGTCTGGTGTTTCCATGTCTTCTAATTCTGAACCATAAAATTTTCTTATTTCTTTTCCTAAATCTGAATCGTTGGGATTGATTGCGCATAGTAAAGACAGGTAGTTTGTTATATCAGTTTTGCTCTCCATTTGTATTGTTTTTTTCGTTAAAAATTGGTTTTAATTGTTCTTTGTGTTTAGTGAGATATGTTTGTAATTTTACTTTGATATTATTTCTTACTGTTTTTCTCATATTCTGTATATAATTTATTTACTATGTTGTATAAGTCTTTGACGCATGAGCCACAAGAAGAAGCTTGTTTTTTCTCATTAAAAACCCTGTTGTGTATATCTAAAAGCGTTCGCTGTTCCTCCCTAGTGATTGTTGTTCTATAAGTGTTGAAATATCCTTTGCACCACATGAATTCATCTTCTGTTAGACATTCTTTTACTCTGTATGGTAGAACTTTATTAAGTGTTTTTCTACGTTCTTCACAACCACAGTCATCACCAAATAAATATTTCACTGCTTTTTTGATTCCAGTTGCTGTTGTGATTTTTTCAATACTATCTCCTAGGCCTTTGCTTTTCATTGATTTGTTTTTTTATTTCTTCTTTACACTCTTTGACTGTTTTACAGACTACCTTATAACTAATCTTAGTTGCTTTTGATAGTTTTCTTAACGATCTGAACTCTTTTGAATAGAGCTTAAATAGTTTTTTGTGAAACCATTGAAAGCCCTCTATAACATTGTCAATACTTTCAAAAAATTCTGCTGCGCTTTGTGCTTGCTTGTCTTCAATGTCTCCAGAAAGTTTTACACTTTGCTTTTCTGAGCGCATCATATCACTAACTATATTTCTCATTCTTATATAAACAATTGCATAGTTAGGTTGGTCATCTACTATTATAGTCGTGATTTTTAGCTTATTGTCCCTTAATTCTTGATAAATTTTTAAATAAACTTCTTGCACTATGTCTTCAGCTGTTCTTGAATAACCCACCGGAGTAAGTCTTTCTGCCATAATTAACCAAGAGGTATGTTTTCTATAAAGCGCACTTAATGCTTCATCAATCTTCATCTTCCTTTGTATTTATCAATGATGTCAATCAGGTTGAGCCTGTCCCACTTGTAGCCGAATTTTCTAGACATTTCTACATTTAGTGTGATCTTGTCAAAACGTTCTTGACCTATTTTTTTTATAAGGTTTTCTCGGTATGGTGTTAAGTTTCCAGAAAGGAAGTAATTACAGCGTTTACATTGACCATGCACGTTGTCTTCATTAAATCTTACTGAGGGGTGGTGTCCAGCACTATAAAAGTGTCCAGCTTGTAGAGTGGTATATTTTCCACAGGAGATGCATGGTTGTTCTTGATCTCTGTTCCTAATGAACTTGTGAAAGTGTCTTACTGCAATCCCTCTTAATTGAGAGACTGTTTTGTTTTTAAATTTAATATTCATCACTTATTGTGATGAGCAAGCAGCACTAAATTAAATATTAATTTTATTTATTGTGTAAATATTTCGTAAATATTGCGTAAACTTTTAAACATTTAATTTTTAATTATTTGAATTATTCTAACTAAACATATCCCAAGAGCTATTGATGCTGCATGGGATATAATTAGATAAGTGTTAAACTCCATTAAAATGGTAAATCGTTTTGTTCTTCACCTACTGGAACAAATCCTTTTGTTACTCCTTGATCTAGGTTTACAATTTTCCAGCAATCAATGCTGTGATAGTATTTGTCTTTATATGGTCTTGAGCTAATATTTATGTAACATTCAACAGGTTTTTCAAGCACTAGTTTTTGTGCTTCTTCAACCTTATCACCAAATAGTGTTAAGCATATTTCTGGGTTATAATCGGCATTTGTATTGATAACAAACTCTTGCTTGTTCCATTCCTTTTTACCATCTTTTGATTTTATTACTTCAGGCTTCATTAACTTTGTAACTCTACCTATTACTTTTAATTCACTCATATTTATTTGTTTTTATTTATTTATACTGTTTTAATAATGTTTTCTAGTTGAATTGTAAAATCAGATGCTAAAGCTCTTAAACTAGATATTCTTGTGTGGTCTCCTGAAAATTTTTGATATTTACCTTTAAGCTCTATAATGCCATCTAACAACTTATTTTTATAAAGCTCTTTATTTGTTTTATTTTTTAGTTCTGCATCTATTGCTATTAATAATTTTCTTTTTGTTTTAATATCAATGTTTATTTTTTTAATGTCATTTTCTAATTGATAAAGTCTATTTAAAAAATTAGTTTTATTTTCTAAAAAATTATCATAGTCTATTAATTCATAGTTAGGGTTTTTTAAATTTTCTTTAACGGATGTAAGCTGTGATTGTATTTTTGTTTTTTCATTAACTAGATTATTCTTATTAATCTTTAAATCTAAAATTGAACGTTCTAAATCTACTTGATTATCTACTGTTGGATTAAATAATTTTTTCATTGTTTTAAGGGTTTAAAATTGTTTATGTTCTTGGTGTTTTCTTTCTGATATTTCAGCTCCCATTGTCATTCTTTGGTTTAAATACTCTCTGAAGAATGTCAATATTTTTGGTGTGTTTAATGATTCATAAAGTGAACCACATTTGCCAGTTAAAATGTTTCTAAACACTAGTGTTATGTCTGCTATATTTAAATTGTAAAACTCATCAAGGATCATTTGTGCTGTGAATTTGATTTGGTTTTCTGTCATTGGCCTTCTTAAGTTTAGCATCTCATTTAAAGTGATTAGCTCTTGACATATTTTCAAGACTGTTTTTTTTTCTCCTTTTTCTTTTCTTAACCTTGCTAGTGTAGGAGTGTTTGAACTTATGCAATCCTCCATTCTTGTGATCTTATTGTCAAGATTCGTTAAGTTCGTTATAAAGCTGCTGTTTGAATTCTTGGGAATAAGAGACTTGTCTGCTGTTTTCATTTTTATTGTTTTTGGGTTGGGGTTTATAAATTCCTTTGTAGCCGTTAGCCATTGAATATTCAATTGCTTCTATTGCATCATTTTCTGTTGTGTAATCTTTTCCGAATTGTTTAAGTAAGGCTTGTTCGCTTGTGAGTGATTTGTACTTAAACTTGTGCTGGTCTGCTTTGTATTGCTTCCAAATAGAAACAGCTGCTTTAAAAGTTGGAGTGTCAAAAGGATAAACTAAAATTTCTTTTTTATCTTTTTTTCTTTTATTATTAATTACATTATCATTAACACTTACATTTACATTACCATTAACACTTACAGCTTTTTTTGCTTTAGTTTGCTTTTCAAAAAAACCATTTGCTTTATTTGCTTTAGTTTGCTTTTTCGGTCTACCACCTAGTTTTCCCGCTTCTGATCTTTTAGATTTAATTTTCTCCCACTTTTCTAGATCTCTTTTAAACTGTTGCTTAATTGGTTCAAAAGCTATTTCAAGAAGTAAGTCATCCGTTGTGGGGTTTTCATCGTTTACATAGGCTAATATGTATTTTAAAAGCCTTCCAGCGTATTCATCAGAAAGCTTGTCAACAGTAGATTTAATATCTGTATATAGTATAAATGATTTCTTTTCTTTAGCCATTATTTTCGATTGTTGTTAAAAGTTCTTGTAGTTTGTCATCAGTATAATTGACAATCTTTTGGTTGACTTGTTCAATTAATAAATCCCTGTAACTATCTTCAATGCTGTTAATGTCGTGAAGACGTTCTTTACAAGCCTTAGCTATTTCAGAAAATGTTAAATCATGTTTATAAAACAAATCATATTTAGCTACTGCCCTATTTACTGATTCAAGATGCTTTTCGCCTTTAAAACCACCAACATTTGCAATTTGTTTTTTGTTATTTGGTGTAAACAAGACAGCTAGTGTGCAGTATATTTTATAAATAAAACTGTCTCTATAATATGTTGAGACAACAAAATCATTGTCTATTATATAAATGACTGTATTATGTATTTCTTTCAAACTAATTTTTTTATTTTTTAATTTATTATTGGTTTTTTTTATTGTTTTAGTTTCCATTGTTAAAATTTTAAAAGGGGCGTTTAAGTGCTTGCTCATCCACCCCCTTATTGGTTAAAGTTTTTTTACTACTATCGAATCTTTTTTATACTTCCATTGTGGCAAGTTGATAAGCTCTCCATCAGAAAGAACCATCTGACCTTTTGAAAGCATTGTAGCTCCTTTTTCAACTCCTGTCAAAGCATGCTTAAGAATCTCTTTAAACTTCTTTAATTCGCTTTCTTTTTCTGCTACTTCTGGCACGTTTGAAAAGTCAATGATTTTACCACCGTTTCTTTTTTGGATTTCAAATCCAGCTTTTTTAAATGCTGAATTGTCAGGAGCTTCTAGCTCACATTTAGTAAGTGCTTCTGGTTCTACTTGTTTTATCGCTTCATCAAGAAGCTTTTTAATTTGTTTAAGTGTGCAATACGCTTCTAGCTCTGATCCTTCTTCTGCTTTGTCTAGAAGCTCACATACTATATTTTCTTGTTGTTGAACAGTTCTATCCCATTCATTAGTTGAATAAATAAAGTCATCCCATTCTTGTTCTTCTTCCATATATTCTTGGAATTTATTTTCTTGATATTCTGCTAAATCTTTTTCTGTAATATCTTGATATGTTTTTTTACTTGCTGCCATTGTTGTTTTTTTTAAGGGTTATGTTGTTAAGGTTTTCTAAGTCTTGATTCATGTTTATGTCAAGCCAATTATCTTGCGGGGATTTGCCTTCTTCTAGTTCTTTGAGTAAAAGCTCGCATTGGTTTTTTATACACTCTATATGTTCAAAAATTGTCATGGTTTTATTTTTTAAATGCGTCTGCTTCATCCTCTCCGAAAACTCCGATTGAATACGCTTTAGTTAATTTTAAAACTGCTCTTGATAAAGCTCTTTTTTCGGCCATTTCACAGTAATACTTATTGTGTGAAGTTTCTTTAGCAGCAGAACCAAACGTTTCAATAACATCTTCATTTAAGGTTGCTGTTGCTTTTATTACACAAAAGTCACGCTCTGTTGTAATAGGTTCAAATGTTATCTTTATGCCTTTAGCAAATTGTATTTTTTCAATACCAGTTCTAGTAATGATTGTATAGTGTTGGTGCTTGTGTACATCTTCCTTAGTAAGGTTGCACTCTTGATAAAGCGTTCTTAGTTGTTCAGTTTTATTCATTTTATATTGTTTAGGTCTTTAGCTGAAATTCTGTAAACTCCAATTGAAGGACTTGAAACTTTTATTTTGCCTTGATGAATCCAGTTAAGCATGGTTCTTGAAGTGATTCTGTGGTGTGCTGCTGCTTCAGAAACTGTATAAAACTTGTTTAGTTCGTTATACTTTTGGAGTGCCTGAAATACAGCCTGTTCTATTTCTTGTGTTTTCATATTGTTAGGGTTTTAGATTCTACTTTTTGAAAATTTTGCATAATTGTGATTAACCTTCCTTGATGTTTAATGGGTACTTGGTAGAAACCACCAAACCAATTATTTCTTACTGACAATGGATTGAGGGAAAAATGATCAGCTACTAAAAGCGTAAGCTCTTTTTTATTGTTAATTTCGTTGTAGAGATTTTTAATTCTTGAATTATACATTTTGCGTATTTATTTTATACAAACATACGCAAAATAATAATAATAACAACAATATATACTAAAAATATGTAATATATGTACGCAAAAAGAATGCTTAAACCTGTTAACTATTTAAAAAAAACTAACAAAATCAACGAATTGTTAAATATTTAGTGTTTTTATCGTATAATATCTGTACATTAACGTAACCCTTAAACAAAATCTACATGCCTACTCACGCCCAGAGAATAGTTGACTTGATAAATAAGCTTAATTTAAACCCTAGATCATTTGCAATTGAATGTGGTTACTCACAAGGAACAACCATTTACAGCATCATTAAAAGAGGTGGAAAACCTTCAGTATCAACTATAGAAAAAATATGTAATAGATTCCCCCAAGTTAATCGTGAATGGCTAGTCACTGGCTATGGTTCAATGTTCTTAGCAACAGCATCTAATGAAGATGAAATAACAGTCACAGCAAAGCAAACACTAAAAGGTATAAGCGAAATAATTAAAAATAAAGACGTTTTTGCAAAAGAATTATTTGTAAGATTAGAAAAGAAAATTGATGACCTATCTGCAAGGATTTTTGGAGTTGAAGTTGTTTTAGGTCTTGACGTAAAAAAGAAACAAAAGAAAAAGAACGGTATTTAATATCCTTTTTTTGTTTAATTATTTAAAACATTGTTGCATTTAGTTAATAAAAACATAATATATTTAAGTAGTAATTATTATATTAGTAGACATGAGCAGCATATTTAAAACCATCCTTTACTTAGAGGAAAACCACCAATATTTTACTGAAGAAGAAAAAATAATTATCCTTGAGGATTGGCGAAAAAATGTCTACGAAAAATATTTACTTGAAAGAGTTGAAATATTTAGTAATTCAGTAGTTTAAAAAACAGTATTAACCCACTTTTCAAGTTCTTGTTCTTGAAACTTCTTGTAAGTTTTTAAAGTCTTAGAATCTCTTATGCCTGTAATGGCCATAATAATATGATCAGGAACGTTAGCATTCGCTGAAAGGGTTATAAAAGTTCTTCTTGCAGTGTGTGAACCAACACAATCATAAAACGGCTTTATAACCTCCATTTTTTTATTACCCTTAAACGTAGTTCTTGTTGTATCTTGATTGAATCCAGCAATCTTACAAACCTCTTTTATATTTTTATTAAACTTTTGATTGCTTACTTCTGGCAGTCTCCACTCCCATTTCTCAAGCAGTTCGTTTAACTTTTTAGAAATTGGAATATAACTTTTGTATTGTGTTTTTTCAGCTCTCTTTACAATTCTATTATCTATTAAGTCAGCTTTTTTAAACACCGTGTAATCACTAAACCGCTGTCCAGAATAACAGCCTATTAAAAACAAATCTCTGTATTTATCTAAGGTTTTGTTAAGTTTTAGTTCTGAAAGTGTTTGAACCTGGTCTTTAGTTAAAGAAACGTGATCAGCATCTCTAGTTTTTACAGTTACTAGATTGTAACTTTCGTCTAAAACTATACCAGTATTTTTGCACCATTTTAAAAACGTTTTAAAAAAGCCAAGATTTCTATTCAAAGTAATATCAGTTAATAAATAAACAGTCCTTAAATGATTTAAAAAACCAATTATAAAATCTTTGTTAACCTCATTTATTTTAGCACCAGCATCAAAAGAAATTAACTTGTTTTTTAGTGTAATATATTTTTCAATAGTTCTGCTTTGGTACTTACCTAATGTTTTCTTTTCATGTATGTATTTATCTAAAATAAATATGATACTATCATTGTCTACAGCTACCAGCTTAAATTTAGCATCTAAACGTTTTTTAAGCTCACTTCTTGTAACTTGTTTATTTTCTAGATTTATTGCATTAATAGAAACTTGTAAATGTTCTGTAATTCTGTTTAATTGATTAGTAATTTGTTTTAACTCAAAACCAGCAGCACCAGTTTTTGGTTTTGGCATCCTGTTTTCTTTACTCCAGTTTATAGGATCAATAGAAATTCCAGTTGAATAATTAAATATCTTTTTTTCAGATTTAATATAATATCTTAATCTAATTGGCGATATTGTGCTGTTGGGTTTATTTAAAAAGTAATGCAAGGTGGCAAATATAGTGGCAAGTTTTTATGTATTCATTTTCCTATTTATCGGAAACTATATACAATAATATAAAAATTATACCTGTATTTTAACCTTGTTTTCGTATTTATCAGAAATAAGTGTCAAAAGGTTAGAGTCCCTCTCTCTCTGCAACCATAAGCTGTAAATTATTCATTAATAGATAGTTACGGCTTTTTTATTTTTATAGTGGCATCTATAGTGGCAAGTTTCACAAGTCCATCATACAATTAATAGCTGTTTTACCACCAATTATAACTCCACAACCTATTGCTGGTTTTTTGCCTGCTTTAGCATAAGCCATAGCATAAGAACTAAAATCTATTCCGCAACCAATCTGCATTCCAAATATTTTAAAATTTCTGCCAACTGTGTATTCACAATATGCTTGAGTGTGTAAATGGCCTTGAACTGTGCTTTGCATATCTGCTTTTGACTTTGTACGTGCTGTTCCAGCTTCACCGTGTATATATTGAACATTGTCATATTCAACACGTTCTGTGAAATTCCAATTTGGCACTTCTAAAACATCTTTATAGGCTTTAATCCACTTAGTAGGAATAGCTGAAGTTTGAGCTTTACGCATTATCATTCTGTCATGGTTGCCAATTACAACATCAGCATTAGGAAAAGAAGTATAATATCTTTTTAGTCTATCAATTGCAAATTCTAATTCATCAGCACCACCTAAACCATCGCTTGAAGTTTCATGATAACTAGAATAATGATTGTCTATAACATCACCTATAAAAATTACTTGATTACAATTCCATTTGTGATAAGTGTCAACACAATGCTGGTGGTATTCTTCCAAATCAAAAGGAGAATGTAAATCACCAATAACTAAAATTCGTTTTTCAGTTGTTTTCTTTTCTCTATAATTATATATAATATTATATTCTTCTTCAGACACCCTTATTTTAGGGCTTCCGCTGTCAGAGTATAGCTGATTATATGGCTTCATTTTTTCCTTGATGAACCGTAGAAATAACCAAACAAACTCAAAGTAATTCCTTCAACTAAACCTATTAAAGTATAGAATGTCTTTTCGTTATGTTCTGGTATTTGTATGTAAACAATAGCATAAACTAAAAAAATAAAAGTTCCTAAGCCCACAAGTCCAGTTAAAGTGAACATGAAGTCAAACTTTTTAACTTTAGCAATTTCAACTTCACGACTTCGAGCTGAATCTCTATCTTCTACTTCTAATTTATAGAATTCAACTGCTTGATCGTGTAGCAGTTTTTTATCTTCTGCTGTTAGTTCAGGATCTTTTTTAATTAAGTTGCCTAAAACCCCTAAAACCCCTTTATCTGGCAACAAGTCACCCACAACTTCTAAAATTTTGGGAGCTTTATTCTTAAGAAGTTTTCCTAGCTTTGTTTCTTTTAGCTTTTTCATCTATTGCAGCTTTACTTTTAGGTTTAAAATCCTTTGGCTGAAAGTCTAAATATTCTACTTCAGCATTAAAACATGGACACATCTTCATAAACTCATGCTTCTCTACTCCATCACCATCCTTATCTACACTCAAATCCCTGTGTCCATGAATTTTTGCTTTTGGATAAATATGCTTTAGCTGTTTAATCATTTTAATTAATAGCTCCTTTTGTCTTTCTGTTCTAGTGTCTTTTGCTTTACCATTAGCATCTAAACCGCCGATGTAACATATAGCAGCTGCATACTTATTATGTCCTCTTGCTGATGCTGGAATCCTTCCTAGTGGCCTACCGAATTCTATTTGCTGATGTCCTATTATATAGTGATAACCTATGTCGCTCCACCCCCTAGCTAAATGCCATTTTCTAATTTCATCCGCTGTGATTGCTTGTCCCTCTCTTGTAGCTGAACAGTGTATGTGAATTTCTTTAATCTCTCTCATCTTTGTAACGTTTAGTATCGTTTCTTTTTTTAGCTGTTGCTATTAATCGAGCTTCCATTTTTACAATCTTTACTTTAAGATGAGTGTTTTCTGTAATTAACTCATCGATCTTATGTTCAAGCTCTCCAATCTTTTTAGTAAGTGTATCTATTTGTTCAGCAAAAACATTATCAACACGTTCTTCTTTTTTAGCATTAATATCAATTTTCTGTTTTATTATTTGCCAAATTTCTTTGATGCCTAAAGCACCTACTAAGCTACTCACGATAATGAGCAAAGATTCACTTTCCATTTTTAAGATTTTTATTGTTTTCATTCTGGCATAGGTTCGCTCCATTCAGCTGTAGCCATTAAAATTAGGCACTCTGTTTGATTCATCACACTTCCTACTATAGGCAAACTTCCATTTGTAATAAATGAAGGTTCTACAGAGTAGCTTAATAAACCTTGTGTATTGGCTAAATTTCTTCGCATTGATTGTGCGCTGCTTTGATTAACTTGTGAAAAGATTACTTTGTCTGTATTCTCTAAATTAATTACTATGTATTGTCTCATTTTTTTATTTATTTAATATTATTAACTCGGTACTGAAGTGCTTTTGGCATCTGCTCCCATTCCATAACTTAAAGCATTTGAAGTGCTGTAAGGTGCTTCACCTAATATGTTGTCTGCTCCACCCATTCCAGAGCTTAAACCGTTTCCAGACGTACCAACTCCGTTTACTAAGTCATCTTCAGCCATTCCAGAGCTTGTGCCGTTGTTAGTTCCTTTCTCATCTATTACAGTCCAGTTACTATTAAAAGAGCTGTTTTCACCCAAAGTCCACCAGCTAACTAAATTTGAATACGAACTATGATTTTTGAGATTTGAGGGAAGCCCATTATTGTAAATTTCTGTTACTTGTGCTGAAGTTAAAGCTGTGTTCCAAATTGAAGGATTTGAAAGCTTACCATTATATGCGTTTCCTGTGCTTCTTATTCCAAACTCATTTATTGAAGAGCTTATATTTGCAACGCTTGTAGATGTTTTATCTAAAACTCCATTTACATAAAATTTAATTTCTTGACCAGTAATATTAAAACTAATAACTATATGCGACCAAACATCTCCTAAAATAGCAGTGTTATTTACTATATTAACTGCTCCAGTATAATAATAAAAATTACCAAAGCCTCCAGCAGTACTACTTCCTTGGTCAAGTGCTAAGCCCTTAAATGGTGAAGTAGTAGAATCGCTAAATAAATAACTATTGCCACTTGAAACATTTTTGGGATTTAACCATAAACTAACACTATAATTATTACCAGTGCTTACACCGGAACTTAAAGCTATTTTTTCGGTTGCTCCATCGAATTCCATACTATAACTACTATACGGAATACTTCTTTCTAGATCAGAGTTAACTAAATTTGCTGTAGTCATACCGTCGCTAAGACCGTTTAGGGTTGAAACAAAAGAATCTATTTGTGTTACACCACCTGTAATTGTTCCATTGTTACTACCCACACTATCTTGTATACCTGTAGTTATATTGTCTAACTTCCACCAACTTGTAGAAGAATAAGAAATACTTGTTTCAGGTGTTCCATTATTGTAAAGTGTAGACACGCCAGCAGCGTCAATCGAAGAATTAAATAATGCAACATTTGAAATATCTCCTTTAAAGTTAAAATAACCAGATGTGGAATAACTTGCCTTACCTAAACACAAATCATTTCTTGAACTACTCCCAGTTCTATAGCTTACATCACCAGTTAATGTTTTTGTAGTTCCAGACTGAAAACCATCTAAATAAACTTTCATTTCTGAACCATCAAAAGATTGTACAATATGATGCCATTTGTTATCTCTTAAGTCTCCTATATTGTCAGAGACAACAACTCCATTCTGAGTTACTGTCGTTGCTTTTGTACTACTTCCATTTAAATAAAAACCATAAGCAACGTGAGAAGAATTTGAAGATTCTTTGTAAACAGGATAAGCATATGCATTTTGAGAGCTTTCAGGTTTAATCCAACAAGAAAGAGTGAAAGAAGTTGATGGTTCTAAACTTGAATCATTATTTATATTAATACCATTGTTAATGCCACCATCAAAATTTAAAGCAGTAGAATAATTCGCTGTAGAATTACCTATCTCCCAATTACTTCCATTCCAATTACTAGTATCAATATTCAATCTCCACCAGCCTTTTAAGTTAGCAGCTTGTGGTTGTGTACCTAAATAAGGTTTACCGTTGTTGTAAAGGGTTGTTATTTCTGAAGCTGTTAACTCACTATTCCATATTTGCCCATTAGAGCGTTCTGTCATTGTAGCTCCAGAGTAATTTCTGATTCCAAAATTATCGCCTCCCCAAGTGTTAGCTGAAGCTCCAGCAGATAGAAGATCTTGAGAACATAAATCTCCATTAATAAATAAGTCTATATCTGCAACACCATTGCCAGCTGCTACTCCAGAGGAGTCAGTAACTG
>JGI24006J15134_10000573_pt1 | contig 22612 bp, 24 predicted proteins | sample LinPmetageLP53_FD_15134 | JGI IMG/M metagenome (IMG submission 15134)
CCTGCGAAATCGGATGCTAGTTTACTTGGGGCGACTCCTAATTCTTCAGCAAACTTTTCAAGATTCAGCATTTGTTGTCCAGCGGCATCGACGCTCATTCCCATTGCTTTTGTCAAAGTTTGAATGCTGGTCGCGAAATCTTGGTTTGAAACTCCTAATTTTTCTAAAACTGTTGCGGTGTTTGTTAAGCTTTCTCTGGTTTTAGCATCTTGAAAAGTAAAATCAGTGAACCCGGTATATAATGATTGCATTGATTTATTAACATCGTCAACGGACCCTCCAAATTTACGAGTTTCTCCATACGAATTTGATACACTGCGCGCAAATTCCCGGTTAGCGCCAGTAACTTTCATAAAGGCGTTTTCGGCGTTACCTATTTGTATAGCGAGCTTTAACATTTCTGCGGCAAGCAGTACAATCGCTAGGGCTGCTGCAGGGCCGGCAGCGGCTTTTAATCCTTTGCCAAAAGTGTCTGCGGATTGAAATGCAGATTTCATATTCTTTGTTAATTTCTTCTCTATTGCACTTCCTAAAGAATTAAGACCTTTTGATGCCTGTCCAGAAGCATCTCCGGAAAAAATGCCTTTTAGAACGTCAGGTGCGTTGTCGGCAAGCTTGTTAAGGTCTTTTTGGGCTTTTATAACTTTATTATAATATTTTTCGGCGGCTTCAAGTTCTTGTTTTTTCAGCTTTAGTGTGTTCTCGGTAGTGTCGTTCTGGGCCTCCGCAGCATCGAAGAGGGACTGCTGAAGATCTAGATTTTCTTTTGCATTTTGAACAGCTACAGCATTAAGAACATTGGATTTCTCTTTTTCCTTGTTTTGTGCTTTTAAAGCTGCCGTAATGGCATCCACCAGCGCTGGATCTAATTCTTCACCGTTCATAAAGGCACCCTCTACACATTAAATAGTGACAAAACAAAAAAGGCTGAATAAACAGCCTTATACTACCCTATCTTCGGTTGATTGAATTTGTTTAAAGTTTGGCTTTTCTTGCCGCCTTTCGACGATTCTTCTATTGCCTTCTTTTCGTCTTCAAGTTGCTTCACTAATCTCTCAACAAACCATTTTCTTAAACCTACAGGAAGATTATACGCTTCCGTTAGACTCCACCCGCCTGAATATTGCAAAAAGAAAAATTGTTCATAAACATTTTGCATATACTCATCGGTCAGGCCAAAAAAAGTCCGCACCAAGCGGAACCTCCATTGGCTCCTCAAAGCCGCAAGAACTGCACTCAAAATCTTGTGTTAAGTCGATATTTGGATTAACAAGTTTATATGCCAATCTTAAATGACGTGAATCCTTCGATGGAAGGTTTTGTGCAACATACCTTCTAGTCTCAATTCTATCGTCACCGTTGGCTGCAACCAGCATGGTCATTAGCTGGCGGGTGACTGCCTTTTCCCCGGCTTTACTTTTCTTATCCTGCTCTAGATTGCTTAGATAAGTTTTTTCGTCACGACCGGTTAGAAGCCTAAACGTTGCCATTATCTTTGTCGCCGGAAGTTCTACATCAAAGGTACTATCTTCATTTCTGGCAATATCAATTGCTGATGTATCCTCTCCACTATAAACATTGCTTTCTTCTAAATCAAAAGCAAATTCAACTTTAGTTTGGCATGCCGGACAAACAACCTTTGTTTCATATCGACTACCGTAACTGGCTGCTCGCAATGCAATAACAATTGCATTTCTGTCTCCAACCAAAAGGGAATTAGGATCAATTGATTTATCGACAATAACATTTGCAATAACCCTATCGATAGCAATACCTTTCTTTAAAAGAACCTTCGAAGTTAAGATATCCTCTTCTTTTGCCGTCATGTGCTTTATTTCTAACACATCCTTATTATACAAAGGGTGATTTGCAGGATAATATGCGCCCTTTGATGGTAAATCTACAAAGTCAGTAGGCACGACAAAAGAAAATGCCCCTGCTTGTTGCGTTGGACTCGATGGTGGCATAGCATTCGATTGTCTATGCCCGCCCATACGGTCACTATTTTTTCTACTCAATTCTCACCTCTCAAAAATTAACTTGTGGCTTTATAGCTGACTTCGCTGCCCATTCCTTCATTGTAGGTAGCCCAATCATATCTGATAGTCATGCTATATTCGGTCAAATCCTCTGAACCATAATCTAGAGTTCCAAAATTAACTTCGCTAATGAAAGAGTTGTTTAACGTCCAAGATTCCTGAACATTTCCTTCATCATCCAATTGCTGACAAAGCACCTCGCCCAATCCACCAACCGCTTTTGTTTTAGAGATTGTCTGGAATTGAGAAGCATCAGTTGGCACCACATATCCACTTTCATTCAGAATTTTCGTTAATGCGAAAGCGACACCTTTCTCTCCGCCGGGATCAACCATGGTGATGCTGATATCATTCCAAGTTACTCTGCCGGGGAATTTAAACGTATGGTTTAAATAATTATGAGTTGTCTCACCTAGAGTATAAGTAGGCTTATCAGCAGTCTTAGCCCAGAAAACAACGTTTGTGCCCAAATCCGAACCAATCGCAGTATCACTGAAAGCGCCAACAGTTATCTTAAACCTAAATGCTCTTTTAGGGTTTGTGACCCCCGAGCCATTGTAATCTGTAGTCCAAAAAGTGGCCATGTTAAATAATCTCCTGTACTGTTATTATATAGTTGACGATTTTATTTTTAATCATCGAAAGAAGCCCCACTTGATGCAATAACAAAGTCAATTGCGATATATTCAATGGCTCTTGCTGGTTTAACCATAATTTTAGCGTAGAGAATATTTTGATCAATTAGATCTGGGGTAGTGGTTGTGGAGTCCAAGATTAATTTGTAATCTGTGATACCAAGTCTTGTCTGAACACTCGCAAGAAGCGGTCTAATAAGTGCTCTAAAATTGTTCCAAGTCGCTTCAACATTTTGCTCAAACAGAACCTGTGTAGAGAGGATAGAAATCTGCTTCTTCAAGAAGATAACAAGCCTTCTGACATTAATTCTGTCAAGTGCTGATGGACGCTCCTGCAAAGTCTTCTGTCCGAAGACAACAATTCCTTCAGATGGGAACGAGGCGATTGGGTTGATGCGAGCCTCATAAAGAGTGTCACGATCCTTAGAGCTTAAGCGTTCACTAACCTGTGTAATTGGAATTCCAGCAGCGCCGTCTGTCAAACCACCTCTGTTAAAGCCGGCTGGAGCAAACCAAATTTCGGAGGTACGCTCTGAGGATGCCAAAACACCCATCATGGCAACTGTTGGTGGAATCCAGACTAACTGACTGGTATTCGCATCGACCGTCTTAACCCATGGGTAGAATGTTGCACCGTAACTGGAGTCAACTCTACGCAGCTTAAGAGCATTTGCCGCTGCAATTGGAGTTGTTCCAATTCTACTAGTTTTGTCAGCATAATATTGTTCGTGAGAAGGTCTATAAACATCCGGAAGATCAATTAATGCCAGAGCATCTGCTCTTTCTGCGCAGGTTTCAATCATGAGAGAAGTTAATGCCGTATTCGTCAAGCCAGGAATGGATAACAAGTTCATATTAATATATTCCGGATCCGAAACAGTTTGAATCGCCCTTGTATATGTGTGGAAAGCGTAACTATCATCTTCTGTGCTAGTGGAGGTCATGACTCCGTTATATAGCGGATCTGGTTTTGTTATATCAAATCCATCGAATCCACCCCAGAATGGAGCAGTAAACTTATTGATATCTGCGTCGAGAAGTGCAGTATAGCCGCTGACTGCGGAAACACTTTCATTTGAAGTTCTAGAGGCAGAGAGATAAGTATAAGTGCTGCCGGTAATGGTCAAATTATCCATCGTGAATATGTAAGAATAGCCACTTATTCCTGTAATCGCTGTTGATGTTGGATCAGATGGCACGTTGTTTGTGTTGCCCAATCCTGCATAAAGCAATCTGTGTGTATCAAATATTCCAGCTTGTGGGGTGGTAGCGGTTGTTTGCCTAGTTGTATCGATACCAAAGTATGCTTTAGTCTGGTCGGACATAACATTATCGGTTCCCTTATAGCGCAATCTAGCCGATGGGAAATTAATTGAGCAAGACAATGATATACCGTATGACGAGGATATTAACAAAGTGTGCCCAACTGCACCGTGGCCATCACCGGCCATGGCACTTCCTGTCCCCGGCATGGCGGAACCGGTTCCAACTCTAAGAAATGATGCGGAGACAGCCATTTCAAATTTATTCGGCTGGCTGGCTGGACCCGTTTCGTATATTTCGATGTCTTTAAACTTTGGAGGACCATAATATCCGAATGGTAAGAGGACTGGGTCTGTTGCGCCGGCTTCGACATCTGCATTCATATCAATTCTGATATATTTAGAACGATTATCATAATCTCCGTATTCCTTCAATGCCTTCTTTGTGGTATCCCATTCTTGATATTTGTCGCCAATTAATTTTGCAACATAATTTGGCGATGATGGATCCAAGTTACAATTATCAAATCTTTCCAATACTTCTACAGCCGAATCAGTGTCTGTAATTTTACGAATAATAACCGAGAAGGAACCATATTCGTTTGTAGTTGTAGTTGTTTGCTTAATATTAGCGATAGACACTTTGGCATTTTTATGTAACCAAGAGCCATGTCCCCGACCAATCAATCTAAATAATTTTTTAGTGGTAGAATAGGGATTAAAACTGTTACTTGAACCAAGATCTTGGCCAATAAACCATCCCGCGATTGCCTCTTGAGAAGGTGTCGATTTCATATTGTGTGGGCCGAGAGTGGTTGCAGATCCGCTAGCGATGGGGAGCATAAAGCCAACAAGCCTGCCGGAAGTTAATACAGCATCACGAGCTTCTTGCTCAAAAGTCTCTCCAAGCCAATAATCCTCATATGAGTCTGATGGGAAAAAACTACCTTGTGGAGAAATCAATTGTGGGTTCGTATTAAGAACCTTTCTTATATAATATTCATCAGAATCTTCATCCATGCCAATTAAAAATTTCTTTTCGCCATTGACAGCACCACTTATAAGGATCGCAAATCTTCCACTGGTATCGCTCTCAACAAGAACAGAGGTGCCTTTTACTTGGTCGCCCGTGCCGAACGAGAGCGTTCGGCTCCCCGCTAAAGAGCCAGAAAGTCCCGCAGAACCAGAGCCAACATATATAATAGCTGCTAATTGAGCAGCGCCAGTGCGATCAAGCTCATGCGCAGGCCCCGCAGGAAGGCGGGTTCCAGCAACGAGGTTTCCGCTAGAAGAGGATTTCGCAATCCAAAGGCCAAATGCGCCACCAGCAGTTACGCCGCGAACTGGATTAGTAGCAGTACCAGTACTGGTCACAGATCTCCAGCCTGCTGCTGCAGCACCACCTGCCGCAGAGCCAACAGAGGTTTGCTGCCCTAAAAGACGGATATACGTCAATGGCGCGACATTTGATCTCAGGAACGCCTTGGATGCGTAAGTTCCATACATTGGAGACTGATAATTGCCCTCGCGATAGATATCTCCGCCACCGTTTCCGGGCACAGTATCACCAAACATTTCTACAAACTCTGAATAAGATTGCACATTTATCGGCTGCATTGCTAGCCCGCGTGTGGCGCGGCCAATGACGACAGGCCCGATAGTATCGGCTTGACGCGGGAGGAAGGAATTATCGATTTCATTAACGAAAACTCCAGGGGAAACAAATTTGAAATCACTGACTGACATTATTCAAGGCTCCTTGTATACAACATATTTGTTGCTTAATAATCATATTTAAATAGTTGTTTGGTACACGAAAGGTATTTTTTCAATTCAGGAAGTGATATTAAAGAACCCTTCTTCATCTTCTTTAACGATTCCTTCCATCGGAAAGGTTATTTCAACAAAATTTTCATCAACTTTGACTATTTGCCGATCGTCATTCTCGCCTTCTCCAATTAAATAACCCAAAACCCTTACAGAAATTTCTGTTGTATACATACGACTGTCTTCATTAAGATTCGATGAATTATTGTTCTGGCCAAAGCCCTGATCGATAAAAGCTTCATATTTATGGCCATCTCTTCGCAAAATAAAGGAATTTATTTGCCCAGTTCTCGCGATAAAGGGGGTGACGATATCATTCATTTGCTGCTGGTACTCAGTTTTAATTAAAATCTTATATTCCACATTAATATAGACAGGTATCGGTATAGTCAAAGTTTGTATGACTATTTTTTTGTTAACTCTCGGAAAATGGCGTTGGCTTTCTCCTGAAGTAAAATTAGAACGTCGTGTGTTTCCGACTACAGCAAAGTTCCTTGTCTTGTCTTGAACTATTTTTTTAGCCAATACCATGCGGCCAGACCGACCATTTTTCTTTGAGGAGAACAAATGTGCCTGAAATGATCCTTTTCTTGTAGGATCTTTTATTATATTGGTTCTTTCGATACTGATCAGGGGCAACTTAAAAGCGCCATCAGAATCTCTGAGATCCTTGTCGTTTTTTATCTGAAATGCACGCTCTGGGGCTTGCCACAAGACCGGAACTTTTGTCCACCCCTCATTGGTCCTAGCACTTAAATCTAAATCCTCCTTGAGCCATTCTACGATGGAGTAATCGATAGTTTCAATACTAGACGCGAGCATCCCAATCTCAGAAAGTTTAAAATCAGTACCGGGAGGCAACATTGCAAAATCAAAATTATCAGGTAGCATCAAACATCCCCTTTCTTGCTCTTCTACATCTAGCGACTATTTCAAACTCTTGATCCTCTTGGCCAAATAGTAATGTGGGTTGAGATAAACTGACTATCTCATGATAATTACCATTATATAGGACAAAATCGCCTTCGCGGACATACATATTTTGGTCTTCTTCTAATCTTCTTTTGTGGAAATGCACATTAATTTCCCAAATCTTATCAATACCTGCGCCTTCCATATACTCGGTAGAGTAGTTTGTATATTCTACAAGGGCATAAACGCGAACTGGAGATAAGAAAGTTTTTTCTATGGCTTCTCCGTAAAGAGGATGAAAATTTGTTGTCTCTAAATCAATGGAATAATAGACAATTTGCTGACCTATTATCTTTTCTATTAATTCGTCGTTGACTTGTTTTACTAAATCTCGCTCTTTCTTCCCTAAAAATAAAGGAGGAGGAGGAGCGTCGGGTCTATTCCATTTATTTTTTGGCATTTATTGTATTATCCTACAAATATTGGTAAAGGCGACTGCTTGAGAGCCTGCGCTGCGGCTTCTGTAACTTCTGCATCGATTTTAGCCAACTCCTTATAATTGATTCTGTCGATAATCTCCATTAATTTATCTTTAAGGGCCTGTTGCTCTTCTTTGGCCTGCGATAACAACTCTGAGTGGTTCAAGGTCACACTCTCGCCAGGAATTGGCATTGTTGTAAACTTGCCACGAATTTGACCTAGCATTTCCTTGCATAACGCTAGTGCAAATTTGCGAATCCACTGTTTACCAATGGCATTGATATTCTCATATGGTAAATTATCGAACGGTAGCGTGTTAAAGTTATTGATGCCTTTAACTCCGTCATCATATCTCGCATTAGACTCCCAGGCATCTCCTTGATCAACATAAAATTGCAGCCAAATACGATCTTGCACCCCATCAAAGCCGTAATTCCCAGGAGTTGGAAATAGTCGCAACATATTGTCTCTTATCTCATAAGAATAGTGTGAAGTTCTTGTATAAATTGAATCCTCGTACATTATTGCTTGTAATTTATTCTGCCATGTTGGAATAACCTCAAAGGTAGAATCATCTGCGAATTGGCCATACGTTGAATAGTTGCCAACGACTCCCACTCCACCATAATATCCATAAAAACGCCACATTGCCCTGGGAGACTTATAAAACACTCTGGTTATAATTACTCTTTTGTTTCCTACTGCGTCGGCATAATCAACAGCGGTACCACCATCATCTAAACCTGTGTGTGAAGCACCAGAAATAATAGTCTGGAGATCATAATCTTGCTTATTAACAGTTGGCGCGAAAGAGGCGGAGTAAATAGGCGTTGTTCCGCCGAATCCTGCAGCAGTTGCAACAGCATCCCCGATTCTTCTAGCATATTGAAACTGAAACCTTGGAAATGCCAAATTAACATTTTCAGGTCCAGTTATTCTTTCACCTTTGTGATCAAAGGTACCGGTTGTTTGCCCCAAAACGTCTGATAATATATTTTCACTTTGATGCAGATTAACAATGTAAGAATATTCTAGCACTGCTTCTTCGTAAGCCGCGTATACATTCGAAGGAGTCAATTCAATATCGACGACATCTCCACCAAGTTTTTTGTAAACATAGTTAACTTGGGTAGAGGCACCGGTTAAGAATTCTAACGATCCTGTATACATGCCATATGGCACTGCTGCAGCCACATCTGCTGCTGTTCCAGTGGAGGTTAAAATAACTGTGCTTGTTTGTGATACCGGGGTAATTTCTGGCATTGACAAGGATTCCTATATGTAGATTATGCTTGGGTTAAGCAGATTATAAATTAGATATTAGCTAGTGACATAACGAACAGTAGGAGGGGTCGCAGGCCCCGCTGTGCTAGCTTCAGCAGCAGCCGTTACACACCAGTGACTAAAGCCAGCCGAGAAAACGATGCCCTCTGGGAATGCGAAGCTTCGCTTTACAGATGCGGGACACATGAAAACCATTGAGGCAGCAGTTGTTCCAGCCGTAGCACTAGTGGCATCGGCAAGCTTAAAGTAGACGGTGGCCGCAAGACCTGTATTATCAATTTCCACCATATACAAGGTACCGGATGCGCCTGTTGCATTATCAACAGCCGTATTTGAGCACGATGTATCCTGAACCAATTTGGTGGCGAGCGGGTTGCTTTGATTGCTGACTGTAACTGCCATGACTTAATATCCTCCGTTTGTTATAAATAGTGCCTCATCGCCAGTTTCGTAACTTATAAATAAAAAAACTCCCCACCTAGAAGATGGGGAGTCAATAAATGAGTGCTTTATTGTTTTACTCGGCACTCGGGTTTTTTATTGGCTTGCGACGAGGCTTAATTACCTCTTTTTTTGTTTTAGGAACTGGTACAGCTTTCACTATATTTTGTTCTGCAGCTTGACGCCTAGCCTTTTTAACTGCTCTGTATGAATTACTCATTTATTATACCCCCTACGTCAGTGTATTGGTAAGCGAACCGCTCACAACATCATTAAATTTCTCGAAACCATACAGTCTAAGAATAAACTTACCTGATGTGTAGGCAGCACCGTTGACGCCGCCATGGGCACCTGAGTGAACCAGATAAATAAACATGTTATCAAGGTCCGTATCAACGTCAAATGTCCCATCTCGACCAACTGATTGAGATTGAGGAACGACCAATTGGCCAACAGTTCCAAGAAGGAAATTTTCATCACTACCAGTAGTGGTTGATCCATACCAGACACCAATGGCTGACGCAGCCACAGGCAGCACAGCTTCAACGCAAATTAATTCACCTGATGTAATGATACCGTTTCCATCTTTGGCGCTGCCAGTTGCGTTAACAACCAATACTTCGGCACCCTTATGAGGCTCTGCAGATGAACTCTGACCAATGGTTCTAACACCGGTCTTAGATGCTGGAACACCAGCGGTACCAAAAGCATATGCTGGGGTACCGGATGCAGCCAAATCAATCACATACTCTGAGATAATCTCTCGTCCGTTACTAATCTTAATTGCTTCGCCAACGTTGAAATCAATTCCCTTTGCTGAGGTTTTTGTAAGCGGGACACCAATCTTAGTTAGTGTTTGGACCCTTCCTCTTGCTATTCTTCTTCCCATAACATTTTCTCCTTATTTTGTTATTGCAATAACCCGATTTATTCAATGATTTTATTCCAGCCACCTCGGAATAAGATCTTTCTAAGGACAGTGGCCTCGTCCAGAGGAGAACATTTCAAGTCATAAATAAATAGTATGTAAATATAGAAAAGCCCCCCTCATTAAAGTGAGGGGGGCAGTTATCGATTAATTAGCTTAAACTATTAGGAAGAGTACTCTTCACCAAGCAGCCCGCGAACAATGACAAGGCCATACATATCTGGACGAACCATCTTCTTGGCATAGCGAGTCATCACGCCCTTGCGAGGCACGAAGTCTTCAGGTCCAAAGATGGTTGGAGTCGTCTGGAGTGGGACGTATGGAGCATAGACATAGCCAGACTCAAGGAAAGAATTTCCTCTACGACCAACAAGAATGACGTTGCGCAAGAAGTATGGATCGACGATAACGTCGAACTTCTTGGAAAGCGCACCAATCTTAACAGCACCGACAGTGCCAGTCTCAGAGTCTGCAGTAACGCTAGCGCGGAAACCAGCAGTGAACTCAAGGATGTTGGCAACTTCAGGAGAGCAAACTAAGAAGTTTGCGCCACCGCGAAGGGTCTTCCGGTGAATCTGAGCGGAAACATCGTTGACTGTCTCAACAAGAGTCTCATACCACTCAGAAACAGTACCAGTGAAGTCTGGCGCAGCCTGCTCAGCACCAAGCTCAACGCCGGTAGTCCGATTCACGAAAAGTCCAGGTGAACGTGACCAGTAGTAAGTTGCGGCTTTAGCACCACTAACAAGGTCGGCAATGATCTCGCGATCAATCTCAAGAGCAATTTGCTCAGAGAGAATGCCTGTCAACTCGACCTCTGCATCAAGGTTGTGGTAAGCGTTAAGATCTTGTCCTAACTCTGGAGTCCACTTAGCCTTGAGCTTTTTGGTCTGAGCGGTAACAGCAATGCTGTCCACCTTGATGTCGATCTCTGGAATGTGCTCATTACCTTCAAGGCCCCATGTTGCAGCACCGACGACAGCACCGGTTGCTCCACCAGCGTCAAAATTGTCGCGAAGTGGGAACTGAGCGGTTCCAGCATCCAACGTCACACCGAGTGCAACAGGTGTTGTGGATTCGGTAAGCTGTGCTGGCTCATCGATGACGATGAAGAAGCGAACAGCTTCAGCTTGACTAGTCAAACCGGACTGATATGGTGCGCCACGAGTATCGCTAGAAACCAATCGTGTCAAGCGACGAACTTGACGCATGTTGGAGATAGCGGTGATGGTACCAATACCGGATGCATTATTCAGTTCGCCGCGAAGTCCGATTGTATCAGCCTGATCCATGATGTCCTGAAGAACAAAAGCAGCCATATTATCATAGTCAGCTTCAGCAAAACATGTAGCCGTTTTAATGTCAAGAACAATAAGGCCATGAACGGTCAGATCCAACAAGTCAGGATCGTAGTCAATGAGTGATTTCTGATCGTTGGTCATGTTAGCGCCACCGTCAAGCTTAACCAAAGCAGAAACAGCAGCATTGGCAAGACCGGTGGTCGCCTGAGCCATGGAGCCTGTTGGAGATGCATATGCATAACCACGAGCACCAGCGGTACGAGGACCACCAAAGTCCTCTGCGAAAGTACCGACCAGATCGACACCAGCAGTCACTTCGCTAGCAACTTCATCAGTACCATAAATGGACTTAGAATTTGGATTACCCATTCGGTTAGTCATGGAACCAGCGCCGGTTGCGCCAAGATCTGGTGAGTACACGAAATCAAGGAAGAAAATGAGGCCGGATGGCAAACTCATTGGTTGGACGCTAACAAGATCATTAGCGATAAGGCCGGCGAAAACACGACGGACAATTGGGAAAGCAACACTTGCGAAACCTTCAACGTCACCAGCGCTCATGCTGGAAGACTCACGGAGAAGTTCTTTAGCTTGATTCTCCAAAAGGCGCGCCATGGTGTTGCGCTTGCGGTCATCAGTAAGACCTTCGAGAAGACCGGTACGCTGCCACTTGTTAAGAAGTGCGGTTCCTTCGGCCTTCATATCACGCTTAATTACCCCTTCGGATAACCTTTCAATTATACTAGACATTTTAATACCTCCTAAATAATGTTATTTAATGCCTGCCAATTGCTTCATTCGCTCTGCGAATACATCATTTGGCTTTTTGGACTCTTTACGAGTCGCACGAATAAGTGAAGAAGGACGATTAATGGCCTCGCTCAGTGATTTTGGCCCACGACTATGTGTGGACTGCACTGTGCTTTGAAGCGTATTGTATATCGTTCTTGCTTCGTTTACCGAATCAGACTTTGAAATAGCTTCGACAATTTTATTTTTTTGTCGCTCATTCAAGGAGGTATCTCTTAATACACGATTGGTATACAGTAGACGAGCGTTAGAAAGGTTAATATCACTAAAACCTTCCTTTAGTTCGCCAATAACTTTTTTATACTTCTGAAGTTCACCGGTGAGGTTCTTGTTCTCAAAAACAAGCTCTTCCTGTGCCTTCTTTAAATCTTCTAATTCTTCCGCCATATCGGTAGATCTGCGGTGTGCTAGCTCTTTTTCCATTTCAAGCTTCATGCTATCGGAGGATCTGCCTGCCCAGCCAGATAAATCTGCGCCCATATCAACACTAAGCTTTTCAAAAATAGCGTCAGTGAGAGAATCTAGGTCGATTTCCTCTTCCATGCCTTTCATTGCAGCCTCATCCTGCTCACCAGCAGCGGCAGCTTGTGCAGCGGCAGATTCGCCTTCGCCGGCACTATCATCGGCACCAGCCATTTCGCCGGAACCCTGTGGGTCTTCATCGGCTTCTTGAAGATTGTCTTCTTCATTCTCTACTATTTCGTAAAGCTCTTCTTCACCCTCTACTATTTCGTAAAGCTCTTCTTCATCCTCTTCAGCAAGCTTCTGAATATGTTCTTGTAAAGCGCCCAAATCCAACGTAACTGTTGCGGGCATGCCATCTGTTGGGGAATTTGCCAAGTTGCCACTGCCCTTCAAGGAATTTAAGCCATTTTGTGCGGCATATGGTATTTCTTCTATGTCTTCATCAAAGGCTTCGTCTGCACTGGGGGCATCAATATTCCCTGCTGGATCTTCAGGCGTCTCTTCAGGCATGTCTAAATTGCCAAGAAGATCTTCCTCCTGTTCCAATAAAGTATTCAAAGTATTACGAACTTCGTTAGAATATTTATTAATAACGGCATGTTCAGCATTTTTTAATGCAGCCTCTCTTAAGGCTTTTGCATCAATAATCGCTTCTTTAAGTAAGCTTGACATAAATTTCTCCTAAATCACAAAATAAATAGTATTGTAAACAACAAAAGGAACTAAGAGAGAGCAATCTCTAAGTTAAAGCAATCGGGCTGCGACGGATCAGAGTAGGTTTCCAAGCCGGTATATTTTATAAGATCTGTAATATCTGTTGACAAGTGTGACGATAATAAAGTTTCTGCCTCTGACAAAGTTTTTTCTTGTCCGTCAATTTCAATTCTTCCATCACCAGCATCAGTCTGCGACAAAAAACGTTGCAAGGTTCCATCACCTCCTGCTATTGTTCCAATACCAAAAATTTTCACAAAATTAATTTTAAGTTCAACTATCATAATTTATTTTACCCATACTGTATATTTGCCTTTAATTGTTTGTACATCTCCGCCTGCGGCTTTTCTTCCAACAGCAACAAAAACATAAATATGATGATCTCCCAAATCGCCACTGGCACCAACTGTCGAATCTGTTGCAATTGTTTTGACGGCCGAATAATCACCATCACCATCAGTTCCGGGATAATTAACTGTTATAAACCCATTTGTAAATCTAAAATCGCCATCTAATCTAGTGTGTACCATCTCTGTGTGTCTAAAAGTGTAACGAAAACTTGTTGGATCGGTATGTTTGGATAAATAATCGCCCGAAAAGCTACTAACAGTCGCACCACCTTGCCGGAGAGCAACTTGCATATCATAGCCGGCATCGACATTCCACCTCATTGTAGACCAACGAGAACAACCCCAGCTAACCCCATTATTTGCTGTATTTCCGGCATCTCTAAGGTTTATGCTGGCTATGGTGCCTTCTGGTGCTGTGACAAAGCCCATTGTCTGGTATAGCGTGGTGCCACCATAATTTCCATATGGTACTGCGCCTGCCTTTGTAGTAAACTCTATAGTGCAAGCGGGATTTTCTTTAACTTTGACGCCTGTATCCCAAAATCTATAAGATATATGTGTGGCCAAATAGTTGGTAAGTTGACTGTTGGTGGAGGCAGTTGAGGCCACTTGTATTTGTTCACCAATTTGCGTCCATTCTGCGCCATCTTGATTGTTTGTAACTATGTCAAACTGGTCATTTCCAGAAAGATGAGAATCCATCAAATGTAAAAGACGACCGTTGTGAATACCTATAGGCCAAACTAAGCTCCCGCTCTGTTGTGGGGCAGTCGCGATAATTGTAGAGCCGGAACGAATTAACTTCATTTTATTTAATCCTCGCTCTAAATATACCAGCAAATGTGCATGCATCACCCCCGGTAGCGAAATTTCCGGCAGCAAGAAAGACATACAATTTGTGATTTAGCGGTATTGCATCTTTAGTATTTTTACTCTTCTCCTGAAGATTTTCACCGCCGCAATCTGTACCGGGAGTGTTCGACAGAGACGCTGCATAATAATAGTGTACGTCTGGGATTCCTTCATTGTCGAAGATGAGAGAATTTGCAATTATTTTATTTCGAAAACCACGACATCCATCGTCAGTTCCGCGATTTGCATTTGTACTAGCAAAGCCCAAATTTGTATTTCCATGTTCTAGATCAGTCTCCACTGATTCGTTCGAACCATTACCCATTTTCCAGGCTAGCCCAGTATTTACCACATCACTAGAGTCGCGGCCGCTCTTACCATACATCATTGGGGCTGAGCCGGCAGCCGCCCAACACCAACCAAAAACAACAAGCGGCCCACCGGAATTTGTCGCAGTTACCAGATCGGATTCTAAAGCGCCAGAACAATCCATATCTAGGGCAATGCTTGGCGCGTGATAGCCTTTAAATCCTGTATCCCAAAATAAATAATTTGCGCACTCATCTATCGAGGTAGTAGCTGTTGATGTTGATGCACCGATGGTTATTTTAATATATTGATTACCTGAGCCATCGGTCGATGCACTTTGCGCAAAACTTACTGTAGCATCATCAGCGACACCACCCGAAAGATACATAGCATTGTCAACATTCAATATAAGAGGTTCTGATTCTGCCCTTAAATAAGCAACACCTTCTGTATAATATAATTCTGAGCCTTGTTTATTATTAATCATTAGCTAGTCCCTATAATAAACCAATTAATCCCATTGCTTACACAGGTTACAGAGCCTGAATTGGAAGTTATCTTCACTAAGCTTGCACCATCGATAGTCTCATTCGCTGAACCGGAAATTACTAAGTTAAATGATGACGCTGAGCCACTGACATCTTTAAAAATATAAGACTTTCCAGCGCCGGCAGCGGCTGCTAGGGGCAGCGTTCCAGTTATAACGGCACCGGTCAAGTCACAGAAGAGCAAATATTCATTGTTGGCGGCTGTGAAGTTTGCAGTCTTGACCGATGTTGCTAGCGAGATCCCGCCGGCGATATTAATGCCAGCAGATGCTGTCAATTGACCAGAGAAAGTATTTACGCCACTAAACGTATTATTATCGCCGGTAATGTCGCCACCACCAGATGATGCAGTGAGCACTAATTTGCCATCTGAGTTCATGCCCACATAGCTGCCAGGACCACCTATTGCGCCACTAGCAATCGTGACCGGATCAAACAGTATGCCACTACCTGAAATTTCGATGCCGCCTTGTGAGCCTGAGATTATTAAAGTATTTCGACCGTTTTCGTCGTATTCTATAGAGGAGTCAGATCCATTGCCAAAAACAATCTTTCTATCGTCATATAGATGAATATTGCCGTTTGGAACATTCAGCGTACCATTAGCCACAGTGACAGAAACCGAGCCATCAGCGGCATCACCTTGAAGGGTAAATGCTTCTGTTGCTGTTCCATCATATTCGGCAATTGTAAATTTAATTCTTCCCCGTTCTCCACCAGAGGTTGATTTTTTAATTTCGCCATCAATCTGGCCATATACTGTTGCATTGCCAGCAGCATCATGAGAAGAAAACACAATACGACCAATAGTATCATCTTCCGTTGGCGACGAACTAGTTTTATTAAATATTAATTGACCGGGATGTTGATCAGCGTTTTCGTTCTGAATATATATTCTGGGACGAGTTGACTGTGCTGTTTTAAAAATCACATTATCACTCAACACCGCAATTCCGGAAATAGAGCCAGAGATTATTAGTTGATTATCTCCATCTTCATCATACTCTATGTGAGCATCTGAATCTGTACCAAAGAACAGCTTCTCATCGTCGATAACGGTTAGATCGCCGCTACTGTCGTTAAAGGTTAATGAGGCTACACCACCGAAGGCTCCGCCATTATTGTATTGTATCTGTGTATCAGATCCCCCGGGGGTACCTCCTCCCGAAGATGCGGTCAAAACTAACTTGCCGTCTGAATTAATGCCAACATAACTGCCGGGGCCACCAATCGACCCACTAGCAACTGTGGCCGGATCAAAGAGTACAGAGCTTCCTGATATCTCGATACCGCCTTGGGAGCCAGAGATTATCAGGGTGTTTCTTCCGTCTTCATCATATTCGATGCTAGAGTCTGAGTTGGTACCAAAGATGAGTTTCTTATTATCAATAACTGTTAAGTGGCCGCCACTGTCATCAAAAGTAAGACTAGCGACACCACCAAAAGCGCCACCATTATTATATTGCACTTGAGTGTCAGAACCACCGGGCGTTCCGCCTCCCGAAGAAGCAGTCAAAACTAACTTACCGTTTGTATTGATCCCTAGATAGCTGCCTGGACCTCCAATGGCACCACTGACAACTGTTCCCGGGTCGAAAAGAACGCCACTGCCAGATATTTCAACTCCCCCTTGAGAGCCAGATATAATCAGTGTGCTTCTTCCGTTCCCATCGTATTCTATAGAGGCATCAGAAGCATTACCGAAGATAACCTTTCTATCATCATGTAAGTGGATATCGCCATTTGGAAGGTTTAACGTACCATTAGCCACAGTAACAGAAACCGTTCCATCAGCACTATCGCCTTGAAGTGTCAGTGCTTCTGTTAATGTGCCATCGTACTCAGCAACTTCAAATTTTATTCTTCCTCTTTCTCCACCGGATCCAGACTTTTTGATATCGCCCGAAAACCGTGCATAGGTTGTTGGGTTTCCGGCGGCATCATATGACAAGAATTCCACTCGACCGATCATGTCGTCTTCTGCAGGAGAAGAACTGGTTTTGTGAAATATTAGCTTTCCTGGCTGATCATCTATATTTTCATTTTGAATTACTATTCTAGGTTTCCCCGAAGTCGTAGATATAACTGTAAAATCGGTGCCATCAAAAGTTAAATTGGACTCTCCGGTGATCGTACTGCTATTAACAGCGGTCAATATTCTATTATCAGCAACATTACTATAAGTTGTAATAGGGGACATGCCCGTTAATTTAGCACCATCGCCGAAAAAAGCAGCACCAGAGATATTTAATGAGCTAGAAAAATGATTAGAGGCAAAAACACCGGCTGTAGTGCCATTCGCCACTAGTGTTACGGTGTCACCAGAAATTGTGATTGGAGAACCGCCAGAAATTCTACTAGCAGTTAATTCTGTAAATATTGCTGTGGAGCCAGTTATACCCAATGAAGCAGATATTTGTCCTATTACTTTAACTATACTTGGACCGTTCAGCCATTGCAAATTGCTGCTAGCACTGATTGAACCAGCGCTATTGAATTGAATATTACTGTCGGATCCCGCTGCTTTTATATTTGTCAATCCTGTGCCGGCACCATAAAAAGCAGCACCAGAGATATTTAATGAACTAGAAACGTGCGTGGCATTAATGACGGTATTATAAGTATTTAAAGAAGAGCCTGTGACGCCTTGTGAACCCGATATTTCCCCTACAACCGTTAAGGTCATCGTTGGATTCGAAACCCCAACACCCAATTTTGAGGCATAAATGAAGCTTGCACCCGGTGTACTGCTTACTGAGGCACTAAAAACTGTTGTAGCGGTTGCTGCGCCATCTGCGCTAGCTGAAGCAACAATAAAACTTCCTGTACGAACGTGTTGATCATCGTTACTATCACCAAAATCAGTAGAACCACTAGAATAGATCCTTTGAATTGTGCTAACGGTATAACTACTAGCAGAAATATTGCCAGATACAACCAGCGTACCGGTTAATGTTAAAGTGGATTGGTCGGAATTAAATGTAAAGTTATCCGAACCAGATATATCGCCGGAAACCGGAGTGTTTCTTCTAAATTGTATGGAAAATTCCGGCCCTTCTGCTATGATTGCCGCGCTAGCGGTGATATTTGTAAGACCCGATCCGTCACCATGAAATTCCGAAGCGGAAACAAAACTCGAAGCAGAGATGGAATTAACCGCCACCACACCTTCAGTATTAACAAATGTCCAGTTAAAATTAGCCATTAACTATTTCCTTTTAAAAAGTGCTGCATGCGGCAAAAACGTTAACCTCTGCTGGGGTACCATTAACAAAATACACCTTGTCTATTCCTACTATCTCATATCGTCGATATTCTCTATCACCTGGGACTTGGTTGGCTGGTGTGCGCGCAATATTACTAATGTCAATTGAAGCAGGATCGTTTGCAGTATTTTGCCCCTCGCCGCCGGCCTCGGACTCTGGTATTTCAAACCAACGTTGGAATGCGTGGCAATACCCATAAATAGTGACAGCAGCGGGGTCATCGGATGTGGTAGCATCCTCCACCAAAACATGAAGATATCTTTGGTTTTCAGTCGCGTAGCCGACTGTAGTTGCTGTAATCCCCACAAGATCATTGGTATTGGCGGCTACGACAACGGCGGTGCCGTTTGATCCACCCAGATTTTTTGGACCTCTGGTTCTTCCCCAACTAGATGCTTTATATGTACCCATTGTTTCTCCCTCGTTTACATTAAATAGTTACTTATTGTTTCTTCTCCGCTTTTCTGCAGCGGCTTCTTGTTTTCTAAGTTCTTTTGCTTTTAACCGATCGGACTTACGTCGTTTTTCTCGTCGCAATTCAGATGGTTTCTTATAATATCTTCTGTCTCTAAGTTCTTCCATGATTCTCTCTTTCTTAGTTTTCTTTATAAATCTTCGAATCATTTTCTCTACGTTTCCGCCACACTGTCTTAATTTTACAGTGACGTTTGAATATTTTTTACTCATTTCATTGCCTTCCAAATATGTGATGCGTTTCCTAATATCGAATTAATATCCACGCCTGAATCTCTAGGATCACCTAAATCTACCGCTCCGGCGGCTGATGGCGATTGTGATTTCACAGGGTCAATATTTTCAAATATATCAACTCCGCCATAGGCATCTTTGCCGATAGAGTCCATTAAACGCTTGCGGTGTTCGCTTAATTTTTTGCGTGTATCACTAGACTTTCTTTTCATATTGTGATTCTCGTCTACAATATGCTCTTGTTTCGATTGAGTTTGTCTAGTCTCGGTCACAAGATTTCCTTGCATACCGGCTGCTACCTCTGATACGATGTTTGTAAGAAGACCCTCTTCGAGAATCATCTCTTTAACGCACTCTTTAATAAGAGGCTTCAACATTCTTTTTAAATCATTTTTCTTCATCTAAAACCTCATTCAACAGACGATTAACTCTATCCGCTTTTGTAAAAACTTTATTATTATAATCTTTGGCTTCCTTCATCATGAAGGCACCCGGTGTCGATGGCTCTGAAACGAAGTCAAAGCAAATCAACTGAAAATCATCTTCAACTACAGTTTGCCCATTTGATTCGTTGACAGAACCCATACCCCGAGAAGATATCCCAAGAGTAACACCACTGTCAACTAAAGAACGAAGAATCTTGCCAGACGGAGTATCAAGGACTTGCGCCTTGCCCATAACACTATTGCCATCCCACCACACCTCAGTAATCATATGAGAAGCGTTCTTTAAATTAATAACTGAATCATCTGGATGATCCAACTCGCCTAAAGCGCGCTTTTCTTTAACTAATTTCTGATAGTTCTTCATTTCCCTTTCGAGAATAGGATGCGGATAAACCCTTCCATTACCGTTCTGTGTATCGGACTTCTGCATGCAGCCAGAAAGGATCATTCCACCCTCTTTGATAAACCGCTTCTCGTCTTCTGTCAGCAGATCTTTACAGACACCGCCTTCACATAACGCATAAAATTCTCTTAATAGTTTTTTACTCATTGTTGTTCCTCAAGTTTGTTTCAACTCATCGTCGTCATGTTTCCTGTGTGAGTCATTTTTTTAGAATTTGCTTCAAAATCGGCAACGGATATGACGTATCTCTCTCCGGACATACCGCTATCTAAAAGATCCGCATATCCGCGCTCCACAGCATTAAAGGCACTCTCGAATTTTTCTCCTTTTAAAGAGACAGGTACGCTGGGGTGATATATCGAATATCTAACATATTCCTTGCCATCTCTACCGGTATATTTTTTATTTACTACAACCACAGCCCCGTCACTGGAACCTGGAATAGCCTTTCCTATTGCCATATGCACGCTCAAGACATCTTTGCCTTCATTCAAAGTCCTAGCGACTTCCTCTTTGATAATCCTTCTAAGTGTTTCTTTTGAAATTTTCATTTCTTTATATTCCTTTTTTGTTAAAAATTTATTTGCCGGCGCTACCGGCGCGAGTCAGCAGCCGTTCTTGCAGCGACGTACAGGTTGTAGCATCCATCTATGCATTTTGTTTTTCCTTTAAAAGCTTTGGCTTAATTGCTTGTATGTTTTGGGAATACTGGATTCCAGAGTCTCCAAATACCATATTAAGAATATAAGACGTTCCAGATGACAGGCAACCGAAAAGAAACATATTTATAAATGTCACATCACAGGTAAATAGTTCTGTCCACGGAGAAAGTAACACTAAAAACCAACCAACGTGAAACCCGCAACACATCGGACAATGAAAAATCTTACCATAACCATGGTAAGACTCTTTTTTCGGTCTTAGTTTTTTTAATATTGGCATATCTGAGAACACCAATATTTGCGTTAGACCATACGCAACAAGAACAAAATATATTAAATTAGCCATATTTATCACATTGTATAAAGATAGTGTGCCGATGTATCTCTAACATATCTCATAGAGCCTTTCTCTGCAGCCTGTGGGACTTCACCAAGTTCTGTTGACTTCTCTTTATCCGGATCAACATACTCTGATTCAGTCTCGGCAACGTATGCTTCCATTGCCTCAAAATAAGGGCGCTCTTCATCAATAAACTCTGAAATATTTACCAGTGTCATCTTTGCTGCGCTAACATCTTCGTTAATTGGCGACTGCATTGTAGCTTCAAAGGTTCCATAAAAAGAACCAGCACGAATTGATTCTGGGACAATTACTCCTCGGTTCTTAAGAAAAGTGAATAACCTGTTTTGTGCTCCATAAACATAATCGCTTAAAGCTTCTTTTGGAAATGCCGTAACTTTATTGTTAGCCGTCGATAAGACAATATCGATATCGCCGTGATCAAAAATCATAAGATCTCCACTTAAGCTTTTACGGACATCCATCTCCAAGGTAACAAGCTTTCTATTGGCCTTGTTACCAACCCTAATCGTTATCGCCATTATAAATCTCCTGAACTAAAGATTGAGTCTTTAAAACTGTAAGTAATACATTTTCACCAATTGTTTCTTTTGAGAAGCCTTGAAGCTTGCGGACAATTTTCCCAGCCATGGCCATCATATCGTCATCTTCTTTAATATAAGAAATTTCCCTTGCTTCCTCTAATCTCTTCTTTAATCTACCAATTTCTTCATTTAAAAATATTTTAAGCTGTAAGGAATTGTCTGAAAAGGAAGCTACATAATAAGTCAACAAGTCCTTTTGTTCTTTCAACAGCTTGTTGTCGTACTTCTCATTGAATTTGTCAACAAACTGACGATATGTAAGATTGTCGATAGTTGGCATGTCATCTCTGTTTTCTTTGAGTGTAACCATATTTTTAATAATTTCTCCCTCAAGCATAACCCTAGCTTTAGGAGATGCTTTGATAGATAAGATCTGCTGAATCGTCGCTAAAGAACGATAGTTGGGTACAAAGTTATTAAAGGTTTCTTGCGTCAATTCTTTATTAACATCGTGAATAAGGGCAGTCTGTTGTTTAAACAAGCCCTCTGGGTCAATCAATCTTTTTTGCGCCTTAACCTCTAATAAGATTTTATTTGCTATCTCTTCGTTAGGTGCGGTGTCTTCGTAAAGAGAGCGATAACATTCTAAATCTTTATAAAGCAAGCTGTCATGACTGAAGTGCTTCTTGATAATAGAAAAAACTTTATTTTTTCTTTCACTATCTTGCTTGACTATAGAAATGGTCGCCTCGCGTATGAGCGATTCGAAAACAAATGCTGTGTTTCTTTTTTTGTTGTGTTTAATCTTCATTCGTTTGTTCCAATAAAATACTGTCTTTTTTCTCTAGACCATCTAACAAATCGCGGATAGAAGCGTTCACTTCAAACAATTTCTTTTCCTCTTCTTGCTCAGCCTTACTATAAGTAGTCTCATTTTTAGCATAAATGCCAACATTGGCACCAACAGACTTTGCCAGATTGTTTATTTGGCTCCCCGGAAAGAGATTTCTAGTTGTAGTGCTACTCTTTTCTGCGTTTCGTTGGCCTGCGAAGTGACGACTGCGCGCGCCTGCATTGCGTCTATC
>JGI24006J15134_10000577_pt1 | contig 22550 bp, 22 predicted proteins | sample LinPmetageLP53_FD_15134 | JGI IMG/M metagenome (IMG submission 15134)
CATTTAGCCTCAAAGGTTCTTGCCTAAAGTGTGTCATGCTTGATGCAGGTTTTGATGATTCTGCAAAATCTATTCAACGATATGATGCCGATATTGCAGATGTAGCAAAAGACAATGACAATTGAAAACGCTTATCACAGTAGTAACAAACCCACAGATGGGCGTGTGGTGTAATGGATAGCATTTTGGCCTTCTAAGCCGAAGATACGGGTTCAATTCCTGTCACGCCCGCCAATGGAAATGTAGCACAGTTTGGTAAGTGCGCTTGGCTCATAACCAAGTGGTCGCAGGTTCAAATCCTGCCATTTCCACTCATCAGCCCAGTTTTACGAGCAACATTGATATACCCCCTCATTGCTATGATTGTTTGGGAGATACGATGGCTAAAAAAATGGCAAGAGAGAAAATGGAGTTGATAATTCGTGAAAGCGAGGGCGTGTGGTTAAGTGCCGACGAAATCATGTACCGTACAAATGAGCGTTTATCTGCAAGAGCATCAATAATGGTCGGCACAGTAGCGAACTACATGAAGGTACTCAAAAAAAGAGGAATGGTTGATATTCGCTATGGCCGAAGGTCGTCGGAGTATCGCTATCGCCTATGATGAATTAAAATAGTTGTAGCGCATCATATTATCATGGCTCATTCCCGCCCTTTGAAGAATCGGCTTAAGTCGCCATACCATAATAGGGTAATGAGTGTGGAATTAGCCTTTGAATTGCTATATCCTTTGAAAGTGCCTCTTCGTAAAAAGGAGATTTGGTTGCCTAATGGTTTGCCCGTATATGGCGACAAGGCAAAAGAAATTATGGACAACGATAAATGGGTGTCGGCAAGCCCCATAATGCAAAATAAATTAGTGGTCTTGTATGGTCAAGCAAAAAGGCGTTTTGTCCGAAAATATGAGTTCCGAACACTTGATGAATTGATTTCATGGGGTCAACAAGAAAGAAGTACAAAACGCAAAAGAGGACAACCTAAATCATTATCATCAACTAAGCCTCAAATAATTGAAACCTATTGCGAAATGGTGAATAAGAAACTGTTTGACTGTGTGATTTTTGAAAGAAAGGATGCAAAAGAGGGTTGGAAAAGTTCATTTATTTTCACCACAGACCTCACCTCAAATGTATATCGTGTTCCAATAGGCCGATTGAATGACCCTAATTTGCCCAATCAATACTATCCTCATGCCACAGGGTATTATCCATATGCAGACCCTATGGGGTGGACTCAAAATGACTTTTCCATTAAAGTGAAATACTCACTTTTGGATTCAAAGTGGGTGAATGGAGATTTGAATTGGTTTAGGAAAGTGGGTACTCAAGTCATGCTTACCATGCCATATCATAATGAGATATTCAAAGCAAGGTCAAAAACTAAGGATATTGCGGGCTACCCACACAACAAACGAACAAAACAAAATACATGGTATTATGCAGACGAAATCCCCCTTAGCCATTGGGAAATTAAAGCCAAGAAACAAAATCAAAATGTTGGACTTGGGTTGAAGGAACTTGCAGACAACGATAGAAAGGAATTGGCATCAATATCTATTGGTTCGTGGGAGGCGAGAAACAAAACAATGGTGCTGATTCCTAAACGAAATAATCCACCAAAGGATTACGGAATCATCAACAATTCTTTGGTGAGTGTTGAGAAATATGCTCATAACCCTACACCATATTGGGAATCAAATGATTGGTATGAATGGATTGAATAGGGGGGATGAGATGAAATCATTGAATGAAGTGGAACGGATATACAAAGGGGATTTTCTTTATCCGAGCAAACACCTTTTTCCATGGGTGGTTTTGGGCTTTAGTCCAAACGGTTTAGCGGTAAGAGATATGAACACAGGGGGTATTATCAACCATATCAACATATTTACATCAAGCGAATTGGACACATATCAAGTGAGATACATTTCTATGGATGAAATAATCAAGTTCGTCAAAAGTGGGAATCCCGCGCGTTTAGAAAAAGGCAGTATTATCATAGACCATGAAGGCGTTTTACGCAAAGGAAAAAATCGTGAATGGATGGTTCTTATGCCCGCAGAAAATCAATCATATAGCAGGAAAATGGAACGAAGAATGTCTGCTTCAAATTATGTGCTTGTTCCTATCAACAAAAAATCGGGCAAACCGATGTTGGAGTCAAAAGGCGTAGGTGCAAGGAGTTTGCACAGGCTAATGAAACGAACAGATGAATTGGGGCAACCGTTTTTCTCTTTGAAAATGGTTGGGGGGATAAATAATGAGGGCAACCTATATTTGATAGACCCGACAGAACATGAAGCGTTCCGAGAGTCTTTGACGATGGATTGGGAGAAGTGATTATATGATTGATAAAGAATCCAAATGGGAGGTTATCAAAATCCCAAAGAGGGGATATGGTGCTACCAAAAAATACCGTTGGCGACATTTTGAACTTCAAAAAAGTGAAGCAAGTAATGAAGGTTGGTATCTCGTTGATAACAAATGGAACATAGAATATAACCAAAGTCATAGAATCATGGATAGCATAAACCGCCTGTTTTGGAGGCATGAAAACAGTAGCCATCCAAGATGGCAATACGAGGCAAAGAAAAGAAATTACGCCATACCTTTCAAAAACGGAGAAGAGAATAACGAGTTCATATTTGCATTAGAAGACCTAATGACAAAGGTTGCATATGAGGTGCATAATAGGAATATGTCGGAACATTACAGCCAAACACTATTCACAAATGGGAGGGCGGATTATGGATTTAGGAGAGCGAAAGATGCTATGCGGGTTGCAGAATTGATTGCTGATTTTCAAGATGATTGGAAAGGTTGGGGAATTGTCAATCGGCAATATATGAGGTTGTGAGAATATGGTAAGGAAATCATTAGATGAGGCGGTCATGGAATGGCAAAAGAATTGGAACGCTAAAAAAGAAGAACAATGGAAAAAGCGATATGCCAAAGAAATTGAATTGAAACGCCCTATGATATTTGAAGAGTGGGTCAAAAATGCTCGTTCTTTAGGGAATGCAACGCCTTATGGACTTGTTAAGGCTATCAAAAACAAGTTTCCTCATTTGCTTGATGCCTCCAAAGGTCTTGGAATCGTGAATATGACCGACGATATTTTTTATGAGGGTGAAGAACCTATGGGCTACAAATGGGCTAAAGACTCATTGAATCAATTGAAGTCGGATTTTAATTATTCATATGAACGGGATGCACAGAAAAATAGCGTTGCATTTGAATTGGGTAAAATGCCGAGCGAAATGAAAGACTCATGGAGATTTTCGCCAAAAGGTAAAGTCAATGGAAAATTGCTTTTGAATGGTCGCACATGGGCTTTCGTTGATATGGGTTCAAAAGACCCCGACAGAATGGGTGGCTTGATGAAACCCGGTGGATATGGCCGACCCGAACCTAAGAAATATCTGCGAGGACACCTATATCCCGAAACCATCATCAAAGAAGGTTGGATGCCGAAGAAGCAATTGAAAACCTTGCTTGGCAAACCATATCCATCCCCCTTGTTTAGTGCATTACGCAAGGATGGCAGTTTGGAAACATATGGCCCGTCATATTATTGAGGTGAAAATATGGATAATGAAAAAATGGAAAACGCATGGTTTGACGACCCCCCCGCAGATGCTTATGATGCGCCATTTCCATTGACTGTCACAGGATTCAATTTATTTCGTGATTCCGAAATGGATATTGATGAAGACATGAGTACGATAGTACAAGACCATGATGAACATTTGCGGATTGAATACAATTATTGGAAAAATCCTATTTTTACTGAACAATATGAGTACGGAACGAATAAAACATGGAACTCAATGTTCCCCTCATCGTTGCTTATGAGGTTAATGCGCTCAATGTGCTATACCGATTATATGGCTATGAAGCCGATGCGAGAAATCATGCCGAGAACCGAACCCGAAAGCGAATTACAATGGGGTTTTATGTTTGGAGTGATGTTGAGGATGTCATGGTGGGGTATGCAATTACCCCCTACAAATAATCCTTTTGGGAAAATAAATCTGCGAGAGGAAATGCCGATTCTTTGGGAACAGGCGATTACAAAAGCATTATGGGGTGGCAAAGAGGTTGAAAACGAATTGGGTGTGCTTGAGGTTAATGAGGATTCAATGTATATGCGAGCGTCGGAGGAACAAAGAGAAGTCATGGATAAAATCTCTATGCACTTTTGGGCAATCCATAGTGATTTGATGGGAATGTGTAAATATAGAGATTATGGAATCATCAATTGTACACCCGAAAGTTTGGTGATATTGGATGCCTCCCTTGGACTGTCAATTGAAACCCACTTAGATGTTGAACATGATTATAGCCATAAGACTTTGAGGGCATTGATAGAAAAATTGGAATATCCCCAAGTATTTTCTTGGTGGAACGATGGGAGGATGGAATGATATGGTCGTAAAAGCCGCAACCAAAAAGAAACTCATGGGTATTGGTGTGGCTGAAAACCATGCACATAACCTTGCCTCAAACCGAAAATGGGCTGATGTCAAAACCCTTTCACCTGCTAATATCCTTGAGATTATATTTCCACACCCATACTATTTCACAAACCCACACCCACCCCTAACCAAAACATACCCCGCAGGAGTTATTCAACCTCATTCTTTTCAAATCAATGAGCAGGAGAAGGAGTATTACATTTTGAAAACAAATCTCTATTACGGTTTAATTCATAATATCAAAAGGAAAACAATTGAGGATAAAACAGGCATTATCAATCACGGACAATTGTTTTTGATACCTCATTTTTATTACTCCTTCGGAGAGATGCCCTCCACTACAATTAACATAATTATTGAAAATGAACAGACAATGCCTCACAATCAAAATATATTGCTTCAAAGAGCAATTGAATATGAAAGAAAAATTGCCTCACGATAAACACCTAAAGCGACAACAGAAGTTATTCAAGAGATATACCGACAATCAAGGCCGACAACAACAGTATTGATTATGAATCCTTTATGTACTGTCGCCATATTAGGCTTTCGTGAAACACATGATTGAAGCAGGAAACGATGAAAGCGAATACACATACACCGAAGAGGATTTGAAAGTTCTAATCCAACAGATGATGAACAATGGTTGCCTCCCACCTATGCAATTGGGTACATGGGGCATTTATGATGATGGTGGAATCGGCCACTATTACCTTGTCCTCCACGATAACGAACAAGAAGGCTATGTCCACTCTCATACCATGCTTGGAGAGAATGTTGATGCGGCCTATATTACTTTGAATGCTATTGATAGGCTACGCATTTTGACCTTTGCTGAATCCCAAGAAGGGGTCGCTCGCCAAGAGAGCCTTTGGGCAAAAATCCTTGAAGAAGAATGATATTGCGAGTCGTTTTTGATACTCACCGTTCATATAGTAGCGTTGTTAAATGGTTCATAGAGGGAAAAGCGGTTTCCCTATGAACAACCTATATAGGAACACGATATTATGGACAAAAACAGATTCAAAAACACGATGCTTACAATTTTAACCGCCATTATGCTTGCCATGAGTGCAAGCGTAGTGACTGCCGATGGTAGTGACCCTCTTGACCCCTCCGATGGGGGGGCTGATTGGGATGGTGATGGTTTGACCAACTCCGAAGAACAGACTCACGGAACAAACATGAACAATGCTGATTCCGATGGCGACGGATTACCCGATGGTTGGGAGGTTGCCAATGGATTGAACCCTACAAACGGTGGAGATGCAAATGCAGACCCCGATGGCGACGGTTTAACCAACGCTCAAGAATATGCGAAAGGAACAAACCCAAACAATTCCGATACTGATGGTGATGGCAAACCCGATAACACAGACCAATTCCCGACAGACCCCAATGATGGGGAATACTCGGACTCCGATGGTGATGGTATTCCCGATGCTTATGACCCCGATTTCCAAGAATCCGATGCGGGTTCGGGGAACGGTGGCACAGAAGGTGGCGGTGAATCCGATGCAGGTGGCGAAGGTCAAGGCGAAGGTCAAGGACAAGGGCAAGGTCAAGGGCAAGGTCAAGGTCAAGGCCAAGGTCAAGGTCAAGGTCAAGGCCAAGGCCAAGGTCAAGGCCAAGGTCAAGGTCAAGGACAAGGCCAAGGCCAAGGCCAAGGTCAAGGACAAGGCCAAGGTCAAGGCCAAGGTCAAGGGCAAGGTCAAGGGCAAGGTCAAGGTCAAGGGCAAGGTCAAGGTCAAGGTCAACAAGGCCAACAAGGTCAACAGGGTCAACAAGGTCAACAGGGTCAACAGGGTCAAGCAGGACAACAAGGCCAACAAAGCGGTCAACAAGGAAATCAAGGCCAACAGGGTCAACAAGGTCAACAAGGTCAACAACAGGATAACGGTCAAGGCCAACAACAACAAGGTGGCGAACAAGGAGGCCAACAGTCCGAGCAACAACAACAGGAACAGAACGGCCAAAACAACAACGGCCAAAACCAACAACAACAGGGACAGACTCAAAACGGTCAACAAGGGCAACAAGGTCAACAGAATGAACAACAACAGGGTCAACAGTTGGATAATCAAGAGCAAAACGGCGATAATGACAACGATGGTGATGCCATTCCCGACGATTTGGATAATGATGATGATAATGATGGTATTCCCGATTCAATGGATGATTCCCCTAATGACCATGATAATGACGGTATAGACGATGCCGAAGATAACGATGATGATGGCGACGGAATCAACGATGAAGAAGAAGTCAACGATGGAAACGACAACACCAACATTTACGACCACGACAATGACGGTATTCAAGACCGATTTGATTTGGACATTGATAATGATGGAATTGACAATTACAAAGACNTCTATGAAAANGGTTCGGATGCAAGTCGCGACCANGACAATGACGGATTGGATGATGGCATAGATACCGACGACGATAACGACAACATTCTTGATGTTGATGAAATCGGTGGTGCTTGGTCGTCATATCGCTATGACCATGACAATGACAACATATGGGATGCTTCGGACACAGACGACGACAACGATGGTTTATCGGATTGGTTTGAAAACAACGATGGCAACGATATGACAGGTCAATTTGACCATGACAACGACTCAATAGATGATAATGTGGATGAAGACGACGATGGCGACGGAATCCTTGACATTTTTGAATAGAGAGCAATTTCATATAGTCGGCCTGTGAGAACAGGGTGAGCCATATGGGTCATAGAGCGTATTACCTTGATGAAACCCAAGACGGGTGGAATGTGTATTATTCCAATTGGGGTGCGAAGGATTTGTTCTCCGATGAGAGGGGTGATGATGCCGCATTAGGGGCGAATATGACTTTTAGTAACGGCAGATATGAACTTGATGAAGGGACTAAGGCTTACCCCGAAGGATTGCACACCGATTGGCGGTTTGAGGATTTGGTAATGAAATACTCCCATGAAGAAGCATTGTTCATTCGTTATTTGGGTCAAGAGGACTACACAGGCTATCGGCCATACCAAATCACACCCACCACAGATAAAATCCGAAAAATGAATGGCAACACAGGTTATTTTTTTGAAGACAAGAGCATACTATTGAAAAAATCATCCGATATGAAAGCGAGTATGGAATCAAATAATTTCAAACAAGCGGTTGAAGGTATAGAAAAATTAGCCAAACACCCTAATGAACAATCTATTTTTTACCTTTTATCCGAAGCCTTAGACCAGTTCATTTGGAACTTTGCTCCAACATATATCGTCTTGATACCAATAAAAACAAATAAGGATGCTATGTGGTTTGATAAACTTGAATCCTTTATTGATGAACAAAGTAAAATTATTTTGACAAATGATAGATGGTTGGATGGCGTACTCAATAGAGGATTAGGTTCATCCTTCGTGAACATCCCTGTTCTGCTAAAGAAAGGAAAAAAATTGGATGCTTATGGCTATGCACCGCAGGGCTACAACATCAAGCAAGTGTTTTATTCCGCCTGTGAATATCATGCTAAAATGATTGACTTATTCTCGGAGTATGTATTTTACAATACATTTTATCCCGCTTCAATGAGAAAGGAACAAGGCATATCGGATGATTTTGATATGTGGAGTATCGCAGGAAATGTGCCTTCATTTTCCCCCGTTGCAGGTTTTGAACTGGAAAATGATTACGGAATAATCAATACTCGCGATATGTCGGAAATGATATTCATTTCACCGCTTTCGCGTGGAGAGGCCAAGAAGGGTATTGAAAAATGGTGGGGCGATTTCTCCGCTAAATGTGCTAACAAAGAAAAGTCGGAATACCCCCCTCCTACATCCTCATCTCTCAAAAGAAACAACTTATGGTCGTGAGATTTTCAAATCGCGTGAATATGTTGCGTATTGCGGAAACGGATGATTCCGCACCATATCGCAACATACGAGGCATTGTTCGTAAATCCATTCTTCTGTTTCCACTTTGATAAGTGGCCCTTCACACATAGGGCATTTCAATAATTTTTCTTGTCTGTTTCGCATAGTGCATCCCGATTGCTCGGTATATCGTTGAACACTTAAATGATGTGGTTCTTTTGTCGTCAAGAGGTCGTTTTCTATGGTGATTTCAAATAGTCGTTCTATCACGCTAAGGATATGGAGTCTTGGGTGAAGAAGTATTTGCCCGATTGCGACCCTAAAATGTTCCCCTGTGCTTTAGATTATGTTCCCGAACACATATTCTTTCACATTGAGGGTGCGGTGCGTGATACATGGAAACAGTATTTTGATTGGCAAAATGTTGAAGCGAGATATTCTGTTATCAAATTGGAATACCCTTGGAGTCGCCAAGTAAGCGACTACAAAAGAACAAAGGCACTCAAAACGACTCATGCAGTTTGTTTGAATGGAATCCCTACATTCCAAATGTCGGTGAAATCGTATAGAGGGGAAAGAGATTGGGAATTAGAATCGTTTGATTTACCCTCCGAATGGCAAGAAAATAAAAAAGGAAATCCCGAAGGCATACTCGCCAACCTTGATAATATGATTGTATTTGGTGATAATACAATGGATTTTAACAAATCATATAACGCTTGGGTGAGTGATTACGATTCAAGAGCCAAAGAATACGATTCCATAAGTGGGAGAAAGCGTTGGGGTAGCACCATGACAGGGTTTTCATGGTGGCTCAAAATGGATTACAAAGAAAAAAAACGAATGTTCAAACAACGCGTCAAAAGGATTTACGACACCATGAGAGATTTAACCATAGAAAGAAAATATGCAGAAGAGTTCGGATTGCCAAATCTGTTTTACAGGAGGGCTTTGCTCTTACAGATTACTCATCAAATGAGAAATGAAAAAAGACCCGATTCCATGCGAACCCACCATATTGACTATACATTTTCCGAAACATACACGGTTATTCGCAATGCGCTTCAAAATATCTGTGGTGGTGATGATTCAAACCCCAAGTGGAACAAAAGACTGTGCAAAGTGCTGAACGAATTGTCCAAGAGAGAGCATAAGCGTGTGAAAGGCAGTAGGTTTGGCGTTATCAACCATGAGTCATTAACGAGCGTTCCGATTTACACCGTTGAACAAATGTTGAAAGGTTTGGGTTGGACAATAGAAAATGAAACAAACGCAGATGTTCCAACCGAAGGTTCGGGTAAAATAAACAACACATACCCCATGCTTAAAAAATACAAATCAAAAGAAGCATATAGAGAATACTCAAGCACTTTCGGCCTTCAATCATTCCTTGATTTGGGGCGAGTACAACTCATCGTCAACACGAAAGGCGACCCCGATAATGGAAAAATGTACTATGGCGGAATAAATCTAAGCGACCATTCAGCATTGAATTATTGGGGGGGGATGCTTTTGAACACCATGAACCTATATAGTGAGCAGGTGGAGTTCATTTGCTTCATTGACCCAATCCAAAAATACAGTTTCCCCGATTCAATGTCTTATTCAACATGGGTTGACAAAGAAAGGGCTTTCAAAGAAGACACAGTATATTACACATCATACCCTCAAAATCAATTAAGCAAAAAATATGGAGTCTTACCCCCTTTAGCATTCAACAAATGATTCCTGTTTAACCTTGAGTGGGGGCTTTGCGGAAAGCATATGGGTAATCGGAATGAAGGTTCTCCCTTAATTTGTTTGCTTCAAACAAACCGTCTTTATCCTCGTCATAATACATGAAACGGACAGGTCGGCCATATTTTCTTTGTCGGTTTCGCAAACCTTTCTTGACATTGCTTCTTGCTTTGATATAGACCTTAGATTTGACTTGAATCCCAATCATAGGTGAGAATGTTTCAAAACTACGGTTATATGAACGCCCTTCAATTTGTCCAATCTCTAAATCAACACCATAACGAATATCTGTATGACTATCGGCTTCACGAACAATATAGGGTGGCAAAACCCATGTTTTCAATTCCTCAAAACACATTTTTTCAAAACGAATGCCTACAAGGGGGGCGACGACGAATAGTTGTCTAAACCATTCCCTGCATTCGTCGCGGCTGAAAGGGTATTCTTCTTTGAAGTTGTTTTTCTTACGCCATTCCTCGTCTGTTTTTTGCGTTTCATACATGACTTCTGCCCAATCCTTGATTGTTCCGTTGCCTTTGCTTCGGCAATCACGACAAAACTTGCCATCATGTTGAGCAATCAATTGAATGACTTCTTCTTCTGTGGTGGCGTTATGAGAACCAATGACTTTCATAATAGGTATTGTCAAGTGAGGTGCGCCTAAACCATGTTTTGCACATAGTCTGTCAAGTGCGCCTCCTGTTTTTGCCATGTTGATACCTCTTACAAATCCTCATATTATTGACGGTATATGAACTCTCCCGTTGGTGAATGCGTTTAGCACCCTGTTCTCGCACCCTTACAAGGGGCGTGGATTGAAATAGTCGTTTCGTGGATTAAAGGATATGGCTGATGATGGGGATAAGACCTATACCTTTGACGAATTATCGCCCGAAGCGCAAGAGAGAGCGTGTGATAATCACCGATATTGGAATGTTGATGATAATTCTTGGCTTGAAACGGATTACTACGAAACTTGGCTGAATGAACTGTGTGAGAAACGAGGTGTTTCGTTTGATACAGGGGGTTCAATGGCAATCCGAGAAGAATACAATAGGTGGTGGGTTGAAATTGAAAATGAATATGAGGCTATGCCCTTTGAAGTGGATAAGTGGATATTGGCTACACCTACACCGAGAGCCTTCGGGTCTATCAACAATTACAAATTGTTCGTAAGTGATTTTGAATCGTTGTTGAAGAAAAAGGAAAATTATCGTAATTATACGATATTTGATTCTCAAATAGAATCTCAAAGACAAACGATGTTGTCTTTTTTGAAAGGCAATTTAGAAGGTGTTGAAATCTGTTTGCGTATGGATTTTGAGGGAGGCCATTACGCCACTCTCCGAAGCAGTAGCGAATGGGCGGTTGACTCCATAAAAATTGAACGGACAATTGATGGTGTGGACTATGTGTATGAGCAAGAGGATGGTGCGTCATATAGTATGGAATATGACCCTGTTGAAGATTATCTCACCGTTGACGGGGTGGAATATGGCTTTGATGAATCTGCTGATGAAAAGATTCAATCTGCGTGTGATGAGGTAATCAGACCAATTTACGAGGCGGCTACGCTTGCATTAGCCCCCATGTTCAAAGAATGGTTTGACGAAAAAATAGATTACCTCGCTAAATCGGCTGAAAAACAATACGATTACCTTATTTCCGATGAAGCAATAGGTGAATCGCTAATGGCAAACGAAATTGAGTTTGACAAAGACGGAAATAGTGTATAGGTTTTAGCCCACATTCAAATAGTCGTTCTGTAAAATGTTGCCATGTCGGTATTCGGTGTGGACACATTTTCAAAGACATTCAATGCTTCAATCGTGGCTGATGTGGTGGGAAAAATCAAAGTAGGGGCAAACAAATTGTTGCCTCCAACGAAAATTAACCCCCTATTACCAAAGCCCGAAGAACCAAAACCCGAAGAACCGATGCCCGAAGAAGAACCTGTTGATGTGGATGAAGAAACAATAACAGACGATTCCACAGAAGAAGAACCTGTTGATTCAAGCGGTGATGGTGAAGCCTCAACCGTTGAAGAAGAAGAGGATGATTCCACTATCGGTGGAGGTGGCTCATATGAGAATACCGATTCCGAACCTCTCCAAGACGCAATAGGTGGTGCTATATCATCGGCAATTGACGGCTTTTTGATGAAAGCATTGCTTGGAGTCGGTGTGATTATGGGTGCGGGATATGCTTATGAGAATCGTGAAGAAATCAAGGGCTATTTCAAGTCTGTTTCAAAAGGCAAAGTGGCTTGATTCAGTTCAATACTTTTTCGTGAAGTTTTCGCGCTCCGATTTGAAGTTAGAGAACTTGTTGCGTAAAAAAACGCATTACCAAAACAGAAGTTTGAATAAGTTCGTTATTTAAGAAAACTACAAATCGTAGTAAATAATGTGCTGATTCATATAGTCGGTCTGCCTCATAACATCATGGTTAAGCGACATTCAATTATTGAGCGTCGGCAACTTGAGTTGTTTTACAGGGCCAACCCTAAAAATGCGGGAGTGCTTAACCACGAAGGATTTTATGTCGTTGATTGGGCGAAAGGTATTGCTATGCCCGACCCCAATTCACCATATTATTATGATGAGAAGGCATTGTACAAGGCGGAATTAGAGCCAACGATTCAGCGTGAAGAAAACGAATCCACCCAAGACTACGCAGACCGATTAACCCGACAACGCTTAGAACAAAGAAGCATCATTGAAAAAATGTATCGCCCCGATATGAGTCAAAAAGAACGAGCAGAATTGTTTCAAAAAGAAATAGAGTCGTATTCGGGAGTCAATATAGGCGACCAATGGCTTTACAGTATGAAGCGGGATGATGGCTCAAGAGGATATGTCCTTATGCGTTTGGATAGTGGCAATTACGGAAATTATTTGTATATTTCAACATTGGTTCGCCCTCAAAAATTGGGTGCGTGGAGTCGTGAATTACCACGCTACATCAAACAGGATTTTGAAGGTAAAGGATTTGCAGGAGATTTCTTGAGTTGGATTACTGCTATGAGCGATTATAGGCAAGTTCCTGTTCTGCTAAGAGTTCATCCATTTATCCCATCACATTTAGGGCCGTTCTCCAAAGAAGGTTTCTATATGCGAAAAGACCTTGAAGGCACTTCATGTGAGGTCTGCGAGTACGATGATTGGTTGGATGATGAGGATATGAGTGAAGAAGAATTGTATCAAGAAGGGCTTTGGGATTCCGCTAATGGAACATGGAAATATGGCGGTAAATTGCGTCTTTCTTCAATAAGTGGAGATTCTATGAAATACACCTGTGAAGTGTGTGGAAACTATGAATCTGCACCATGGGGGCCGACGAATACAAGAGAGCAGTTAATGGACTATTATCATCAATTTGGTTTCCAAAGTGCGAAGCCTGTAAAAACCAAAGACTTTGATTTTGAACCTGTGGTCGGAGGGTTGGATTACAGATATGGAAACATGATTCATGTTCCTATGGAGATGCCAAAGCCGAATCTCCTTATGCGACTTCGTTTGATGAAGAAACCTGTTATAGAGCGACCAAAAAACATCATGTCTTACAATGCCGAATATCAAAAAGGAACAAAAGGCCCTTGTTGGGATGGCTACACCTATGTTGGTGATACTCCATATAGCAAAGGGTCGTGTGAGAAAAACGCTGAAACATTTCAAGGTGAAATAATTTATATGGAGGATGAAGAAGAAAAATGGGATGAAGAATTAGCCCGATTAAAGCGAAGTGGGAGATTTGATGTGTTGAAACCATTCACAGACCAAGCACCCTCATATGGTGTGGGTGCATATCCGCATGAGATTATATGGACTTCTCGCAACAGGCAAGCAATTGCAGACATAGAAATAATTGAAGAAGGTGTTTATGAAAAGGATGGACTTCGCTACGACCACACATTTTATTGGGCTTGGATTTGGGGTTTTGAATTATCAAAAAAAGCCCGCAATAAAGGTAAAGCGAGAAAACTTCTCAAAGAATGTGTGGCTGATTTGACAGAATGGTTGAATGAAAAAAACCAATATAATCCTATTTATCACGATATTAACAAAAACAGCATTGTAGTTCAAGACGCTACGGAGGATGCAATACCCTTTTGGGATAAAATGATGAAAGAAGGCATAATCACAGGTTACGCTAAAGGCAATTATGAGCGTGTGGGGGTGTGGGTGAACGATTATATCAACGAAAAATATCCACTTTTGTATGATGATGAGGGAGATATGGTGGCTGAAAATTATGAAAGCCAATATACGCCAAGTCAAGAATTGAGAGATTACACGCTTGACGACCTTGTAAGTTCATCAGCAATTGAAGGATATGAACCCTTGAAATACTCGGTTGTAGGTAATCGTGCTGAAACCAAACCATCTAAAATTAAACGGTGTAAAACCTGTCTTAAAGAAGGCCATAATGCAAGCCAATGTGTTTCCGAAAATGTTCCATTTTCAAAGGGTGGCTTTTGGGAGGAATACCATTTACACCACAGAATAATCAAATACAACCAACTTGGACAAGCATTAAAAGAAACCAAATCGTCGGACAATAGAAATAGCCCATTGCGATTTGGTTATCAAGAATCCGATTTGTTTTGGGATGAATGGGGGAGTCCATACAGGATGAAAAAGAAGTGGGCTAAGAATGAACCTTATGGGATAGCGGAATATGCAAACTTTGGTTATGGAAATAAGGAGTTTCCTCATGTGACAGGAATTGTAAAGTCAAAGCCAAACTCACCAATAGTTTTGAGCGAAAACATGAGGTTGGGGGCAATAGAGGATTTTTCCAATAAGTTGAAAATGGTTGAAACAACCCCATGGGGTGATTTGAAGAAACGCTTGAAAGGAAAATATGTGGGAATTGGGGATATGGAATATAGCGTTCCAACCTTGAAGGATGCGTTCAAGTATTTGCCCAATGAAACAGTTCTGCAAATAAGAATGATTGAAGGTGAAGAACGATGGAATCATGGATTATTGATAATCAGTTTTGATTATGATGGAGAACGGTGGGATTTCATAACCACACCTACAAACGCAACCCCTCAACCATATGTTGAGTTCCCCATAGAGTTCAAAGAAGCCTTCGGCATTCAAAATAACATAGTTGATGCGAAGCACATGAAACAATACCGACCTCATTACCTGCGGTGGTTAAAATTAACTGATGATGCAAACTTGAGATATTGCCCTTATGGAAATACCGAACAACTTTACCCGTTTGATTCAAGGTTGCCCGAATGTGTTTGTCCATTATGTTTGAAGGATAAAAATACTCATATGGCTGAAACCAAACCTCCTAAGACATCTAAAGGCTTGATTGTCTATCCAAACCGAATGGCTGAATTGATTCGTGATGGTGATAAGCAGATGATTGTCAAAGACAAACCTTTGGATATAGCAGGTAAGCGATATACGGTGGTTACTAACAGAAAGGGCTACGCCTATATTCAATTGGGGGCTATGCAAACGCTCACTTTGCCGAAGTTCAAGGCTCTCAAGGACAAGCACTTGATTACACCCGAAGAGAGAGTCAAGTATTTCAAAGGCAAAAGGAGGCTCTATGCTTGGCCTGTCAAGGTTTTGAGAGAGTTTGACAAAGCCTATCCGACAAATGCCCCCCTAAGACCGCAGGATATTGCACCTAAATTGAAAACATACGCAAGCGAAGAAATGAATGCGGAAAAGGAAATTGTATATTGAGGTGGAGAATATGCAAACCATTTTTGAAAAATACAAAGACAAATTGGATTGGGAGTATTTATCCCAAAACCCTGCGTTGACTCCTGCGTTTATTGAAAAATACAAACACAAATGGGATTTGGGGGTGTTATCCGAAAATCTCGTATTGCCACTTACATTCATTGAAGCAAACAAAGACAAATTGGATTGGAGTTGGGATTTAGCCCGAAACCCTGCATTGACTCCTGCGTTGATTGAGGAATACAAAGACAAAATACAGTGGGTTTATTTGTCCCAAAACCCATCATTAACTCCTGCGCTGATTGAAAAATACAAAGACAAATTGCATTGGGGTAATTTATCCCGAAACCCTGCATTGACTCCTGCGCTGATTGAAAAATACAAAGACAAATTGCATTGGGGTAATTTATCCCGAAACCCTGCATTGACCCCTGCGCTGATTGAAAAATACGAAGACAAATTGAATTGGCATGGTTTATCCAAAAACCCTGCATTTACTCCTGCGTTGGTTGAAAAATACAAAGACAAATTGAATTGGGATGGGTTATCCTTTAACCCTGCATTGACACCATCGTTGATTGAAAAATACGAAGACAAATTGAATTGGGATGGGTTATCCTTTAACCCTGCATTGACACCATCGTTGATTGAAAAATACAAAGGAAACTTGGATTGGAAGGGGTTATCGCAAAATCCTAATTTGACCCCTGCGTTGATTGAAAAATACAAAGACAACTGGGATTGGGATTATTTATCTATGAACCCCGCATTGACTCTTGCGTTGATTGAAAAATACAAAGACAAAATACAGTGGGTTTATTTGTCCCGAAACCCTGCTATATTTTCGTTTGAGCAGGGTATCGTCAACCATAGTGGAGGTGTTTGATATGGAAACCGTTTTTGAAAAAAACATTGGCAAATGGAATTGGGTAGGATTATCACGCAATCCTGCTTTAACTCCTGTGGTTCTTGAAAAATACACTTTTTGGGATAAACACGCATATAATGTAGCCTCAAACCCTGCGTTGACTCCTGCGTTGATTGAAAAATACAAAGACAAATTGCCTTGGAGTCAGTTATCCCTAAACCCTAATTTGACACCTGCGTTGATTGAAAAATACAAAGACAAATGGGATTGGAAATCGCTTGCATATAACTCCGCCTTGACTTCTGCGTTGATTAAAAAATATAAAGGCAAATTGGGTGAAGGGTATTATTTGGAGAAAAACCCTAATTTGACCCCTGCTTTGATTGAGCAATATATTCATGTATTTGAAGAAGGCGATATGATTGATATTAGTCAAAACCCTTCATTGACTCCTGCACTTATTGAAAAATACAAAAGCAAATTGAATTGGGGTTATTTATCCCGAAACCCTGCATTGACCCCTGCGTTGATTGAAAAATACATAGGCAAATTGAATCGGATTGCATTATCCGAAAACCCTTCATTGACTCCTGCACTTATTGAAAAATACATAGACAAATGGGATTTTGATTATCTATCCGCCCACCCTAATTTGACTCCTGCGTTGATTGAAAAATACATTGACAAAGTGGATTGGTTTGGTTTATCACGCAACCCTGCTTTAACTCCTGCTTTGATTGAAAAATACAAAGACAACTGGGATTGGGATTATTTATCTATGAACCCCGCATTGACTCTTGCGTTGATTGAAAAATACAACAAAAAAGTGAAGTGGGCTAGTTTATCAAGCAACCCTGCTATATTTGCTGTTGAGTACGGTATTGTAAATCATATGGAGTGGGCTTGATATGAAGTACGATTGGTTGGATATTGATGATTTCGTCACACCCTATTATATCACCATTTTCACGACTCGTAAAGAACAGGGATTAGGCTATTCGGCTCGCGGTATTGATATACGCAAAGCATGGAAATTACCCAATAAGCGAAGGAAAATCAGCCGACGAATCAAGTTTGGTATTGTTAATCAAAAGGGGTTTTCCCGAATTGATGAAAGGTGGGTGGATTTAGAAGAGGCCGAAAAAATGATTGAGCAAGGCCAATTGGGAGTCGCTTACACATTCACAGACGACTCTCCTGCCGCCGCATGATGGGGCGTATTCAAATAGTCGTGATGGTAAAATCAATATGAGAGGTGAAACATATGATTGAGGCAAACGACCACTTGAAAAGTCCAAACTCAATGAATTATGACCCCTCAAAAATCCTCCTTATGGATGAGAGAATCAAAAAATTACCTGTTGAAATCGTTGGTTTGAAGCCAATCGTGAGTTACAATTTTCATTTTCCTTGGGGGATTCTCAATAGTTCAAATACTTTGACGGAAACGGTAGGCAATCCTGTTCAGTCATTCACTAAAGCACATAATGTGAAAGGCGAATATGACGCACAGAAAAAATACAAATCGCAATTGAACAAGAATACCTTGAAATCAACAAGAGGCGGAAACAACTTTGCTCAAAATGTGAAGAGTTTCCGTGAAACGGCTCGTTTTGACGATGATTCCGAAATAATTGAAGCCACTTGTGAAGAAACAGGGGTCAAAGCCCCTGTGCAAAAGCATGAATGGGTATCGGATGGTTTTTCATTCCGAGAGCATTTGGACAAAGAGTTTCCAAATGATGATTTTTACAATAACGAAATCTCCGATGAACAGAAGGATAAAATGCGTTCATATTTTGAGGTTGAATATGAAGAAGGAGAAGGTTTTACAGGGCGGGGTGATGAGAAAGTGGAATATGTCAAGTCGTTCAAAGTGAACCCTAAAACGACTCCTTTTTTGAACAAGGAACAACGCCAATGGATTGAAAAAGCAATTCCATTGAAGTCTGTCAAGAAAACCCGAGTACAAAGAACAACAAAAGCCGAGTTCACACGCTTGTTGAACGACCTTTTCCGAGGCAAAGAAAAATCAAGTTATGGCTCAAGTCCCAAATGGGTCGGCATTCCTGCATTGGTGCGAATTATTCCTAATCGGGTCGCTTTGAAGCACATTTCCGATACAACCTATGATGAGAAAAACGACATCATCAATCATGTATATGGCAGAACCGTTGTTTCAAACGAGGTGGCAAAAGGTCTGCGTGATAAGAAGTCGCCATATTACCAAAAATACATTCTTGACCGAAAAGTGGCAAACGAAAAGGCAATTGGTGTCAAGGATTTGCATAAGAATGCTTGTAAAATATGTGGTAAGAGAAGTCATAACTCCAAGAATTGCGATATTTGGTCATACAATGCTCAAGCCATGGAGAAGGCGTGGAATGCGGGTGTTGGATTCGGGGAATCTATGCCCGATATGGAGTTCACGGTGTTCAAGCAACCCTTGATGTTGGTTCGCAAAAATACCCGATATGGTGGTTTGACAACAATGGTGAAAACCACTCTTTATATTGCCGATTCACGAAAACCTGTGGCTACATTGATGCTATGGGGTGATACCGCAGACGATTATTTGGAGTGGATGAACAATCAAACGCTTGGCAAAGGTTGGAACTTGAGCAAGGACAAAATAGGAGATATTAACCGTTGGCGAGAGAAGAATGGCTATGTTGATTCCTTAACCCATGACCGACTGATATTGAAAGCACATAAAGCGTGGGTTTCACGCAAGAGATACAAAAACAAAGAAGCATGGGCTATCAATGTTTCAATCAATCCTCAACATGGCTCATACCTTGAATATACAGGTGAAAATTATCGTTTCGTACCTCAAGACCAAAGAAAAGACCTTGATGATATGTATGAGCGTGTAAAGGCATCAGCACCGCAGATGATTATTGGGGGTGCTTGATATGAACGGATATGACCCCTCAAAGCCACATAAGGCAAGCCATTACCCCGATTCTGTAAAGGAATCTAAGAAAGTGTTGCGGAAAATGAAGAACCCCGACATTGAGTTTTATGAATTGACCGATTTAAGTCCAACCATTGCATTCATGCGTTATATGGATGAGAAGGGTTTGCCATATACAAAAAATGAATTACGAAAAATAATCACTGAATCATACCCTATTGTTAAGGGAATGAAGGATTATTACAATCGCCCAAGGCCGAACCAAGTGAATAAAGAAATAAAGGTTTTGCGCTCTAAAACGGCTCAAACTCCATCATATCCTGCGGGTCATGCTTTCCAATCGTACTTAATTGCTCAACACCTTTCAAAGAAATACCCCCTCCATTATTTTTCGTTTTATTCAATCGCAAACAGAATTGCGAATGCAAGGGTGAGCGTGGGCTTGCATTACCCTTCGGACAATAAGAAGGCGTTTGAATTAGCCCACAGTCTATGAGGTGAGCATATGGTATCAAGAACAGAAATCGGAACAAGCGACGGTGAGGTTGAATACCTTGAAGAAGGTATTCAACAGTATTGGGAGGATGAAAAGGAAACCTTAGCCGTGTTTGAATCCATGCTGAAATCGCTTCAAAAATTAGACGATGGAGTTTTCGTTGACCTTATGTGGGCTATGAATAGCGAATATGAGGGAGAGGACTTTATCAAAAAATTAAGGGTTGATGAAACCAATAAGGTTGCGGCCAACCCTCTTGATGCAAGGAGTTTCTATTTTGCTGAACTGATAAACAGTCCTCAATTAAGCAAAAGCGCGGATTACTTCTTAGGAGTTCAATATGTTGCTTTGGATTTGACGCAATTCATTTTCAAAAAGTTCGGTTATTATTGGTTGCTTTTAAGAAACCGATACGCCACCCCAAGCGGAACTGCTTACACCATCTATTTTTTCAAAGAGCGACCTCCCTCATTATGGTGGAGTGGCGGTATGTTCATCAAAGGAATGTTTGGGAGTAGCAGAATAGAAGAGTTAAGGAGAGAGCCTTTGCTTCAAGAAATACCTTACATTTTTAGCCCTTCTTCGCCCATCCCTAAAACCAAAAAAGCCCAAGACAAATTGAAAAAGGAATTGACCAACCTTTGTAATCGGACATTTGCCAAGGGTGAAACACCTCATCGTTTGGTAAAAAATCAAATGCAATATATCAATGGGAAAACTGTCGGAGATTTTGATGAAACCATAGAATCACCTTTCAAAAGACAGATACTACAAGCAAATGCGGTATGGAACATAGCCATTACAAAGCCAACCTTGTACACTGATAAAGAATCGGAAATACCAAAGGATGCTATTGGAGTCCGTAAAATGGGTGATGGATTCTCATATTCCAAAATGCAAACGAGCGTTCAACAATTGCCCTCCACATTTTCAAATCTAAGTTCATTACCTCAACCTTATGCGAAGTGGTCGTATGAAAATGAATGCGAAGAATACTTGCAGGAGAACATATCAAGGTATCGTGTTATTCAACTTTCGGCATGGGGCAATCAAGGAAGATATGGGGTTAATCCCAAAGGAGATAATTGGAAAAAGGTGAATCAACCAAGCGGTATTGAAACAACCACATATGAGGGTGATAAGTTTTGGAGTCTGTTTGATGAAGAAGCGGTTGAAAATAATAAGGCCATATATCAAAAAGCGATTTCGTTCACCGCACCCTCAATCTATCAATATAAGACTCAATTCGGTGTTTTGAACCATTTAGCGGTATAATGGACTAAAACCATAATTTATGATGTGGAGCGACATATCCATAAACCCTTGACACCCCCGCAAGGTATAAGGGGCTTTTAGCCTCTTGATTACAAAAGGAGATATGAAAAATGGGCGATATGGAAACAATGTTGAATTGGGCAGGATTTGATTCATCATGGGATTTGATTCAAAGCAAAATGAAAGACAAAGACTTGAAGGACTTGTTTATGGAATTATGGAGTGAATGCGATTATCAAAACGACATTGTAGCCGAACTCATCCATGACGAAGGTTATGTGGATATGGAACAGGCAAAGGCTGATGCTGATGATGCGGCATATCAAGCATACAAAGACCGAGGCTTGGATGATGATTGATGGTCAACGCCAACGCTGATATAGCATCAGTTTAATCTATTCATATGGTTGAACCTACATATGAGTACGATGATGGTGTTTTGTATGCAGGTGATGTGAATACTGTTCTTGCTGAATTGCCCGAAGAATCTGTTGATTGTATTGTAACTTCACCGCCTTATTTTGGACTTAGAGATTATGGAACGGCAACATGGGTTGGCGGAGATGCTAATTGCACACATGAGTTTGGCCGACACTTGAGAGGTGGAACTCTTGGCGGAAAGGACTCTAATTTTCAAAATAACAATATGGGTTCATATGGAGATGAAGCCGTAAAAATTGGTGAATCATGCCCTAAGTGCGGTGCGGTTCGCAGGGATTTGCAGGTTGGCTTAGAGCAGACTCCCCAAGAATACATTGACAGATTGGTTGAGGTTTTTCGTGGTTTGAAAAAAGTCCTCAAGAAAGACGGTGTGGCTTGGCTCAATTTGGGTGATACCTATTGGGGTGGAAAAGGCCGTAGTGGTGCGGGTTCAAAAAAGACCCATAAAGGGCGCACTTCAAAAACACTACAAAAAGAACACACATATATGGGGGAAAGTGAAGGATTTCGCCCTCAAGACCGCCCAAGTGATGTATTCAAACCAAAGGATTTGATGATGATACCTCATAGAGTGGCTATCGCTTTACAGGAGGATGGTTGGTGGGTTCGCCAAGACATTGTTTGGAATAAACCAAACCCTATGCCCGAATCCATAAGAGATAGATGCACGAAAGCGCATGAATACATTTTCTTATTGACAAAATCCAAGAAGTATTTTTATGACAACGAGGCCATCAAAGAACCTGTTAAACAG
>JGI24006J15134_10000582_pt1 | contig 22482 bp, 17 predicted proteins | sample LinPmetageLP53_FD_15134 | JGI IMG/M metagenome (IMG submission 15134)
CTGACGATCCAGAAGAAACACCTGACGATCCAGAAGAAACACCTGACGATGATCCTGCGGGTGATGCACCTCCTTCAGGGGGGCCAACACCAGATGCAAACGGCAGATATACTTTTAACCATCCAACTCAAGGCCCTATAACGGATCTTACGCTAGATGGTTATCAGCAGATGGAGACTGAGCTTGCGGAGGAGCGAGCCGCTGCGGAATCCAACAGAGAGTGGTTTGAAAAGAATTTTCCGGACGAGCCATATGTTCCACCTACAGACGAAAATGAAGAGCCTCCAGCCGATGATAGGGATCCCCAATCCCAATTTGGGAGGCGACCTTTTGATAGTACAGAACTTCAACAAAATGCTTATAACACAATTAAAGCAGATGGCGGAGACACTAATAACGATAACTATATATCGGCAGATGAGTGGGCTACTTGGACGTTTAATAAAGGCCCAAGTACGGGTTATTCGGAGAATTGGGCTGAAAGAATGGAAGCCTCAAAGGGTTACGAAGGGCTTGACCAAGCTACTATAAACCTCTTAAATTCTCCAGACGCTAATGGTGTGTATATATCAGCCGATAATTTTTATGCAGATGAGAAGTCCGGTTTTGATTTTACCCTTAATGGTAAAACTAGATTTGTACCCGTAGTATTTAGGGAAGGTGGCACAAAGTTTATTTCTGCGGAGAGCAGAGCGGAAGTAGAAGAAGCTGCCCAAAGTGTTATAGACGGAAACCCTAAAGTAAGTAATGCGATATATAATCAAGTATATGCTAGAACTTATTTTGATTACTTACTGAAGCTTGAAAATACAAGGTTTACACCTAACGGCGCAAAAGCGGGAGGGATTATGTCTCTTGCAGGAGGAGGGTACTTGGGTGGTCCTACTGATGGTATGGCGGATCAAATTAATACCTCTATAGATGGGCAGCAGCCAGCAGCATTGAGTGATGGGGAGTTTGTATTACCTGCGGATGTAGTAAGTCATTTAGGTAACGGTAACTCAGATGCTGGGGCAGACGTTCTATACGGTATGATGAATAACATACGAACAGCGCGTACAGGTAGTTCTAAACAGGGTGAACAAATTAACCCGATGGAATTTATGCCTTCGCAAAGAGGAATAGCATAATGGCTAGTGATGACAGTTTAGGTTTTGAATCCTCCCTATCTTCGTGGGCAGGACCGTATGTTACGGATATGTTGGGTAGAGGAAGGGCCGTAGCGTCTCAGCCTTACCAATCTTACTCTGGTCCGTTAACCGCAGGGGGTAGTGGTCTCCAACAACAAGCATTTACTAGCGCGGGAAACTTTGGAGACCCTACAAGTTCTACGGGCATTGGTAGCATGGGTACAGAGGGTTTTACAGGTAATACCTTTACCTCAGATACAGGGCAGACTACAGATGCTATGACCGGGCTTAATACTCTCCCCGGTATAGCAGGTACGTACATGAACCCGTATTTGGAAAGTGCCCTTCAACCTCAGATAGATGAGATGAGGCGTGATTCTCAAATAAGTAGGTTAGGAGATGCTGCTAGGCTAACTGAAGCAGGGGCTTATGGTGGGTCGCGTCAAGCTATAATGGACTCGGAAACCAATAGGAATCTACTGCAGGGTATAGCTCAATTACGGGGTACCGCTTACAGTGATGCTTTCGATAAAGGTAGACAGCAGTATAATGTAGACCAAGAACGTGCATATAACAGGCAGGAACTTATAAATCGGTATGGGTTCGATGTTATAGGAGAACAAGAAAGACTTGGTGCTACTCAGAGAGGTATTACTTCTGAGGGTATGGCTGCGGATATGGGGCAGTTTGCAGAAGAACGAGACTTTCCCTACAAGCAAGCTCAATACATGCAGTCTCTGTTACAGGAACTACCATTAGAAGCACAGACAACCGCGCAAATAGCACCTAATGCTGTTACTGAAGGTATAAGTTCAGCTACAGGTATTCTAGGACTACTTGGGCAGTTTGGTCTATTTGGTTCAGATAAGACAGCAGCAACAACAGCAGCAACAGCAGGAGTATCCTGATGCTTACCAATGACACGATACGAGGTATAAGTGGGTTAGAAAGCGCTTATAAAGGTAACGTACCTGCTCTAGAGCAAAGAGCAAACATAGATAAGAGTCTAGCTACAGGACTAGTTTTAGAAAAGGCTAGAGAGATAATAGAGGCTAGTGCCAATGACTTGGCCTCTAAAGTTAATATACAAGATAACGACCCCACCGTTATAGATCAAACAGCAGAAGACATGCGTACTTTATTAGGCGGTCCTCCATCCAATGCGCCAATGGGTACTCCTGAGTTAAATAAAGCAGGAAATGTAGGGGGGATAAACAACCTTGCAATGGCTAGGCAGCAACAAGCTCTTTCTGGTTTAGGTAAACCTAGACCCCAAAGACCCCAAGGTATGCCCCAAGGTAGACCCCAAGGTATGCCCCAAGGTATGCCTCAAGGTAGACCCCAAGGTATGCCTCAAGGTAGACCCCAAGGTATGCCTCAAGGTATATCGAGATTACCCACTAACATGGCAGCTATGAAGAATATGGCTAGAGGTGGGATTGTATCTTTTAGTGGTGAAACTGGGAGTGAAGTTAAGCTTCCTCTTACTATAGATCAGCAGTACCAAGAGCAGATAGATGCTGCAAATAGACTTAGCCCTCGAGCTGCAGATGCAGCATCCGATCCAAGGTCTACAGAGGAACTAGTAGCCGGTGCATCCGATCCAAGGCTAGAACCAGAAGCGGAGCGAACAGAGGGTAATTTTGAATACAACAGCACTACAGTTACAGAGGCTGAAGCTGATAGAAAGCGTAGGATGGGAGAGGATGGTAACGAAGTTGACCGCGATGCAGGAAATATATACGCATCGGGTAACAAGAAATTTAGCGAAACACTGTATGGTAGTGTTGATGCAGAGGGTAACCCTGTAGCCGGTATCCTTGATACATACAAGCAAAAAAGAGATGCAAGAAATAAAGAGATAAACGAAGTTTTAGCAAAAAGAAAAATGAGTTTTCTAGGTATGGAAATCGACCCTGAAATGTTATCCGCAATTAGTAAAGGGATGGCAGGTAAGAAAAGTTTTGCGGAAGGTGTTAGTGGAGGGGGTGTAGCAGCTACTCTATTTAACAAGGAGCAAAGACAACTAGAAATATCGCTAAGAGAAAAAGCGCAGAAACAAGATGACGCAGATTTAGCAAGGGAGTTAGAACTTGCAAAGTTAGAGCATGGTAACAATAGTGCCCAAGTTAAAGAGTTAATGCAGTATCGGTTAGATGCGGATAAATTCGGTTTTGCTATAGCAGATGCTAAAAACAAATCTTTAGAATTCTTACTATCTTTGGATATAAAGAAACTAGAATTCGCAGAATTAAAAGATAAGAACCTCTTCGAAAAAGAACTAGCCGTAATTGTGACTAACTTAGAAGCTATAAAAGGTCAGGCTCTAAATAAACAAGAGGCAGGTAAGAGGATAACAGCAGCAATGAGCGCACTGAGTGTTATTGGTAGGAACATTAGCAGCCAAGAAATATTGTCCGATATAACACAAATAATACAGGTACTTCTTAAGGATTTAGCTAAAGGTGTAGACGAGGTTTCTGACCCTGCTTCAATTAGAACGCCACAGGCCAAACCTACCGATGACTAAACCAAGTATAGAAGATTGGGAAAATTGGTTAGACAAAAACCAAAATCATCCTTCTTTTGAAAGGGTACAGGGAGACTATTTAAAATTAGTTAAAGAAGATGCTGCAGTAGAAGAAACTGTAGTAGAAGATTCTGTTGAAGAAGATCTTGATGGGGGTAGCGGGGTTGTAGTTCCAAAATCAGAAGAAAAATTAGCATCTGAACTAGAAGAACTAATAGCAAAAGTCTATGCACCCCCTCCTACTCCCCCTGAGAATAAACCCGGTGATTTTATGCGGGGTTTAGCTAGTGGTAAAGATTACGGAGATCTTCTAATTGGTTCTGCCTTAGAAGGAGCAGGAAACGTAACAGGTATACAAGGTCTGGTTGACTACGGGCAAGGGTCTATAGAGAGTAACCAAGCGGAGCTAGATAAACTTCAAGGGGATATGATTCGGTTTGAAGATTTTACAATATTAGAAGATCCCGGCAAGTTTGCAGATTGGGCACAACAAACACTAGGGGCAGCAATACCTATTACTGGTACGAGTATAGCCACAGGTTTAGCCGCAGCACCAGTACTAGCATCCTTGGGGCTAGGTGCTCCTGCTGTAGGTTTAGGTTCCGCTGTAGTTTCCGCTGCAAGTATGCTCCCTTTTATGTTTGGAGGTAATCGAGAAGAGCAGAAACAAGCTATAGAAGAAGGTTTTAGAGAAGAAATAAGTGAGGGAACGGCGTTCCTATCTGCTATACCCCAAGCTTCATTTGAGGTACTTGCTCAGAGATTTCAGCTACGGGGTTTGGGAGAACTGTTTAATAAGTATATTAAAAGTGAAGGTGGTTTTCTTACTAAAATAGTTAAAGATTTTGCTAAAGGTACTTTTTCAGAAGTTCCTACAGAAGTTGGACAAACCTTCATTGAAAATTTACAAGCGGGTGGGATTGACTACGCCACTAGTCCCGACAAAATAAAAGAGTTAGAAGAAGTAGCGGCAGGTGCTGCTATTGTAGGAGGTACTCTTCAATCTGGTGCAGGAGCTTTTGATGTCGGACTATCCAGAAGAGACGCTAGACTAGCTGCTAAGTACGGTAAGCAGATGGTAGATGGCATCTCTTCCGGTGATAACGTGGTAGAGGGCGAATTCATACCCGCCGGTAAAGGTACTCAAGCAACATATGATGGACCTACATCCGAGCTAGAACAGATATCCGAACTAGAACGCATAATTGCAGAAACTGACCAAAATAAAACGCAATTAGAAAGAAGGAAGGTAAGAGGGCAGTTTGGGGATCAACTAAATTTAGCCTTAGAAGACGCACCTACTCCTACTCTGATACCTGCGCCCGTTGAACCTCCTTCTAGTCTTAGTGAAGAAGCGTCTTTAGAAGTGATAAAAGAATACGCATTAGCAGAAGAGAGATACGATAACGATGTATCTGATGCAGACATAGAAGAGGTAACTAGGGAACAAGTTAAATCAGAGCGTTTAGAACCTACACCTGTAACGGAAGTACTGAAGAACGTAGAAGAGAACGAGACAGATCCTGAGTTTAAAAGTTTAGCAAACACGCTAGGTAAGCGTTTTGGAGAACTAGCAGAAGTAGGTGTGCCTGAACCTAAAGTAATTTCTGGCCCCAAAGAAATTGTAACTGATATTACAGGTAAAGAAATTGAAGATGACGTGGGAGGCAAGCTTCTACTCAACGAAAACATTATATATGTAAACCCGAATGCTCAGATATCTGAAGGATCACCCTTTCAAACAGTACTGCATGAGGCAGTACATGGAACTCTAGTATCTACTGTAGATATAGGTAGGCAGGAGAAGAATAAAAATACTCCATTAGGTAAGACCGTTGCAGAGTTAGATAATGTGCAGGGAGTAATACAGGCTTATCTTGCCGACAAGTTATCCCCCTTTGAACCTTATGCATCTTCTAACGAGCAAGGGGAAAAAGTTTACGACACAGCCAATATACCTGCAGAGTTACTAAACACTTTAGACCCAGTAGAAAGAAGTATTGTCGCTGGTACTAATATGTTTAGAAACGCTGATGAAACTCTAGCTTGGACAAACACTAACAACGAAGCTAAGAGGTATCTAGAAGGTGTACCTGTATCTGAAGCCGACCCTATAAGTGAAGGGGGTAAGATACGTAATCTATGGGATGCTTTTGTTAATTGGACTAGAAAGCTACTTGGTATAAGCCCTAAAGATGCTACTGCGTTAAGTAAAGTACTTGCTGTATCAGATAACTTGTTTAGTGCGGATCCCAATCAAATTGCTGAAGGCATGCCTGACTTTCAAAAAAGAGTACAGGCTGGGGAAGTTACGCAACCTGACATAAAGTTTGTAAAGAACATTATAGGTTTTTTGAAAGGGGATAAGGCTAAAGAATCTAAAAGCGTTGTTCAAGGTACCACAGAACGAAGAGGTGATGTATATACTCCTACCGATACTACCCCCGGACCTAACTCTTATTCCCGTCTTTCCCCAAAATACTTTTTGCTACGGAAAAAAGACGCAGGGGAAAGATACATATACCCGACAAAAGTTAAAGCTAAGAAGACTATTAGCAAACCTAAACCAAAGAAAATAGAACCTACTCGTAAAGTTAGTAAAGCTGAAGAAAGAAAAGACGGTACGGTAGAACTATTCTCCACCGTTGCATTGCTTGCGGGAGAGAATAAAAAGTCAGTAGTAGCTAAGGAAGTAGAAAAGCTACAAGAAAAGATTGACGCAGGAGATAAGCTACTTAGTAAATTAGATTTTGAGTATGGTCCTAATTACGAAGACTTAATCGCTTTAGTAAGAAGGGGTGTAGAAAGTACAACTAGTGCAGGTAATTTTGTTACTTCTAGTGATAGAAACAAAGCAATAGAGGTACTAAGTACTTCTAATAAACGCAAACTTAGTATTTCAGAGAGGGCTATGTATGACTACTTGTCAGGAACAGGTAGGTTAGAGGATGCGTTAGTAACGATAGCCTTTGAAAGAGGTGAGGATGTAAGTGGTTCTGATCTCAATGTAGAGTTCTCAAAAAGTAAAGCTTTAACTCTGGAAGAAAATACTAAATTTGCAGGGACAGGAGGTAAGAATAGTCGCCTAGCTGAAGAATGGGTGATAAGTAACTTATCTGCTGGCACACTAGACAAGTACAACGAGATAGTAAGGGCTTACGTTGCAAAAATAGTTTTAGTTAAAGGTTGGGTTGTTCGAGATAAAACTAAAATAAAAGATAAGCAACTTGTAGATTACGGTATAGCTACTAAACGTCCTCCTTCTAAAGATACATTATCAGGGGAAGTAACTACTTTTACTCCTGAACAAATAAAAGCATACGAAGCTTCCCCCGAAGGTAAAGCTAGAACAAAAAGATCTCAAGATAAGTTTATAGCGGGATTAGCGGTAGGAGATGTTGAATCAGATATATTTACAGAGTTAAAGAAACGAGAGGAAGCACGAAGTAAAAAACTAAACAGCCTTAAAAAAGCACAAGTTTTAGAAGAGTACGTAAATGAATTATCTGGACAAGTAACTCTTAACTATCTTAACAAGGATATAGTTGACGAATTTAACTTACCCTCAAACGCAGTCTCTCAACTAGCGTTACCACTACACCCATCTGTAATCGGGGCGTTACAAAAGGGAGATTTACGTTTTGCTCTAGGTCTTTTAGATGCACGTTCTAAGGGCAATAGTGTGCCCAAAGATTATAGAGATTTGATTAAATCTATAGCTGCTAATTTCCCTGCATACCTTAATGGTGTAAAAGTAGAAATTATTCCTAACCTTAAAAATAGTTTAGGTCTAGACGTAGCGGGATTGTTTGATGAAACAACAGATACTATAAAACTAGATTCTACGGAAGGTATGAATAGCCATGTGCTACTGCATGAAGTTGCTCACGCTGTACTCAACGCTGTACTTTCTAATAAGTCTCATCCAACAACTAAACAACTAAACAAGTTGTTTAAAGAAACTAGTGAGATACTAGGTACTGGAGAGTACGGGTCCGTTAGCTTAAAAGAATTTGTTGCTGAAGCTCTTAGTAACATGGAGTTTAGGCATGCTATATCTAGCGTATACCCTAAAGGTGGGCCAATAAATTCCTTTAAGCGATTTGCTAACATAGTTATAGAGTTTTTAAATAGAGTTCTTTCATATGTAGGGTTAGGTCGTAAGGAAGACATGGTTAAGAGTGGTATTAAAATACCCTCTGTCCGTACTATAGATACTAAAGAGTCAATACTGTCTAACGTAGGTAAGATAGTTGAAGCTTTACTGGCTCCTACAGCCGAAAACGTAGGTGTAACCGAATTAAACAGTCAGAGACCTGAAGAAGTTCTAGCAAATATAGAGAAAATACAGAAAGCTATTGTAGAAAGTGGAGGGACAAGACAAGACTTTACGGACCAGATAGTAGATGGGTTTGGGTCAATGGCAGACACCGCTAAAGAAGTACTACTCAAGACTCAAGATAGTCAAGACGTAGCCGTCTTAGCAGAAAAGTATGACTTAGGTAGAGTGGGCTACGACATATTTGAAACAATGCTTAAACAAAGAGGAGCTATACAAGCCGCTAACAAAAATACGGATATTGTAAAAGAAGAATATATTAGTTGGTTCAAGAGGCTAAAGGATCAAGCTATTGCTGCAAAGAGGGACTTAGATGCGCTTATATATAGTCCTGAGTTTGGAGCTACAGTATGGCAAGTAAACCCCCTACTTAACAAGAAAGCTGCGTTAAAACGGTACGCTAACCAACCAGATAAAATAGAAATATGGAACAAGCAACAACCGTATGTACGTAGACTAAAAGCCAACGGTGGTATGAGAATATATAAACTCATGCGAGATCATTACGTCGATAGCTATAAGCAGATGCAGAAAGTTATGGAGGGGCGTATAGATGAAGTTTTTGGCAGTACGCCAGAAGGTATAAAAGCGGCTAAAAAACTAAAGCAGGAAGTGTTTGCAAAATTATTTGACAGAAGTTTGTTAGAGGTATACTTCCCACTAACAAGAGAAGGTAGGTACAAAGTACCTTTTATAATGAGGGAGGGGACGTACAGCGGAGAAGACCCTTTCGCTATGATAATGGTGGATAGTAATCAAGAAGCTAAAAGACTAGTATCCCAATTAGAAGATAATTCTGATATAGATTTTGTTTACCCTATAGTTGACGGTAAATACGATTCTAAAACTTTTCTTTCTAATGCTCCCCCGTCTTCATTTGTATCTCAAATCATAGAAGAAATAAATGCAAACGCTACTGATAAGCAAGTAGCGGGAGAGCTTGTAGACAAAATAATGGATCTATGGGTTAGTTCTTTACCAGAAACTTCTTTTGCTCAGTCATTGCAAAACCGAAAAAATACTCCCGGTTTTAAAGTGGATAGTTTCTATGCATTCACCACAAAGGGTTATGACATACCTGTACAGACGGTACGTTTAGAGTATAGCGCCAGACTTACTCAGTTAGGTGACATAGTAAAAGAAAACTACGTAAAGGCAGTTTCTCAGAAGAAGAATCAGGAACCCGAATACAAGTTGTTACCTGTCGCTGTAGAGGATTCGTTACTTGGTAGTAGATTAAGTGCTATAGCATTGATACGGGATAGGCTTCTAAGGGATGTGCAGTTTGCATCGAATCCCCCTACTGGTATAGCTGAAGATATAGCCAAAAATCTTAATCAGTTTGCCTTCATACAGTCTATATGGATGAACGTATCTTCAGCGGCAATACAGCTAGGGCAAATACCCTTTGTAGTGTATCCGATGCTTGCAGGTAGGTATGGGTGGAATGAAACGGGTAGTGCGTTAATGGAAGCTACTGGGTTAGTAATGCGTTCCGTAGATATGAGATCTCTCGACGCAGGTATAGATAACTACGTGGAGTTAGTAAAGGTTGGTAAAAAACAAGAATACCGAATAAAGCCTAGTGTATTTAAAAATCTTTCCATAGGGGTTTCTCCAGAAGAAGCTTCTAAAAAAATACAAGATATGGAGGATCTACTACCCCTAATTACTTATGCTTTAGCTACAGGACAGTTAAACAGAACATTCTTACAAGACACCCTAAACATATCAGAAGGAGGGCGTGAGAAAAAAGGTAATAAAGTTAGAAATGCTTACGAGGTAGCTACCTCAGTAGGTGCAGCTATGTTTAACACAGCGGATAGAATTAACCGCCAAGTTACTCTGGTAGCTGCTTACCAACTAGAGCTACAAAGAATACGAGATTTAAATAAGAAAAATAAACCAAAAGGAACTAATGATCCTAATACCCTAACACCAATACAGATGCAAAATGCAGCGGTAAAAGCTATGTATACGGCTACAGAAACTAACGGGGGTATTTTTCTAGAGACAGGTCCAGAAATAGCAAAGAAACATATGTTTCGTGTGATGGCTATGTACAAGACTTATGGTTTTAAAATGAATACCTTGATGTTAAATACTGGGACTTCTGCCGTAAAAGTTATGTATAAAGGGAATACTGTAAAAGATAAGCTTTTTAGGAACGAAGCGTTAAAACAGTTTATTTTTGTACACCTACACACTTTATTTTTATTAGGTGTAAAAGGTATGCCTCTATGGGGGATAGTAGCTGCCAAAGCATTGCTAGACGAAGTATTCTCCCCGGAAGACGAGACTGCAGAGGAGAAGGCACAAGACTATTTAGCTAATTTAACGCCCGGTCTAAATCTAAAAGAACTCTTCTACAAAGGGCTTATAAACTACGGTTTAGGTATCGACATAACTGATAGAGCTAAATTAAATTCTCTTATCCTCCAACAAAATAAATGGAACAGAAGACCAGATTTCTTTGCTTTTGTAGCACAGCTTGCAGTCGGTCCTTCTGGATCTACTATTCAGAATACTGTAAAGGGTGGGCTAGATGTCTATAACGGAGAAACAGAAAGGGGTATAGAAAAAATGTTACCTCCGGGGTTAGCTAGTAATTGGAAATCTTCTTTTGGGCGGTTAGCTAGGGAGGGATATAGATCTAGGGATGGGCACCCTATATACACAGATGTAACCAGAGGTGAGTTAGCCCTACAATTCTTTGGGTTCCGCCCTGCAGAAGTGGCGTATAGGTCAGACATGAGTGCTAGATACAGAAGGATGAGTAAGGCAATAACAGAGAAAAGAGCAGATATATACAAGCGTTATAGGGAAGCGGAGTATGACGCTCCAAAGATGGCTTTAGTTATGAAAGACGTAGAGGCGTTTAACAAAAAAGAAGGCGTAAAGTTCCCCGATATAGCAATATTAATTGGTGATCTAAGAGATTCAGCATATAACGCTAGGCGACGTGAGGATCAGTATGTCAACGGGGTGTTCATCCCTCCGTTCATGCAGGAGTACGTTCAAAAGATTTCAGACGATAGAAATAGGGCTTTCAACGGGGATACATCCATAAATTCTAAGTACAACCCAATACTAGAAGAATAATAACTCCCCCAATTAAGGGGGGAGCTACCATAGGAGAACGGTATGACCAAACACCGCTAGGCGAATCCTATCATAGAATTCTCCATACACGCACCCCCAGAAACCCACTTTCTACCCTTATATCTACTTTAAGTACCCATTCCTTAGCATTAAACACTACTTTAAGCTGTTTCTTCGCTTTTGTAGTGTTTATACATGGTATGAACGCAGAAGCGCCGACTACCATATCGTCCCACTCCACGGTTATCTTTACCCCATCAGGGTATAGGTCATACGCCCGTAGTATCTCTAGGTTCTTCGTCTTCATCTAAGTCAAACTTCATAACTAGTACGTCAGCCGCAGGGAGAACTAATTTGGTACCCTTACCTAATCTAACTTTCTCTCGTTTACCGTCACAGTGTTCTTTTATCTGCTTGACTAAGTACCCATAATTTATCTGTAGTTCACCACACCAATTTTTGAGTATCTTAGGTACCACGTAAAACTTCTTAGTATCAGGTTCGTATCTTGCAACTAACTTACCCCTAGCCATTACATCAGGTATAACTAAATCATCTAGCCCATTACCATGCATCTTACGTAGGTCTTGTGTGCTCTCTATCTGCAGGATGTTACTTATATGCTCACTGAAGAAATCGTTCATTATGTCAAATACTGAGGCATCACTTGTTTCTGTATTACGTTTGTTCTGAGGAAGTAGTACCTCTATTACCCATTTGAATATCTTTTTTATCGGGAAGTTATGTAGCCCTGCGTGTTTTGCCAGTATTAACCCAGACATGGTAGCTGCTATATGTGCAGACCAGAAACGGTTTTCCTGACTCAATGTACCTTCTTTATCCACATACTTTTTAACTTGTTTAGTAAGTGCTTCAGCTTCCTCTAAGTGATTCATTATATATTGTACGAAGGGTATACCTGCGGTACCAAACTGCTTGTATTTAACTGCCCCTTCAAACTCATAAGTCTCTTCTATAGAATCAAACAGGTGTTTCACATTAGGTACATAACACTCTAGCACCCTCTGTGCCTCTGCTTTGGGCATAGCTTTAGCCATACTCACACGTTCGATAATACTAGCGTTACCTGTAGTGTTAGATAGTAAGCTCCAAGCATGCCCCCTAAACCTTTCTACATTACTACTTGATGCCATGCGAGCACGTTGCTTACCAGAGGTAAACTGGTAGATAAGGTCAGAAGCTTGCTTGGGGGTAAGGTTAGTTATCTCGTCTATGCACCAAGGTAAGCTGTGGTATATCTCCCCACGGTTCATCTTACTTAGAAAGGTGTCCTCCTTATCCATTATAAGTCTCTCTGGGTTCCCCCATATACCTGTAGCGGTAATCATAGCCGTAGTTTTAGCTACCCCTGAGTCTAAATTATGTAGGTGCATAGCAGCACAGTTAGCGTTAAAGAACTCCATAAGAACTGAACCAAACCCTGTACCTAAGACATATTGGTATAGTTCTAACCCATCTTTATTCCAAAAATCTATAGTCTCTTTCCACTCTTCTAGACTACCTTTAGGTTCAAAAGCGTCAAATAGACCTATAGTGTTATTAGATGGGGGGTTAAACTCTATACCGTCTGCGGTTATCTTCTGGTTACCTAGTACGAATGCCTCCATCTTAGGGCTAGTCCAGCCGAACTGCCTGTGTGCATCTTGAGCTACGCTGTTAGCTTGTAGTTCATTTATCCAACTAGTTGTGTAAGACATCAGATCATCCATTTTAGTAACAGCTACTCCCTGAGAAGCTACTACTTTTCTAAACTCCTCCCTAGAAGTAATAGCTGCTAGAGGTATAGTGAATTCACGTACCCCATCTCTAGGTAGATGTAACCGCATAACGGCGCTCTCCCCTAGTTCTGGATCGTGAATTCTTTTAACTACGTATAGGTCATTATGGTAAATAAGTTTCTCATCTACATCCCCATCTGCCGTAGAAGAGCGTAAAAACACTCCCCCATTAGCCCCTCTAAAATACGGGGGAGGGTAGTCAGGTATTGAAGAACTGGTTTCAGCTTCTTTGAAGCCATTACCTAATACAATAGGGGATTTAACTTTCCCCCAATTTGGGCAACTAGGACATATATCAGGACTAAACTCATCAAACTTAGCACAGGTGTATGGCCCTTTGATTGGACCATATTTCTTAACCGTCTCTTCCTCTGAATAATTAGGGTGTTTTTTAGATAGTTTTCTAGCTGCCTTATCTCCATCACTACAGAATCTAGCTATAGAAAGCCCTGCTCTCCACATAGGCTCACTAGTATTCTCTTGGTCTGTCATTATCAGACTTAACTGCTCACACCCACTACCTGCATTAGTCTTCTTAATTATGTCTATAAAACGTGACTCTCTGCTACCAAGTAAGGCATCCATAACTGCGCTCTTGGGGGAGCCTTTTGCTCTTGGTATAGGGGTTTGTTCTACACCGAAGAACCTAGAGAATGTATCAAAGCTTAAAGGTTCAGCGAATTTACTTATAAGTTTTACTAATGCTGGAGGAGTAGTTTTGTGGTTATGGGTTAACGGGATACGTAGTACCCTAGCAGTATCTGCGGTAACCGCAGGGTCTGCATATACCTTATTTTTGGAAAGTACTTCCTTAAAACTCCTTGCTACTGGTAACCATTCTTCTGGAAGTACTGCTTCTTCTAAAGGCCAGTATGCATGTATGCCCCTACCAGAGTTTAGTATCGTAGGTTTGGGTACACCTTTAGCTATACAGAAATCTTTAAGCGATAAAAGAGCTTCTTCCTGTGATTCGTAATCTTTGCTAGGCCCACAATCTAGGTCTACAAAAAAAGATTTTAGTTTATGTACATTGGATGATGTCCTAGACTCGGACGTTATAAACGTAGATAGTGCAAAATAGGTATCCCAACCCTCGCTATCTAGTCTGTATGCGGTTGCTAATAGGTCTGTAGTATTGTCAAAAAACTTTTGTGTTATTTTGTTTGCTTTCGAATTAGAAGCGAATAGACAATACGAGCCGTCACTACATAGCACACTATTTAAAAATAGTTCTGTTTCCATTTTAGCCCCAAAAAAAGAGTCGCGGAACCAGCGGAGAACTTACATAAGAACCCGCTGTTTTCGGGATATAACTCCCTACCCGCGACGAAACCTAAAGTCTATTCATCCCATTCATCTATTAGATCGTCTAATGAATCTTCTTTAGGTGGGGCTTTCTTACTCTTTACTATAGCTTTTGGCTCTTCGGGTTCGTCAGGCTCCTCATCTACTTTAGCAGGTGTATCACCCACTGCTGTAAAGGAATGACCTTCTTCACCTTCTTCAGACCCATAACCTTCTTGGGCAGTGAAACTGTTGGATACAACTTTTTCAGCTAACGCGATAACCTGTACGGCTCTAGGTCTTAAAGATACTCCACTACCCATAGCAGGATTAGACCAAGCATAGAAACCTACTTCTATATTTACGGTACTACCAGTAGTTAACTGAAAGTCTTCTGGTAGTGGTTCCAAGTTTGCTTTGTATTGCTTGGGTTTAGGAGTCGGACGGTCATTATAGGCCGCTTTAACTTTGCACTGTGTTTTAAACACTGCGTTCTTTTCTTTTTTACTACCCTCTATAATAGTAAACCTATCATCAAACTCACCCCAAGATTCTTCAGCGTTCTCCTCATAGAAAGCTTTCATCTCTTTACGTAGCTTTATAGCTTCGCTGTAGGGTATTTTAAGATCAATGCAAAATTCCGCGCCATCTGTCTTAGCGTCACAAGGTTGGCTTCTGTTAGCTGCCTTGTCAAAGTAGTAGGGTTGGTCAAGCTTGGGCCAAAGTGCTTCGGCCCCTTTTATCTGGTGGTTCATTGTGTTCTCCTCAGAACTAAAATTAAATGTATAGTCCGTAGAGTAGTCGGTAGTTATAGCCCCAATAGTATCCTTGTGACTTATCATAGAAACTACTTGTGCTACCTCACACTCCTGTAACGGACGGTTTGGTGCAAAATATAACTTAGGCACCATGCTGTTTTTGTCAAAAAAAATCCTTGTGTATATAGATTCAGCGGAAGTACCTCGTCCGTTTAAGAACTTTGCGTATTCCTGCAAGGGCATATTCTTACCCTTAGCCTTACCAAAAATAGAATTGGCAGGTACTTGTATCTGGTATACAGTGTCTAGACCGTCTTCAAACATGACAGCTATTTTCTGTGAGAATCGGCAAGCCCGACCCCCACTAGAACTGCTCCCCCGTACATTCTGACTACAATCAATGCACCTATGTGCTTGTTTGTTTTCTAACAGAACACTGCTGTGGGGTTGTTGCGTATCAGTAGACCAACATACAGGCTTCTGAAAACTATTAAGGTCAAAACTATTTTGGTAAAAAGCCCTAGATACAGGTGCCGCATTGACAACTACTACCTCTACTTCATCACCAAAACTATCATTCCCAGTTTCAAAGTTACCTGTACGTATACTTAATCTACGCACTAAAAGTCTTCGTCAAGCGCAGCTATACCTGTAAATTCGTCAGGCTCAGACTCCGCAAAAAGTTGCTCACCTGCCTCTACGAGTTCACCCCTTAGATGTTTCTCTATAGCGGGTATATCAAAACGGTAAGTAGTATCAGCTTTGACGTAGCATGACCTGTCTATTAGACCTTTCTTTACCCACAGCCTTACAGTAGGCTCAGATATATCAAAAAACTTAGCAACGTCATGTACGTTAGAGTACTTAGATTCACTCATTTATATCGCCCTTCCCTTTTCTAACACTTATAGAATAAGACGAATCTGCTTGTAGGGATGGGATAACAATATCTTTATTTTCTTCTAAGTACTCTTTAAGGTTCTTAGTACTTATGCGTTGTTGGATAAGCCCCGCTGCATCATTCTCAATGGCGTACTTAAAAAACTCTCCCCAATTATTAGAAAAGTAACGTGTGCTAACTTTTCTATAGAAGGTTTCTCCACCCTGAGTCTTAACGCTTTTTACACCGTTAGAGACACAATGTTTATCCAACGCACTAGATATAGCCTCCATCTTAGAACCGAGTTCATCGTATTTCTCGTCAAACTCTTTCTTTATAGTGGCTCTTTTTTCCCGTATACGTATGTATACTTTAGCAAGCCTCGTCAGTTTATCTGGGGATAAAACATCCCCTTCAGTAGGTATAGTCATTTAGTTCTCCTTGCACCAGTAACCACTGGGAGATACGAATATACGTTACGTTATCTACTTAGTCAAGTATTTCGTTATATAATTCTAGTATTTGTGAGTGTATATTTATTCTGTTATTTAAAAGTGAGTATATACGCTTCTCTACATCAGAACCTTGCAATTGAACTACTGTACATTTGTGGTCTTGTCCCGCTCTATGGATTCTTGCGTTGGCTTGAGCGTAAGTTTCTAAACTACTAGTTGGCCCCCACCACACAATTGTATTCGCTGCTGTTAGGGTTACCCCGTGAGCGGCAGACTGAGGTTGTACTACTAAAACCTTTGGATCTTCTTCCTCTTGAAACTTCTTGAATATCTCTGTACGTCTAGTAGCTGGCACATCCCCCCGTATTATAGCGGTGGTTATTTTGTCTGCTTCTAGTTTCCCTACTATTATGTCTATCGTATGTCTGAAAGGTACAAACACTAATACCTTCTTACTAGACTCATCAATAACTTCTCTAAGAGCCTTGTACCTGTGCCTCATATCAAACTCTAGAGCTTCCCCATCGTCGGTATAGATTGCCCCTGCGGATACTTGTAGTAGTTTATTCATGTTAACTGCGGCATTGGGGGCGGTTATCTGGTTGTCCGTAGTCTGCATCACCATATGGTTCTTTAACTGCGCGTAGTACTTCTTCTGTTGGCGAGTTAGTTCCACTTCTCGTTTGACATATACTATGTCCGGTAGGTCAAGGCACTGGTCTTTCGTGTACCGGATAGCAGGTTGTAGTATCCTATGTACGGTCTCTACCGCATCCTCTCTAGGAAACCACTTAAACTGGTTGATCCTAAGCATTACCATGTCACGGAAGGAACTAAAGAATTTAGGTACTAACTCTGGGTTTATTAGTTTAGCCAACCCATAAGCATCTAGGGGGGATTGCGCTGCGGGAGTACCTGTCATCATCCATAACCAAGTATTTGAGGATACTAGTTTATTGAGTACCTTCCACCGTCTAGTCTGCACGTTTTTATAATGTGTAGCCTCATCGGCTATTATTAAATCAAAACCTCCTTTGGCTATATCGTCAGCTACTATCTCTACCCCGTCATAGTTTATGATTACAAAGTCTGCGCCTTGATTGATTACTTTCCTACGTCTTTCAGAAGAACCATAAGCTATATCTACACTTCTGTGCATTGCAAAAGTAAAAAGGTCTGCTCTCCACGCACTATCCATGATAGATAGAGGGCATATAACTAATACTCTTTTCACCTTACCTTCTTTCATTAAGTAGTCACTTGCCCATATTGCAGATGCTGTCTTACCTGTACCCTGTTCGTTGAAACAGAAAGCGCGTTTGTTTAACGTCAAGAATGCTGCGGTGTCTTTCTGGTGTTCAAATGGTTTATGCTTACCCGTCCACTTATACTTAGATAGTATAGGGGAGGGCACGTTTATATTTAGGTTCTTCAGTACGTGTACTTCGTCTAACCCCCAGTTAACAAGTACCTTGTTATCTACTAGCTCTTTGCTTTTAGGTATTACGTCTGTTACTTTTTTGGGGTTACGTAGTCTTAGTAGTACGGCTTTATCTTTGACTATCTGCACTATTTCTTCTTCTTATAATTACGGCTACGGTTCTTACTCTTACTTTCTATACGTACACCATCCTTGTTAGAACCACCCTTGCTTAAAGCTTTTTTGTGGCTTACATCTTTACCTTCTCGTTTATCAGCCTTACCATTCTTGTTCTTATCAGGGCTATCCTTATCCATCTTACGTCTAGCTTTCTGACGTTCCATCCTATTACCGTGTTCCCCCCTTTCCTTCTGTTGCTTGTACTCTTTCTTATAAGGTCTTGGTTTCTTAGTATATGGCATTAGTTTCTCCCGTTATGGGCGCAGTCTAAAACTGCACAATGATTTCTACATAGTCCACTAGGTTTTGCGTTCCACACATTGTTGTCGAAACAAGTCTGCATATCTGAAAATGCCTCCGTCCACGAATCCCAAAGAATGCTTTGGTCTTTTACAGAGTACTTTTCTTTTATCAACTCGTTACATACTACAAAAAGTAGTCCTCCTTTTACTTCTTTAACTACTGGAAAGTGTTTGAATACAGCTAACGCCATAAGCTCTAACTGCCCCTTATCTGCGTAGCGTGTAGACTTCCCAGTTTTGTAATCTATAACCCACGCAAGGTGATTTTCTGTATCTAGTATAATTAGGTCTGCTATACCCCGCCACCAAACATCTTCAGAATCAAACCCACAAGGTTCCAACTTTTCATTTAACCCCATTCTAAACTCGCACAGCTTGGCTCCCTTTATAGAGACTAGTGCATCCAATCCCTTACGAGTGTATTCAAATTCAGGGGGTAAAGGTGTAGCTTCTTTTACATAATTCTCAGCCGCCTCATGCATCTGCGTACCGTACCGCATAGCGTCTGTTTCCCCTTCTACGTACTCCTTGAGTACTTTCATGTGGTAGAACTGCTTCGGGCATTGTTGGAAAGCTTTGAGCTTACTGAATGACCAAGGGGTTATACTCATTCACATTCTCCGTATCTTTTACCTATACCGGATTCACAATCCAGTGGTAGTCCTGTAGCCCAATCAGGTACCCACCGCATACTTTCCTCAACTGACAACTGTGCCTCTGAAACCTCTGTCTCGGGTACGCAGCATATAATTGAGTCGTGTACTGTCATCACGATATGGTACTTACGTCCTATTTTTAACATCTGCTCCCCGATTATACAACGCGCTAAAGCTTGGCAAACATTCTCTACTACCTTACCTCCGTATATGTTTGTCGGTCCTTTCCTAGTTTTGTAAGTGAACTGCACCCCTCTCTCGTTTTGTTCAAACTCTAGGTTTTCATACCGTAACAATAGTCTGGAAGGTAGTCTTATAGCCGTCTTTTTAGGTACTATTTCTATAACACCATCTAAACCAAACTTACCTTTGTTACCACGGGTAAATTCTGTAAGTACGTTCTGACCTTCTCTCCACAGTTGACCTATCTTCCAGTTGCTATCCCTATACACACTAATAACGCGCCTAGCTTCTTTCAAATCCATATCAAAACCAAAAGAAGCAAGTTGATCTTTAAATCTTACAGCCCCCATGCCATAGCCAGCACCAAGGATAGTAGTCTTACCGACGAACCGTTGATCTTTAGTGATGTCTTCTTCAGAGACATTATATATTTTAGATGCCATCTGTTTGTACACATCCTTACCCGCAGCAAACGCTTCAGTAAGGTCATCTTGCCCTGCAAGCCAAGCCAACACCCGCGCTTCGATCTGAGAGGAGTCACAATCAATCAGCGTATACCCTTTCGGAGCTAAGATACTGTTCTTTAGTTTCTTCCCATTGTCCCCCCTACTAGGTAGGTTCTGTAGGTTGATCTTGTCTGAACCACCCCACCTACCTGTGTGTGCAGCGTAGTATCTTATAGGTACAGGGAGTGTTCCACGTTTGGCTATATCAATAAACCGCTGTGCTCTTGTCTCCTCCAAGGTACTCTTGTTACCTAACCTTGCTGCTACTAAAGCTTGTACCCTCTCATCATCGTGACACTCTAGTTCCTTTAATCCTTCGTCGGTCTTCGCAAAAGCAAACGCTTTCTTGCCCGTAGTAAGACTTATCTTTGTAGGAGGTACTACTCCCACACCTTCAAGAAGTTCCGCAAACTTAGCGTTACTCATCAAGGCTTTCTTGGTAGCGTTAACTTTAGATAGTAGGTCATCTTTCCTAAACTTTACATTGTCTAAGTGAAACTCTAATAACCCTAAATCTAGTTCTAGTATAGGGTCTAGGAACATACGTAAAGTTATATCTATTATCTTTAACTCTTGTTTAGGGAATCCTTTACCCATCTTGCTAAACAATCTATACGCTAACTCTACATCGTTGATGCAGTAGTCCCCGTAACGGCTAAGTTCTTCGTCGGTGAAGTCTTTTCTATATTTACCTTTAGCAGCGACAACTTCAGTACCTTTCTTACCTAACCCATACCGTTCTGTTAATGCATTAAGCGATGCCTTAGCGTTTACTCCGTGTATAGCCCTAGCCATACACAAGGTGTCTGCCCATACTTTAGGGTTTATACCAAACAACCAATTAAGTATGGCACCGTCGAACATGGTGTTATGTGCTACCACCATGCTGTTCCCCCAATCAAAAGTATCTAGGTATCGTTGGAATTGTTTATGTGTACCACTGGCCCATTCTGTAGGGCCGTTGTTAACTTTTATAGCGACCCCTATAACTTCAAATCTACTATCTCTAACGTACTCTTCTGTAGTCATCTTAGACAGTGAAAAGTCTTGGTCGTAATACGTTTCAAAGTCTACTGTTATCAAGTCCATTACAGGTTCCGCTCTTTGGATAGCCTTTTAATTTCAGCTTCAATATAGAATTTAATCTTCTTAGCATCTCGCAGCGCATCGCTATGTGAGGCTTGCCCTTTCCTGTAGATGGTCCTGAATATTTCACCATCTTGGGCATTCATATTCTTATGTGAGATAAGGTCTTGAAGTTCTACCGCGCCCTCTGGTAGCTGATAATATACTGCGGTAGAGCCGTCTGACCTACTTGGATCACTCATCGTTTGCCTCTTTGGTATTTAAATTATTGACTAAAGTCGCTATGCCGGTGACTTCTTCTTCGATTGACCTAGAATGATGGTGAAGGTATCTAGCTGACTTCCTCCCCTTTGGTTTAACACGACCTAAGTTGTTGTTCCCCGTACCATACTTATCGTTCCTCCTAGACTCTCCTGCTATTTCCAATGTGCGTAAATAGTGTCCGGTCATAGGCTCGTCACGTAGCCAGTGGTAGTCCTCAAGTGTGTAATCAGGGGCTATAATGTCTACCATCTCTTCCATATCATAGATACCCCAACGTACCTGCGAATCGGGTATGGGTTTACCTAAGAGTTTCCAATCAGGTTTCTCAAAGTCCAACTCCTGTAGGCTTGGCTCTCTCATTTTATTCGGCCCCATTAATATCTCCTAACGCGATGCAATCAATTTATTTCTTCCGTTGTTTGTCGCGAATGATGGTAAATACTGCGCCACTGACGATTATTACTATCGTTCCACAAAGCACCGTGAGCAGATGCGTAATCTCAGGCTCGGTCATTCTCTACACTCCGAAATCTAAGTTAAGTTGTGTTTCGAACCTACCGGCAACTAACTCTGTTACCTGATGTACATTTTTCTCATCAATGACGAGAGCAATGCCACCTGCCATAGTAATCTCTCGTAGGTTCTTTTCCTGCAGTGCGGTAGGTTTGTTCTTCCCTGCTTTGCACTCGATGCCAAAGAACTTACTACCCATGCACCCTACGATGTCGGGTACGCCTGACTTACCATACCCACCTGTAGCGGGAAAGAAGTAGTACGCACCCATAGCTTTCAACTGCTCAACTACTTTCTTCTTGACCTTCGCTTCCGGTGTCATCGCCATACGTGTCTCCTCGAAACTGTTGTAGCGTGTATAGAATTTCCTCCAACAAGATACGGTCATTCTCATTGTCTGTGTCCATGTCTACTGTAAGTCTAATTTTCATTCCCCAAATGCCTTGCGCTTGCCACCGTCATAGGCGTGGGCGTGACCTTCATCTATTAGCTGCTGGTTAATATCGGTGTCCCCATTGAACAATGTACCTAGCCAACGTCCGTACTTACCTTTACCTGATAGACATACACTAATAGGTACCTCTACTAGCTCTACTAACCGCTTCTTTGCAGCCAGACCTAACTTCTTTTCAGCAAGGTCTTTCGTGCGGGACTCCCATGCGTTTATCCCTTCCATGCGTATACGTAAGTCAGCCAACAACCCAAGGTCTACCGGAAGCACTTTAATACGTACATCTATGGTATCCCCATCGACTACTTTGAGTACCTCATCTACCTTAAAGCAGGGGGGAGTTGCGTTGGCGTTTGTAAATGGACTCCACAAAAGTATTGCGCTCAGTGCTATTGTTATCTTGTTCATTGCTTTTCCTTGTAGGTGATTTAAGGGTATCGTTGAGAACAACGACCCGCTGGTCATTACGGTATTCAACCGTAAAGTATTCTTTGTATTCTGCCATTTTTAGATCCTCACTTCGTGCTACGAAACTGTTGTTTACTTCAAGTAGAGAACTGGTTTCAACTTGAAACACGGGTATCGGGAGCAGCCGCGCTCAAATTTATATCCTCTGCTATGGCACGTTTCATAGCTGGCGGTGT
>JGI24006J15134_10000583_pt1 | contig 22411 bp, 38 predicted proteins | sample LinPmetageLP53_FD_15134 | JGI IMG/M metagenome (IMG submission 15134)
ATATTATATGGGAATCTGAATGTTTAAGTGAGGGGAACGTTAGTGGACCGAACGATTAACCCTGGAACGAAGTGTAGGGGGAATAAACATGAGGATTTACAGATGATATTCCTTATACATCATTACGAAACAAATCCTTATATATAGAATTTACTGTGTTATAGTCCACTTCATACTCCATAAACTCTATATTGTTACTTTCTAATAAATTTATTAAAGCAATATCTACTTCCTGAGAACCTTTTAAATCCTGGAATCTCCCCTCTTTTTGGAAGACGGCATCGTTCCGATGTAGTAATATATTAATATTGTCGTATTGATTGAATAGGTCTAAGACAAACTTATCGAAGTATTCCCCGTAGAACTTTGTTGGGTATAGTTGTGATTGGTATCTCTTCTTATATACTAACCCGAACAATATGGGACTATCCACTATAATATACTCTACTTGTCCGTATACTCTTGATATGTTCCTATGTTGATTTGCTGTTATATATAATTGGTCATTAATAGCACTATAGTTTTTCTCCCACGCTATGGCTTTTGGGAACTCTGACGTAAGTTCTACTGACATACCGTTCTTTTTCATTATATAGTGTAGACCGGCGGCTTGGGTTGACTTTCCGATACCTGGACCACCGAAAAGGTTTATAATCTTTGTTTTTATCATGTTATTACTTTGTATTTGATTCCCCCTTTTAGTACATGTGATAACGATAAGGGTACCACTGTTTTTACTTTTTGTTCCGTTAAAAACTCACCGGCTGCTTTTAAAGTTTGTCCTGAACAACAAACGTCATCGATAAGTAATATATTTTTATCTTTAATTTCTTCACTATCTACACAACTAAAAATTATTTCTTGTTTTTCTTTTTCTAACTTCAAGTATTTCTGGGCCACACAAAATTTACGTTTACTAGTAGCACATAACTTACTTAATCCTTTTTTAACTGGTATGTTAAGTTCTTGTGATAGACTCTCTACAAAGTTTTTTAATTTGTCACCTGAAATAGTGGGTGGAATAAACATTATATAATCAAATTTTACATCTATATATCTATCTACATTTTCTTTAGTTATGTCTATTAATCTTTGTGGGAAATCACTATATGTGTAGTATTTGCAAGATTGAATTATTGTCCCTACCTCAGTCATACCTGTGGGTGTTTCGTAGGCGTCTAGTGAGTATCCGTCTTGTACAGTGTTTTTATATGATGTTAATAGTTTGTACACTTAACTTTATTATATTATTTTTTAATAGTAACATTAGAAATATAACCATAATAACCCCATCAGTCAATTTATTAAATAACTAATTAATACAGTTGATATGTTGGATTTGTATCGTTATTATTAAATAAAATATAACCTTATGTTTGATAATTTTGTAAAACCGGAACCTTTAATTTATGATTGTTTTAATTTCTTTAATGAATTTGATTTGTTAGAAATTAGACTGAATGAATTAGATGGTGTTGTTGATTACTTTGTACTTTGTGAATCTAATGTTACACACACTGGGGTTCCTAAACCTATGCATTTTAAAGAGAATGAAGAAAGGTTTTCAAAATTTAAAGATAAGATAATATATCTACCTTTATTAGTACCTGAAGGGTCTCCTATTGACCGTGACAGATATGGGTCCTATGATGCCCCACAAAAAAGTTATGTGATGAATGCATTAACTAAATGTAAGGATTCTGATATTATTATTTATTCAGACCTAGATGAAATCCCTAAAGCGTCCAAATTTAAAGAGGCTATCTCTAAATTACCAGGACACACTTTAGTTTGTTTTGCTGGTATGAATTGTATGTATCGTTTAAATGGGGTTAAATATAATGATGGTGAACTAGATATATGGTATGGTTCTGTAATGTATACATACGGGTGGATTAAAAGTAGGTCTATATGGTCTGTTAGAAGAACCAGAATAGAAACGGCTTATATATTGGATGACGCTGGATGGCATTTCAGTAGTATTGGGGATTTAGAACATATATTAACTAAGTTTAGGTTTTGGGGTCATGCTAATGATATTGGTTTGACTTTTAACAGAGCGGAAGACCCAAAATCTTTACTCATAGATTATATAGAAAAGGGAATAGATTGTTTTAAACCAACACGAAAAGTAGTGTATGAAAGTATAGATTCACTACCTAAATATATTCAGGACAATAAGGAAAAATTTTCTTATATTATAAAATAAATAAAAATAAAAAACTAACATGTTAATATCTGATTCAAAAGAATTTATATTCTTTCACTTATATAAAACGGCTGGGACTTCATTTACACAACTAATTGAACCTCACAGTAAAAAACACAGGAATAAACACCATAAAGTAATGGAGTACTTACAGGACAATAATAGAGAGACTTATGACAAATATTTTACTTTTGGTTTTGTTAGGAACCCTTGGGATTGGCAGGTTTCTTTATATCATTATATGTTGATGGATACACAACACTTCCAACATAAATTAGTTTCGTCTTTTAAAAGTTATGAGGCCTACTTAGATTGGAGGATTAATGAGGATTGTAAACCACAGTATACTTTTTTTAGTGAGAACGGTGATGAAGATTCTCCATTAACTTTAGACTTTGTAGGTAGATTTGAGAACTTATCTGAGGATGTTGAGTTTTTAAAAACTACGTTGGGTGTTACCGGTGAGTTACCTCATTTTGTTAAATCTAATCACGCACCCTATAAAGATTATTACAACGATAAGACTAGAAAAATGATAGCTGACGCATACCATAAAGATATTAGTTACTTTAATTACGAATTTTAAATGACAGTAAGAGACACTTTTAAAGATAAAGATATAACTTATTATAATAAACAATCTCAGTATTTGAGGGAAAAGCCTGTGTCTATACAACCCATCGAACACAGTCTTAGACTTCAAAATGACTGTAAGAGACCTATTGATTGGGATAATGGTTGTTTATTTAATTTAGGTCAGAAAGAGTATATTGCGACACTAGACGGTGGGTATGTTGGTTCTGAGGGTGGTGTGTTCGATGATGAAAGTATTTATGTTTTAAATAATACTTACCCACAAAGTCCAGGTGGTGGTGATGTGATACAATTTGATGAATTAGTTACTATAGTACAGAAGTGGGGGTATGGTTATTATCATTGGATGGCTGAATGTTTTCCTAGATTAATTCAATTTTATAAAGATTATGATGGTGATTTAAGTAAGGTTAAAATATTAACCTGGGACACACCTTTTGTTAGACAATATTTTAAATTACTAGGGATAGACGAACAACAGTTGGTTCCATTTAAAAATGGTGTGATTTATAAATCAAGAAAACTTTACATTCCAACACCCATACATTGTGGTAACCCACATATAAATTCTTTACTAGATATTAGAAACGAAAAATCTTTAAGTGGTTTTTACCCACCTAATTTTGAGTCTAAAACAAAAGATACTGAAGATAGAGTTAATATATTAATTTCGAGGGAAGGTCAACCAAAAAGAGCACTTAAAGACTTCGATAAACTACATAAATTATTAATGGAAAACACTTTAAATTGGACTAAGGATAGGGAAAAGTGGGTTATTTTTGATGGGATGAATATCGAAGAAACTATTAAGTTGTTTTCCAAAGCTAAATTAATTGTTGGTGTTCATGGGGCTGGGTTGGTTAACTCGGTTTATTCACCTAAAGATTGTAAAGTAATAGAAATATTACCAGTAAAAGACTGCACAATAAATCTATGTCATTGGCATACTATTTCATCCTTAGGTTTAAATTATCGAATGGTACCAGTTAATTTTAGTAATACTTCTTCTGTTGTTGCTGTAGATTTTAACTTACTAGGCAAAACCATTAAAGATTTTAAAAAATGATAACAGTAAAAAATGATGGTGATTTTGGTAATCACTTATTTCAATACTTTTTTCTTAGGTTGCACGCAGAATTTAACAACCTAGAATGGTATTTTTTAGACCATTGGGTAGGTGGTACAGATGGTTTTCTTGGTGATAACCCAAAATACAACACAGCCTATAAAGATGTCTTTAATTTATTTAATTTGGATAGGGGTAATATTTCGTTACCTCACAGTATAGGTGGTTTAAATCGTGTGGACGTACCTAACGGTTATTACAATTTGGGTGGTGAGGATAATATTTTATATCGGGGGTATTTTCAAAGTGACTCATACTTTAAAGAATACAAAGATAAACTAAGGGAATGGTTATTACCCAAACCAGAATATAAGGAAGAGTCCAAAAAATTTGTTACTTCTATAGTTAATGAGTTTAATTGTACTGTTGATGAACTTTGCGTAATTCATTACAGGGGAACTTCTTACAGGAATTTAGGTTATGATTTATCCTCAGATTGGTTTCATAAGGCTATGGGGGCAATGAAAAAAACAACTACGATAAAACATTTTATTATTTTTACTGATGACGTAAAAATGGCAGAGAGTATTTGGGGTAACAAATACAAAATAATTTCCAATTCTAGACTTTTAGATTTTGTTTCTTTGTTTGAATTTAAAAACTTTATTATCAGTGCTTCTAGTTTTAGTTTTTGGCCTGCGTGGTTAAATGGTGTTAATGTTATTGCTCCAGAATTTTGGTTTGGTCACCAAAGTAAGACCTGGAAACCAAGTATAGATATTAAAGTAGATAACCCCAATTGGTTATACCTATAAGTTGACTTTCTAGTCAGGAATATTTAAATTTAAAGAAAAATATTATGTTAAAATTTTTAAAGGAATTAGAGTTAGATTCGGACGATGTAAAGTTAGAAGATAAGGTTTTATGGAAGAATACCCCTATAGATACCGAAAAAATTCAGTCCGACATTGAGCGTTTTTATACGGGTGTTAGTGATTTTAATCGAGAAGATAAACGTTCTAGACCTTTTGGTGTTTTAAAAGCAATTAAAGAATTAGTAGATACTAATCAAATACCTAATAATTTTACTTTATTAGATATAGCTTGTGGGGACGCAATAATAATAGATTTTATAAAAACTCACTACCCAAAAGCTACTATTGTTGGGTTAGACCCAAATAAGAATATGTTCGATTATCACGAAAAAGCTCAGAGAAATGGTGTTATCTTAATTAACTCTTATATACAGAATTTAGTTGAGTGTGATATTCCAGAAAAAATAGATGTTATCACAATGTTTAACACCTGTAGAGCGTGGGCACATTCCCAAAAGAGAGAAGACGAATCTAATCTTCCTTCAGTGTGTGATAATTGGGTTTTAAGGAATTCTAAATTTGCTCTTCTTACTATGAACTCAACTCAGATTAATAGTTTAAAGAGTGATAATAACTTAGATGTTAGTGTGCTGAATTATTTTATTGAGGCTGACCGAGGTAATGACCCAACTAATGGTTCTTTTGTAAGAATAAAAAACAAAGTATAGATTATGATTAATATATTCCAACCATCTTTAGGGGAAGAAGAAGTAATAGCTTTACGTGAGTTATTTAAAACCAACTGGTTAGGTAGAGGACCAGTAGAGAAGAAATTTGTTGAGTCGTTGTCTAAAAGATTAATACTTTCTTCGGAAGAGGGTGGGTTTGTCAATACCCCATTAGACAAATTAACCACATTAAATTGTTGTACCGAAGGATTGTTCCAAAGTATGTCTTTGATTGGTATTGGTGATGGTGATGAGGTTATTCTCCCCTCTTTAAGTTTTGTGGGAGCTGCAAATGCTATTATAGAATGTGGAGCTACACCTATATTTTGTGATGTTAATTTAGATACATTTAATACTTCTTACGAACATATTCAACCTTTAATTACTGATAGGACTAAAGCTGTAATTTTATTACACTATGGGGGAGTACCTTGTGATATAGACCCTATAGTTGAGTTATGTGGCAATCACAATATCAAGGTTATTGAGGATAACGCTAATAGTCCCTTTTCTTTTTATAAGGGAAGAAGTACTGGGACCATTGGTGACTATGGTATTTGGTCTTTTGACTCTATGAAAATGTTGGTTATGGGAGATGGTGCTTTATTCTACGCTAAAAATAGTGAGGATATTACTAGGTTACGGTCATTATCTTATCTTGGTATGACTTCTAAGAGTGGTTTGGATAATGTATCTTCGGATACTTGGTGGGAATTTGAAGTTGAGTGTGCGGGGAGAAGGTCTATAATAAACGATATAAATGCTACGTTGGGGATGGTTCAGTTAGATAAGATTGATGGGTTTATATCTAGACGTAAGGAAATTCATGAACTTTATTGTAAAGAATTATCAAATATTTCAGATTTGTACTTACCACCACCTATTGATTCCTCTAATGTTAGTTCTTATTATCTATTCCACATTAGGTCTCCGCATAGAAATAAATTAGCAAAATACTTAAGAGATAATGGTATATATGTAACTTTAAAATACCATCCTTTACACAAAGTAAACTTTTATAAAAGTAACACACCAAAAGAGTTATGGAATAAAAATTTACCAAACACTAATTTAATTAGTGATAACGCTATATGTCTACCGTTACACCAAGGATTAACTGGTGATGACTTGAATAAAACTATTAATTTAATTAAAAACTTCTTCAATGAAAAACTTTTTCAAAAATAAAAAAATTATGATTACTGGAGGGACCGGTTCTCTAGGTAAGACTTTGGTTAGACTATTAAAGGATTATGATTGTAAAATTATAATTTTTAGTAGGGATGAGGGTAAACAAGCTTTATTTTTTGGTCATGACCCTTCCATCACTAGAGTTATAGGTGATGTTAGAGATTTAAATAAGTTACTTGTTACCACTCAAAGATTAAAACCTGATTATATAATACATACCGGAGCATTGAAGAGGGTGGATGATATGGAGTATTACCCGGATGAGTGTGTTAAAACTAATATTCAGGGTTCAGAAAATGTAGCCATAGCAGCACAAACACATAAAGTAAAAAAATGTATATTAATTTCTACCGATAAAGCTTGTCAACCCGTAAATGTATATGGTGCTACCAAATTTGTCGCTGAAAGAACTTACACTAATTATGACTACAACACACCTGGTACTATTTTTTCTTCTATAAGATATGGTAATGTGATAGCAAGTAGGGGGTCGTTTATACCTATATGGGTAGAAAAGATTAAAAATAAAGAAATGTTACCCGTAACTTCTATGGATATGACTAGATTTTTATTTACTCTGAACCAAGCAGCTGAAGCAGTTTTATCATCATTATATTATTCAGAAGGTGGTGAGGTTTTCGTACCAAAAATTCCAGCTTACACACTAGATAACGTTATTAAATCTATAGAATTACTACATAATACAACCGAAACACCTATAGAAATTATTGGTGTTCGTCCTGGTGAAAAACTTCATGAAGATATGTTATCTAAAACAGAATTACCTCACACCTATGAAGTTGATAATAATTTATTAGCTATTATTCCTCAGTATGGGGATAAAACTAAGTATAGTTTAAAAACAAAGTATGAAGGGTTAGAGATGAATTCTTCTTTATGTTTATCTGATGATGTTGAATTTCTAAGTGAGAACATTAAAAATGGTTTATTACAATGAAAGTTTTTCAAACCACCTTCACCAATGAAGAAACTGAGGAAATTGTAGATGTTATACAGAGTGGTGATTTAGGTTTTGGGACCAATGTTAATGTTTTAGAGTCAAAATTTAAACTTTTTTCTAATAAACAATATAATGTAGCAACTAATTCTGCAAGTGCAGCGGCCTTCATGATTTTTTCTTATCTTAAAGAAAAATATGGTTGTTGTGATGTGTACACACCTTCTTTAGGTTTTATTTCACCTTCTTGGGCTGCAAATCATTTTGGGCATAATTTAATATTTGTTGATGTTAATGATAACCTGTTGTTTGATTGTGTAGATTATAAAAATAAGAGAATAGATAATGGTAGAAAAGTTGTTTTAATGCCTGTTTTGTACGGTGGTGTAAGTCACATAAATAATTGGGATGTGTTAGGTGATGAGATTATAGTAGTGGATTCAGCTCACTGTGTTACACCGACTATTGAGTGTGATTTTTCTTTTTTTTCTTTTCACCCTTACAAACCGATATGTTCTAGTGATGGTGGTATGATATCAACCGATGATTTGGAGTCAACGGAATATTTTAGAAGTTATAGAAACTTTGGTAGGTTAGGTGTTGGGGGTACTTATGATATCACACAAAACGGTTTTAAATTTTATATGAACAACTTGAATGCTTCGATAGCTTTAATCAGTATGAAAAGTTATTATTTAAAATTAAGTGAAAGAAGACAAAATTTTTTAAAGTTATCTAATGTGTTACCCCATGATGAATATTCTTCTTATTATTTTGCCACTAAAATTAGTGATAACGCTGATACATTTAACCAAAATAATAAATTATCAAGACATTATCCTTTAATACATAAAACTACTCTTTTTGGTGATTCTGTTACTCTGCCTATTAGTGAGAAACTACACCCTAAAATTATAAATTTACCGCTATGGGAACTTTTATAATAGCAGAAGCGGGTGCTAACCACAATAAAAACTTTGAGCAGGCACTAAAATTAATAAACACAGCTAAATGGGCAGGAGCAGATGCGGTAAAATTTCAAACTTACTCTTCAGAAACACTATATAGTAAAAATACACCTAATTTTGCTGGGTATAAAGATATAAATAAACTTATTAAAGATATCGAACTACCCCGTAAATGGCAAAAAGACCTAAAACAATACTGTGATGAAATGGGTATTGAATTTATGTCTACACCTTTTGATGAAAAAGCTGTGGATGAATTAGTGGAGTTAGGGGTTAGTCGTATTAAAATTGCTGGTTTTGAGTCTACTGACTTAAGATTTGTTAAGATGGTTGCATCCACTAAATTACCCCTAATAATATCTTTGGGTATTGGGTCTACTATCGATTTTATAGACAAACTAAAGTCGGTTTGTTATTCTCAAGGTTGTAACGACCTAACTTTCTTACATTGTAACAATGCTTATCCAACACCAATAAAAGATATTAATCTTTCTACCATTACCGAGATTAAAAAATTAGGATATAAGGTTGGGTTATCCGACCATACTATGAATACCTTAGTTCCCTCTCTCGCTGTATCATTAGGTGCTTCAGTCATTGAGAAACATTTTACCCTATCTCGTAATTTACCAGGTCCAGACCATCCTTTTGCTTTGGAACCTAGCCAACTTAAGGAGATGATTGAGAATGTACGTTTGGCTGAGTTATCAATGGGTGTTAAGACTACAAAATTTACTGAATCAGAGTTACTATTTAAAAAAGCTATGAGGTCTTTAGTTGCCTTAACCAATATAAAAAAAGGAGAATATTTATCCGAACATAACACAACAACTAAAAGACCTTTTTTAGATGGTAATATACCAGCTGAAAATTATTTTAAGTTTTTAGGCAAAAAAGTCACCAAAGATATTGTGGTTGATGAATTTATAAAAAAAGACAATGTATTATGAAATATGTTTTAGTTTCTAAGGACCTACCTTGGTCTGATTATCTATATACTCTACTACAAAAACATGTGGGAGATTTTGTTTGGTTTAAAGATAATAGTCTACTAAATTTAGAAGATTTTTTAAATCAGATGAACCCAGAATATGTATTTTTCTTTCACTGGTCTGAGATAGTGATTGACCCTATATATAAAAAGTACAAATGCGTGGTCATACACACTTCTAATTTACCTGATGGTAAAGGGGGGTCACCATTACAAAATCAGATTATGGATGGTGTGGTACAAAGTAAAGTTAACGCTTTAGAAATGAAAAAAGAAGTAGATAGTGGTGGTGTTTATTCTTCAAGACCTATTACACTACAAGGTTCTATTTCTGATATTTATTTTACTATTGCGGATATAAGTGTTAATCTGATTAGTGACTGTATCGAGGGGTGTGTTCCTATACCTCAAATTACTGGGGGTAAAAAGTTTAAAAGAAACTTAAACAACGAAATTGATTTCACTAAAGACCTTAAAAGTATAAATGATTTTATTCGTATGTTGGATGGTCCTGGTTACCCTAACTCCTATCTGGAGATTGGTAATTATAGACTAAGTTTTACTAGGTCTAGGTTGGACTATAATAAGTCAATTATTGCTGACATCAAAATAACACCTAAAGATGACTAATAAGAAAATTTTGGTTCTTGCTGCCCACCCTGATGATGAGACTCTCGGTTGTGGTGGTACTTTACATAATTTATCACAACAAGGTTGTGATATACAATTACTAACTTTTACAGATGGAGTGGGTAGTAGATTAGATGATGATAATAACAGAAACCCAACATTAGAGTTGGTTTCTAAAGTATTAGGTATTTCTAAGTACTCTTCTGCTGATTTTCCTGATAACGCAATGGATTCTATACCACTACTAAACCTATGTAAATTTATAGAAGATAATGTAGATTTTACCCCCGACATTATTTTTACTCACTTTGGTGGGGATTTAAATGTGGACCATCAGTTAGTTACAAAAGCTGCGTTGACAGCGTTTAGACCACAAAAAGGTAATAAAATTAAAATTTATTCTTATTTTGTACCTTCTTCAACTGATTACAACCCTCTTTCTTATTTTGATGGTAATACTTACTTTAAGTTAGGTGAGGTTGATGTGTCTAAAAAATTAGAGGCATTAAAACTTTATGATGGGGAGATGAGAAGTTTTCCTCATTCCAGAAGTTATGAAAACGTAACCAATCTTATGAAGGTGTGGGGTTCAGAGGTAGGAAATAATTATTGTGAAAAATTTAAACTTATTAGAGAAATATTATGATTAACGGAAAAGATATAATTTTATCAGCTGTGGAGGAGTACCACTTACCTAAACTGATGGAATGGAGAAATAATCCAGAGTTTAGAAAGTACTATAGAGAGTATAAAGTTATAGGTGAAGACCACCAAAAAAACTGGTGGAGGAATAAAATACTTAATGACGATACTTGGCATTACTTTGTTGTAAAACCTAAGAAGGAACCTAGTAAGATTATAGGTTGGGTTGGTTTAACCTACATTAATTGGGTATATGGGACTGGTGAATTTTCTATTACTCTGGGGGATACGTCCTATAGAGGGTTAGGGTTAGGTAAAGATATGTTACGTACTATTCTTAAATTTGGGTTTGAGGATTTAAACTTGAATAGGATATGGTGTGAAGTATACAGTAATAACACGGCTTTAGATTTGTACAAAAAAATAGGTTTTAAGGAGGAGGGTATTTTAAGGGAATCCGTATTTAAAAACAACACCTATATTAACTCACATATTTTATCTATGTTAAAAAAAGAATATGAAAAAATTAAAATAGAATGGAAAAAGTAATTATTGTTGGTAAAGGACCTTCTCTATGTCCCATCCCAAAAATGGAAGGGTATAAAGTTGTCGCTTTAAATGAGAGTGTTGGTTTATGTGAACTAGTAGATTTTTGTTTTGTTGGAGATACTGAGTTATTAGAGTTGATTGAGGACAAGGATTTTTCAAAAATATCAAATTTTGTTATACCGGCACACCCACATATCAATAAAAAAGTTAGGGATGGATACACATATAAGGACTGGTTACCAAAATTACAAGGTAGACCTTATGAACTTGTTGAGTATCACACAACATACATTCCTTTTCCTGATAGGGTTATTCCCAACATACCAAAACAACATATTAGTAGTATAGCGGAATCTGCCGTACTATGGTGTTTAATGAAGGGGTATAGAGACTTTCTAACTATAGGTATGGACCCTAGTGGTGGATACCACCCTGAAATGTTAAAATCACCTCACCACAAAGTACATACTGGACAGAACTCCGCGTCTCAACATCAAACTAAAGTTTATAATGACTGTACTAATCTTATAAGAAAAGAAGGTGGTACAATTAGTAGGTTGGAACAGTCTTTTTTTAACCAATTTAGAGATGTTAGATAAAATTATTTTAGGTACAGCTGGTTTAGTAAAAGATTATTCCCCCACAAATTTGACTGTGGACTCTTTTTTACCCATATGGGTAGATTCTGTTAAACACAATGTGAAGTATGTTGATACCGCTTTCGCTTACGATAAAAATAATACTCTTTTAGATAAACTACCGATTCAAATATCTAATATTAATACAAAAATAGAATTAAGTGGGGAACAAAATTATGAAGAACAACTAACTAATTTTTTTGATTTGTATGGGTACCCACTCAATATTTTATATGTCCATGATTTTACTTTAGAAAACTTCAACTGTTTTATTAAAAATTTAGATTATTTAACTTTTTTAAGGGAAAGTGGTTTTATAAAAAAACTTGGTGTGTCTATATACACTATCGAGGAACTAGATTTATTAATGGGTAAACCAGATTTTTATATGTCTGAGATAGATGTTATCCAAATCCCCTACAATATATTTGATAGAAGATTTGAGCCTTATTTAAGTGAAATAAAATCTTTAGGTAAAGAAATACATGTACGTTCTATTTTTTTAAGGGGTAGTTTATTTGATTCTACTTTATCACCATCTAAGGTAAAAAGTAAAATAGATAATTTTAACAAAAAATTAAATAATAAAAAATTATCCACAATATATCATTCTATAAAATTTATAAGTGATAATGAAAATATAGACTATATTATTTTAGGGATAAACTCACATAATGAATGGTCAGATTTAATAAATTCTTTTAATGTTAGTACCGTGGATTTAGATTATGATAATTTTATTGTTAACGACCCAATTATTAATATTAAAAAATGGTAAAATTAGGCATAATAGGTATGAGTGAAGGAAATGGTCATCCATTCTCTTGGTCTTGTATTGTAAATGGTATAGTACCTACAGAAATTAAAAATTTTGAGTATCCTGGTATAACTAGTTATTTAACTGATAACAGAGATAAATGTATTCCTTTTGGGGATTCTAAAGTTGTTAGTATTTGGTGTGATAGTGTAGACGATTCTCAAAAAATTTCTAATTTTTCTAAGGTGTCTCACGTATCGAACACACTTAAAGATTTAGTTGACGGTGTGGATGCAGTTTTATTAGCTAGGGATGATTCTCATAATCACCTCAAATTTGCGGAGTATTGTATTTCTGAGGGTAAACCTATTTTTATAGACAAACCTATTTCTACTTCTGTAAAAGGTTTAAATAATATTTTAGATATTTCTAAATATGACCATCAAATTTTTTCTTGTTCAGCTCTTCGTTATGACCCCGATTTAAATTTTAAATCTCTAGAAGATGAACTTGGTTTTATTAGGAAAATTGTGTGTTACACAAATAAGCCATGGGATACTTATTCTGTTCACCTTATTCAACCCTTAGTATATAATTTTAAAATTAGGGATATTGACATTGTTAAGAAAACAATTTCAGGAATAAAGTTTACCCATCATAGTATAGATTTTGAAGTTAACTGTGGTGTTAGTGATGTTAGTGGTATTTTCTTTGAAGTTATCGGTTCTAAATTTAGTAAGTTAATTAAATTTAATAACTCATTTATTTCCTTTAGAGAATCTTTACGTAATTTTATATCACAGATTGTGTATAAGAAGGTTTTAATTCCTTCACATGAAACTTTCGAGGTTGTAAAACTAATAGAGAGTGGAAAATAAATTTATCTCTTAATAATTTAAAATGAGTAGTACAATATGGGTTATAATCGGGTTAATATTTGTAATTGTATGGTTATGGATTGGGTGGGAAATTTGGAATTCTCCTCTAATGCCTGATGATTATGATATGGATGATATAGAAAAAGAAATATGGAAAGACCTCAATCACAAATAAATAAGGTGGAAATAGTTATGGTTAAAAAACGAGGATGTATGCCTTGTACAATATTTAAACCTACTATAGAAAAATATGCTTTAGAGAATGGTATAGAGTTCAGAACTATTCAAGCAGAAGACATGCCAGAACAAATTAGACCAGAATTTTATCCTTATTTTTATTTAAGGTCTGGTGATAAAGTTTTAGAGGAGTGGGGTGGAACCAACGAAAGAAAAATGGAGACAGTTATAAACAGAAATTTAAAATAATGGGAGCAAAGAAGAAAAAACATAGTAAAATTTCTACACATAAACGTAAAAAACAAAGTAGGAAAAATAGACATAAAAAATAAATTATGAAAGAAAATAATTACAGACCACTACCAGATGGTTTACACATAGGAAGTTCAGTTATAGAAGGTAACGGACTATTCGCAAAAAAAGAATTTATAAAAGGGGAAGAATTAGGGATTACACATATAAGATATAACTCTGATGATTTTCACTCTAATTATATAAGAACTCCTTTAGGTGGGTTTGTTAATCATAATGTTGAAGCTAATTGTGTACTTTATGAGTGTGGAGCTTACCTAAAAATGAAAGTAGATAAAGATTTAAATCCAGGTGATGAGTTAACTCTAGCCTATAATATGTACGACCCATGTAAAAATTACATGGAAGCAAATGAATAAATAATTATGAATCAAGCACAAAAAGGACAAAGATACGATTGGTTACTTAACCAATATAAAGGTATTGAACGACAAATAAACCAAATACCTAAACTACCATTAGAAGAGACTTTAACTGACCTGCAGAGTAGAGAATACTCACCACAGAACCAACAAAAAGTTAATAAATTAACACACCAACTAAGACTAATAGACGAAGACGTAAAAAGATTACATCAACTGCCTTAATATGTTGGACAATAGAAGATATAAGAGTGCTGCTCTTGGTAGTTTTATTGGTTTAGTTGGTATTTTATTAATGTGTATTATTATGGTAGTAATTTCCTATTTACCTGGTTATGGATGGATGAGACAGGATAAACCTAATAAAATTCAGGATGATGGGTGTTCACACTCAATATACGAAGATGAAGAGAATATGTGGATAACTAATAATGCGGATACTATGTGGATAACTAATAGTGGGGATACAGTGTGGGAACGTTAGTAATTAAACCCAACTATTAACTATCTCTGTAGTTAATTTATTTTGGTTAAATAATTCCATCTGTCCTCCGAACCTAAAAACATTTTTGTTCCAGTAGTTGACCGCACCAACACCCGCTTTATTATTTACATCATCTGAATGAATAACCTTAACATCTCTACCAACAAAAGGTGGAATGTATGTGTGACTCCTTAAATCACCTAGAGTAAAAAACATACAAAATTTACAATTTTCTATCAACAAAACTTGTTCTCGTAAACCATCACAATTAATCCTATAAAAATTATAAGGTAGTTTTTTATTGATTAGTGACTCTAGTTGGTGTCCACTGGATTTACTGTCGTCAGTCATCCCAGTATCAAAATCTATAAAAATCACATTAGTTTTTTTTAATAAGGTTTCTACAAATTTATAATATAATGTAAGTGTTCCTTCGGTTAAGATATCACCATTAGAGGGTCTATATCCTGATTGACATAGGACGTAGTCATCACCAACACTATTAGGTATTTTATTTTTATTTAGAGATTCTGACAACTTAGAGTTGGATTCTAGTTTAATGTAGGAATTGTCTTTATGTGGAAACCCATTATATATTCTACCGTAGTTTTTACCAAATCCTATATTGTTTAAATTATTATTTTTATCCGAATAAATAAAATTTAAAGGTGTACTATTTTCAGTACCTAATTTTTTTATAATTTCAGTGGTTAATGTAGATTCGATAAGTTGTCTTCCTTCCTTACATATCTTACAAGTACAGTCCTCACCCCTAGTACCACAACAGTGTTCCGGTATCATCCAAAATATACAAGCTTTAGCAGTTCTATGAAAATCTATCTGGCTTATATCATAATAGTAATCAGAGTATGGGTATAGTAAATCTAAACCTTTTCTACCAGCACATACTATTATTTCGTTTTTTGGTAGGGTTTTATAAAAGTTATTTACTCTTCCTTGCCAATTTAATAGTTCGTATCCAAACTCACCAAGAAACACAAACACATGTACTTTTTTTATCATTTAATTAATTTTTTATATAATATTTCTATAAATGTAAATTGCCAAGGCCAATCTATATCAAAACACTCTTCTTCCTTAATAACGTAAAGAGTTGGGTCGTTAGGTCCACTAAAACTACCCATATGTATACCCTTTTTTAAATTGGATACGGACCCACCATACAGACAATGGGCAGCTTCATATGTTGTTGGTATGGATTTAGTATTTGGTGTTTTTTCACTGACTGGTACACCCACTATTATATTATGGTTTTCATCCCATAACATATTATTTTTCTCCACAACACCAAACATTCCTGGGTGGGGTGAAACCATATACTCATTTAAAAAAGAATGGATTGTTTCTATAGTTAGTAAAGGACAACAAGCGTTAACCATGACATAATATTTAAAGTCAAATTCGTTAACCCACTCATGAATTAATTTTAAATTATCCTCAGTATTTGCAGACTCAAAACTTCTTCGATGAATATTAATAGGGTATCGCTCTCCAATCTCTATTAATTCTTTTTCTGGTACAGTTAGAATTATTTGATTATTATCAATAAGGTCAGACTTTGTTAGTTTATCTAGTACTATATCTAGTAAAGTGGTATCAGCAAAATTATTTACCAGTTTAGTTGGTATCCTGGTCGAACCCATTCTACCATGTATTACTACAGCTATCTCACTAAGTTTTTTATTCATTATATTAGTGTCCAACCACCGTCTATTGTTATTTCTTTACCAGTAAAAGAATTATTTGTTTGGCCTAATAAAAATAAAAGTGGTGCTACTAAGTCCTCTTTCGTTAACATTTTACCATTAGGACATATAAGTTCATATTGTTTACTTATTTCAAGGGGTGTCTTTTCATAAAAACCACCAAGAACTAAAGAGTTTATGGATACACCATACTCTAGTAACCTAACAGCCATTTCTACCGTTAACTTAAGAGTAGAACTCTTACAAACCCCATAGTGTAAAGGTGGTATAGATTTTTTATCTTTATACATATTTTTATTCGGTACAACTAAACCATATATAGAATTTATATTGATGACACTACTTAACGTATTTTTTAATAACATTGTTAGTTTGTATGGTACTATAGTAGAAAGATTAAATTCCTTTAACCATTGTTTTGTTGTGACATCACCTTTTGTAATTAGATTTGTCTTATCTCTAACATTATTTATCAAGTATTTAACTATTAAATGTGGGTTACTATTACACCAACTAGTTACTTTGTCAACCCACCCTTCATCACTAAAATCACAATATAAATAATATAAATTAGGTTTATTTAACTTTCCTATATTATTTTTATTGTGGGTTGTTGTAACCACATTGTATCCGTTGTCTAATAGAATGTCTATAAACATAGTACCAACAGTACCCAAACCACCTGTAATTAACACAACATCTCTATCTAAAGTCATATACATATTATTTTATCTTTCACTGTGTCTTATAGTCCCAAACTCCCCATTTGGACCGGCTGGACCTCCTAAATTTTTAATATCTGAAGGGTCATCACACACACATAATTTTTTATTAGCGACTAATGATGAGGCTTTTAATAAACTTTCAAAGGTACCTGCGTCTGACCACCACGATTCTAATACTTGGCATGTCATCAAGCCATCTCTCACATAAAAATTGTTAACATCTGTAATCTCTAATTCCCCTCTATCAGATGGTGTTAAATTTTTAATATAATTAAACACTTTATTATCGTAGACATATAATCCCGTAACACAAAAATTGGACTTGGGGTTTTTAGGTTTTTCCTCAATAGAAACTACTTTACATTCACTGTTTTTTTCTAGTTCCGCAACACCAAAACGTTCTGGGTCGTGTACTGATTTTAAAAATATTCTTGCACCATTTTCAAAGTCTTCTAAATTTATCTCCTCGTTAAATATATTATCACCCAAACACACCGCAACATTAGAAGCACCCACAAATCTTTCTGTTAAAGCTAATGCGTGAGCGATACCTCCCGCTTCGTCTTGGATTTCATAGGATAGTCTCACTCCCATATCCCTACCACTACCTAATAGGTTTAAAATGTCTCCACAGTGTTCTCTTCCAGATACAATCATAATATCTTTACACCCCATATTTTTAAGTGTTTCTAATGGGTAATATATCATTGGTTTGTCATAAACTGGTAATAAGTGTTTATTCGTAACTTTTGTTAGTGGGTATAATCTACTACCGGTACCACCAGCTAATATCACCCCCTTTAGTCTTTTTGCCATTTTCTTATTTATTTTTTATTGTTTATTTCTTCATATTTCTTATGGACCCTTTCAGCGATTGGTATTGGTTGTCCATCTGGGTCTACTCTAACAAATGTAATTTTTGTCTTTAGTATTACCTTCTGATTTCCAGTATACACATTATGTTTTCTTGCCTCCATTCTTAATGTAATACTTGTTCTACCAATTTTATCCACCTCACCGAATATCTTAACTAGACTACCCTTCCTTGCTGGTAATTTAAATTCACATTTATCCATTGATACCGTAACAACTCTTGGTGTGTCACAAATCTGCATAGCAAATGAAGCTGCGGACTCATCTAACACATATAATAGTTTGCCACCAAACAAATTTCCGTGTTGTCCTGTATCCGAATCCTTAACTAACATTGTATTTATGTGATACATTCTTTAAACTTTATTAATTAATTTTAACACCTCATCTGTTATGTCAAGAGCTACATCATTTTCTCTCCCTTCTTGGTATGCTGTAACTACTTTATCACTAAAATCGTCTTGTGTTATGATGGCGTCAATCTTACCTAAACCTTCTAAACCCATCAATTCCCTTATACCTAACATTCCTCTATGAGAAAACACGTATGCAATTCTTTCTTTATTAATATATCTTTTATTAAAACCCATTTATAATTTTATTTTTGTTAGTCCGACTTCTTCCCAATCATATTCTTTGAATCCTTCATCTCTTTCCAGGGATACCGCATGAGCCTTTGTCTTACTACCCTCATCATTAATTAACACTCTACCTGAATCAGCGTAACCCATTAATAAAATATCGTATGGGATTCCAAATCTTTGTAAATCTTTTTCTGTCTTTTCTCTTAAAGATTCTCTTCTACCAGTTATAATTATTATTCTAGAACCTTCCAATTCCCATTGATTCATTTGTTCTATAACCCCCGGTAATGGTTCTACTCTATTATTAGTTACTTCTGGTGTACCCCCTTGATACTTAAAAATAGTGCCGTCTATATCACATATTATTGTTTTCATCTTTTTATGTTTTACCTGAAAAATTAAATGTTAGTTGGTTTTTATCTGCTGTTTGGTAAGATTTTGTTACTCTTGTTTTAGTAAATTTATTACTTACCTTCACATTTCTTATATGTGGACTCACGAACTGTCCATTTTTTCTATAGTAACCTTTTATAAAAACTTCTTTATATACACTCATTTTTCAGTAATGTATTTATATTTCGTTTGCGTTTGAAATCCAGTCTTTTTGGTCTCTATTCCTATTATATTGTTCCACTAACCATTTATCGTTTCTTTCTTTTTTGTCTACATCTATTTCGTGTAAGTTCATTTTTCTTACTTTATCACCTAATTCACTGTCATTAGGTGTGTTCTTTACTAATTTTTTTAACCAATAATTTATATACTCACTCATTATTTTAAGTTGGTGTTAAACACTTTATTAATTATTTTTTTCCACCAGGGTAAAGGCTCTTTTTTGTCTTTTTTTATAGTAGTAACTATAAAATTATTTTTTTCTAACTCTTTATATAGGTTTCTAGTTTTGATATTGATAGACCTTAGGTCTTTTTTAATTATTTTAATATCTTTTTTTAATTCGTTTGTGTAATCTGTTTTCATTTTTATAATATAATTTTTATTTATAGGAATCCGAGTTCTAGTTTTGCTTCTTCACTCATAAAACTTCTATCCCATGGTGGGTCAAATGTGACTACAACATCACACTTTACCACACTTTCTAATTTTTCTACCCCAATTCTAATATCTTCTGGTAAACTTTCAATAGCGGGACAATTAGGACTAGTAACAGTCATTTCTACATTCACAAAAAACTCCTGTTCACTACTTAATGATTTTTTAATTTTAACAAAATATATTAACCCTAAGTCATATATGTTAACTGGTAGTTCAGGGTCATATATCTCCTTTAAAACCATTATTACTTGTTTTTCGGTTATTTTTTCGGCATTCATCTTATAATTTGTTAACAACAACTAGGACCACATTGTTTGGTTTTATCTTCAATCCCACATTTGTCTGGTGCTAGACAGTTAGTTTGTCTGGGGTTGAGTATGTATCTTAGTTTATTATCCGGGTCTAGTTCTAGTGTATAACACCCTAGTGTGTTAGTTTGATACTCCATCTCAACTTCTAGATTTGGTTTACCGAATAGTCCCTCGTTTTTGGTTATTAATTCTAGTAGTTTGGTGGGTGTTAGTCTGTGGTTAAAGTCCTCCGCTGTCCATATCTGGAATGATATGAAAGACTCTGTTCTTACTGTACCACCACAATCTACAAAATATTTATTTTTTAACCCCATTTCTGTAATATGAAAATATGGTGGAATAACACCACCCCCACCTACTTTAAATAATAAATCACCAACTATATTGGTTTGTTTAACTAACTCATTTTTAAATTCTTTTAATGTCATTTTTAAGATAATTTAGATTTTTTAACCCACTCATCTTTACTCAATTTTAAACCATAAAGATAGTATTCTTTTATTTTTTGTTCCTCGTTTGTAATTGCCGGACCTTTATTATTATGAGTTTTAAAAACCCCCTTGCATAACATTGCATAAGTGGTAGTTGTGGACCCGTCCTCTTCTTCTCTAATAAATTTTTGTGCTTTTAATTCTGTCATAATATTTTTTTTCTAGTATGTAAAATATAGTTTAAATTATTGGGTAATTCAAGTATCTATTTATTATTTTATACTCCTTCGGTATTATCTGCTCTATAGCATTCACTAGAACAATACCTAATGTCTTCCTCTAGAGCCTCACCACAAAACCCACACTCACATATACCTATAGACATAAGTTCTTCAAGTTTATTTTCAAACTCTTCTCTCAATTCGTCTTCATCTATATAAACACCACCACCATCATAGTCATATGAGATAGGTATGAAAATACCTTTTTCTAATAATTTTTCATCTTCTTTACTTATTACCATTTTCTTTTTTTTTTAGTGAACCAGATAGGAGTCGAACCTATGACCTACAGCTTAGAAGGCTGTTGCTCTATCCAGCTGAGCTACTGGTCCATACTTTACAAATATAAAATAAAAAACCCTATAAACCAAGGGCCTATAGGGATTTAATTATGTTTGTAGTGTGTTACTTAGGTTTTCTGGTGTTAATCTTCTTAGAACGATTAGTATTACCCCTGTTAGTCTTAACTTTGGTATTACCATTAGGTCGAGAGTAATTTGTATTTGTTTTTACCTTGGTATTTCTGTTGGGTGTAACGATTACCTTCGTATTAGTATTGTATACTGGTTTACCATCTATGTGTGTCACACTTGGTCTATGCGTATTAGGTCTATTAGGTCTATGTGTTGATTTGTTAACGGGCCTTTTAATCACCACATGAGTTGTATGAGTATAGTGAGAGGGTGGACAAGAATTATAATAGTAGTACCAAGGATAGTAATGTGGTGTTCCATAATAATAGTACCATCCACTGTTCCATCCCCAATATAATTCACCTTGATGATAGGTTACTGAAGCATGAGATTCTCTTACATCTGAATATTCTGCGTCTGATATGTAGTATGTTCCCACACAACTTGTTAAAAAAAACATAATTAATACTATCCCTACCCAAAAATATCCCATATATAGGTAACTTTGGTAGTGTTGTGAGTGGTCTGGTTTTTTCATTATTTTCTTCTTTTTAAAAATCCAAAAGCTAAAGTATCCATTTCATACGCTCTAAGTAATATCTTAATTATTTTTTTCATTAGTCTTCTATTGTTTTAGTTCCACATTTTATTTCAAATGGGTTAGGTGGTGTAACCGGTATTAACCTTTCTGTTAATAATTTATTCATTCCTTGATTTAAGGTTTCATCTAAATCATTAATATTTTTCATTTTGTTATGGATTGTTTTTAACATTGTTAAATGATTATAGTTTGCACCATATTCAGGTCTGACTTCTGTCTTTTCTAAATTTAGTGGGGTTAAGAACCCATCCAACCATATTTTAAATTCTTTACTTGTCATATTCTTTTTTTTAAATATAATTTAAAACCACCAACAAATCAATTTATCATAATGATAGATTTTTATATTTGTCTAGAAGTTGTTGGACTTGGTTTTTATATCTACACGCTACTGGCATACCGTCTTCACACCCATCCCAACTTTGTACTAGTTCGTTAAGTTCACTCATTATATCATTTTCTT
>JGI24006J15134_10000587_pt1 | contig 22389 bp, 26 predicted proteins | sample LinPmetageLP53_FD_15134 | JGI IMG/M metagenome (IMG submission 15134)
TCTCCAACACCTCGTAGTTGGGTAGAGGGTGTATCTAATATACTTGGCATCGTAGCACCAGAACTTGAGTATGAGTGCTTCAAAGGTGCAGTAGGCGAGGGAGCATCTGCTGAGTTCGTAGGCTATATGAAGATATGGCGTAAGTTGCCTAACATAGATAACATCCTGTTGCATCCTGATAAGGCAGATGTCCCTACTGACCCTGCTACATTGTATGCAATCAGTGGTTCATTGGCTGATCGGGCTAATGACAACAACTTCTCAAAGTGCATAACGTACTTTGATCGTATGCCTGCTGAGTTCGGTGTACTTGGAGTGAGCTATGCCACTAGGAAGAACCCTGACTTAGCATCAACACAAGCCTTCACTAAGTGGGCGGTAGCTAACCAAGATGTGTTGTTCTAATGAACATAATCAATATGCCGATAAGATTAGTGTCTAAGGAGTATGATCGGCTTGTTGTAAAGTACCATGTACAGAGTGATGGAGTGATCTGGGACATAGAGAAGATATGGTTGGAGTATCCCGATGAGCGGGTTGCTTTTGAAACCAAACTTAGACTAGGAGTGAAATGATATGCATTTAAGTGATAAGGCGTTACTCGTTCACCTTGGCGTTAGCCAATGGACGGCGAGAAAGCTGGATAAGCAGGCCAGTAAACAAGTTGCTGACAGCAATGGTGCGATAGGTAGTGTTGGCAATTTTAATAAGACTCTATTACCTACCTGTAACACGTTAGCGGATGTGCATAGAGAGACAGCTTGTATCCGCAAAGATTTTTACCACAACACGTTGCCTTGGGGTATCGAGGGTACGTTTATCCTACCTTCGGCAAACTACCTTGCCTTCACTACAGAGTACCGCAAGAAGAAGGCAGTATGGGATGGGCTGTGTGACAAGTTCTTTGAAGGATATCTAAGTGACAGGCAAGATGCGGAGCGTATTCTTGGCAACCTGTTCAAGATGGAGGACTACCCTATACTGGCTGACCTCAAGCATAAATTTAGTATGAACCTAACCTTCTTACCTGTACCAACAACAGGTGATTTCAGAGTTGAGCTAGCAGATGGTGAAATAGACACCATAACAGCAGAGCTTGAGGAACGTGTTGCTGAGAGCAGTAAGACTGCTATGAAGGATGTATGGCAGAGGCTGTATGATAAGGTGGAGTGGTTAGCTGAGAGACTAGGCGATCCCAAAAACGTATTTCATACGGCGACATACGAGGATGCACAAGACCTCTGCAAGATGTTGTCAAGGCTTAACTTTACTGATGATAAAGACCTTGAGGATATGCGTAGTAAGGCAGAGCAGAAGCTATTCAAGCTACATCCCGAAGCTATCAAGAATGATCCTGATGTACGCCGTGATACGGCGAAGGATGCTGAGGCTATCATGAAGCAGATGGCTGGTTTCATGGGCGATGCATCATGAGCATACCCTCAAAGATAAAACGTAAACGTAGGAAGGAGGCTACCATGCGTATATTAATTGGTATAGGTATCGGTACATTACTAGGTTGGATAGGAGGTGTGTGGTGACTGAAGAAGAGCTAGGTGCAATCAAGGAGATGCATCCTAGTGCCTTTAGTATCTGGATTGACCAGATGTTTGAGGAGAGAACAGTTGCACAACACGTTGAGGACTTGCTGTTCTATATGCCAGCAGGTGTCTTGATGACGTTTATAATGGAGATCGAGAAACAGAGAGCTTTATCTTTAGCAGAAGAGAGAGGAGAAGAAGATGTCTGTTGATTTGACTACGAAGTTGGCGAAGGCTAAGACAGCCTTGATCTTAGAGCATCCGTTCATTGGTACGCTTGCCATGAAGATGCCATTTGAGTTATCAGAAGATGTTCCAACAGCAGGTACTAATGGCAAGAGGGTAAAGTTTAACCCTCACTTCATTGAGAACCTGACTGACGAGGAGCTTAAATTCCTTGTAGCTCATGAGATATGTCACCCCATGTTTGAGCATCCTTGGCGTAGACATGATAGAGATCACCAACGATGGAATATAGCTGGTGACTATGTCATCAACGAGTTACTTGTTGCCGATGGTATAGGCAAGATGCCAGAGGGTGGGCTACAGGATACTAGTATGTATGATGCTGGTGGCGGTACTACTGACGGTATATTCAAGTTGCTACCCGAACAAGAAGAGGGTGACGGCGATAGTGGAACAGGTTCTGGAGGCGAAGGCTGGCAGGACTGTGAAGACGGTGAGGGTACGCAAGCAGATAAAGACCAAGCCGCCGCTGAGATGAAAGTCTCTGTAGCACAAGCCGCTCAAGCCGCTAAGATGATGGGTAAGATGTCATCTGGTATGGCAAGGCTTGTTGATGAGGTGCTTAATCCCAAAGTAGATTGGCGTGAAGTGTTGCGCCGATTTGTTGAGAAGTGTAGGTCTGATACAAGGACTTTTGCTAGGCCAAATCGTAGGTATATGTCACAGGGTTTATACCTACCATCTGTTAGTGGTGAAGCAATGGGTGAGTTAGCCTTTGCTATTGACTGTTCGGGGTCAGTAGGAGCGGATGATCTCAACCAGTTCACCGCTGAGTTACTGGCTGTGCATGAAGATCACAAGCCTAGGAAGATACACCTCATATATTTTGACAATGAAGTATCTCACTACGAATCCTTCAGTAAAGATGACGAGCTTCATGTTGAGCCTCATGGTGGAGGCGGTACTGACTTTGCTCCAGTGTTCAGATACATGGAGGAGCATGATATAGAGCCTGTTGCTACAGTATTCCTGACTGATCTGTACTGTAATAGCTTTGGCAAACAGCCTGACCACCCTGTACTGTGGGTATCCAACGGCGAAAAGGAAGCACCGTTCGGTGAAGTGGTGATGATGTGAACGATTTAGAAATCACTTGCCTAGCAGTTGTATGTGCAATTTGGTTTTTAATTGCACAACAAGTTGCGATACGAAAAATAGAGAAGACTAATGACCATCTCTCCAATACTTTGTATGGACTAGCGGAGGGTAAACTTGAGGTTAAACTTGATACAGATGGTGATGTAGCCATCAGACTGAAACCAAGAAAGGAGGTAGACAATGGGTGCTGACATACACATGGTGCTTGAGCAGAAACATAATGATGGATGGGTAGGCATACACAGTTACCCTCATCTTGATACGACTACATTATATGGATTGCAAGTTGATTTTAATAGCACTTGGCCTCGAATAACAGGGAGAGATTATGAACTGTTTGCTAAGTTAGCTAGTGTACGTGGTGAAGGGCTAGCACCGCTTGGCGTTCCAGAAGATGTTTCAGAACTTGCAAGGATGCTTATAGATGGGTGGGATTGCGATGGACATAGCCATTCATATCTAAGTTTGGCTAAGTTTGCCAAGCTATATGCTACAACAGAGTCTGCAATAGCAGACTCTACTAAAGACAGACTACAAGGCAAAGACCTGCATAGTAAGGAAGTGTATTGCGCTGGAGGCTATGACTTCACTGACTACGATGACGACTTTGATGCGAAGCATGATGCTCGCATTGTATTTTGGTTCGATAACTAGGAGAGTAACTATGACAACAGTAAGATTTAGCGAAGACTTAAGATCTACGATAGAAATAAAAGCAAAGAAAATATTTCAAGAGCGTATTGAAGAAGCGGAGGTAGCCCCAGATAACTGGGCTGGTAATATCTATGACTTGGCATTTAAAGATACCAAGAAGATGATGTACGATCTACCCAAGGGATACTTTCGTATCCAACAGAATTTAAATTTCAATGGGTTTAGAGGAACTGGTTGGGACGAGAGCTTTAATAGAGTTGCACGTTTATCTTGGCAAAACCTAGACGAAAAGACGGATCAATCGAATTACCGTAGGTTTCCCTATGATATGAGCGAGACTGACAATGAGAGCTTGGGCCTTACAGGGGCTGTACGTAGTTCAGGTTGGACGCTCAATACCGATGATCCTAGATGGAGGGATATCAAGGAGGAGTATAGAGAGTGGTGTCAGAAAATACACACACTAGAACAGGAACAAAAGATGTTTGTTGATGGGGTAAAGGAAGTTATCAATGCCTACTCAACACTAGCCCCTGCACTCAAGGCGTGGCCTGCATTGTGGGACTTAATACCAGAGGAAAAGAAGGAGAAGCACCGTGAGGTACTGGTGCGTACCAAGACTAGCGAGACAGCGAAGAACTTAGCAGAAGAAGTTGACCTTAATAAGTTAACTGGACACGTTACCGCCAATAAATTGACACGTTAGGAGAGTGACATGGACATTATGAAATCATATAAAGATGCAGAGAAAATATGGGCTACGTGCCGTAATAAAAGGAAGGGTAAACCACTGCCTGCCAACTGGAGAATGTTTAAGGAGAAGAGTACGTTTATGATATGTATGCCTCACTGGGCACACGGCTTTCACTATGAACCTGTTGCTTCTATTACTCCGAACAACAGGTTAACTATGCTCTTACCCAAAGAAGAGTTATTGCGTAATAGTAATAGTATAGTCATGGCACTTCATGCTATGACACCTTTTATGGTGCAACGATTTGGTAAAGGTCACTATCGAATTGGTGCGCACTCTAAATATCCTTCACACCCTTCACTATATAAGCATTACTTAACGATAAATAAAGCTAACAGCCAACAGTACTATAAAGGTATCAAGTTTGATCTGGTGTCTGGTGTTTGTATTAACCCCGAACCAGATGAGTCCGTAGAACCTATTCCAGAGAAGCGTAAAGTTTGGTTGCGTGATCTTAAACGATTCAAACGTGGACTTAAAACGAGAGCCAAAGTAGGTGCATTAACTATGCATATACAAAAAGTTAATGAGATGCGTATGGAAAACGCAAAACTACAGTGGTCTGAACGTACGCCAATGGTTGTTGACTGGGATACAGCCAAAGAACTACGGAAGAAACTCGTCCGTTGTATGAAGAAAGAAGTATATTCAGAAGATATTCTCATGGCATTTGTACAGTCAGTCTCACCAGACCCTTATTGGTCTAGTTCTCATGCGCTTGTAGATCAGAAAGATGTTTTGTCGGTAATAGATACTGTGTTTAATAGGTATAGCCAGATACTACGCAGAGAATATGGGGTGTTTGGTAAAACACTTCATCAAAAGAAGTGAGTAAACAACTTTACAGGAGTGATAGGTTATGATACGAACAACAACCAATACTTGCAACTTTACTAATGAGGGGCGACATAAGTCTCACGTTAAAATAAAAGCTAAACTAGAAGGTTGGCCTCCATTTATTAAGAACGATGAGAAACGTGAGGAATATATACGGAGAAAAATGGATGGGAAGCGATACGATGGTCGAGGGGGCTAATATAAGGTGACAGTTATAGTATGGGATGGGAATACTTTGGCTACTGATAGCGGTGCTACTGACGGCGCATCACAATGGGAGACAGAGAAAGCGTGGTATCATGACTGTGACGAAGGTAAAGTTATACTGTCTGGTGCTGGCCTATTACAAACTATCTTACAAATGCGTGATTGGTTTAAAGGGGGAGGTCTGCACAACAAGTTCCCCAACGCACAACTAACGTCACAGTTCTGTCATTTTATTGTTGTTAATAGGCATGGGTTATACCGATACGAACAAGGTGTAATCCCTATTGAACATGGACTCCATAAATGTGCCTTTGGGGAAGGTAAAGACTTTGCTTACGGCGCACTTGCTATGGGTGCAAATGCTGAGACCGCAGTAAAGATAGCGATAGATCACTCCGTCCACTGTGGGTTGGGTGTTAAAACATATAAACTCTAGGAGAGTATGATGAGCATACAGAAACTTGTTGCAGAGAGAGGAAAAGTATACGGTCATCCTTTGGATAACTTTAGAAATATAGCGGTAGGTTGCGAGGTCATAGATAAATGTACTGACCGTGAGGTCAGGGTTGCCCTTAACATGATATGGATCAAGGTATGTCGTCTTGTTGAGACACCCAATCATCAGGATACCATCAACGATATAGCAGGATACGCCGAGACTATCCGTATGATTCACGCCGAACGTAAACGGAGAAGGTAGCAGTATATGGATATCGTAACGATTGACTTTGAAACTTTTTATTCCCAAGAGTACAGCCTCTCTAAGATAACTACTGAGGAGTACGTTAGGTCAGACTTGTTTGAGGTGATAGGTGTTAGCGTCAAGGTTAACGAAGACCCTGCTTGTTGGTACAGCGGTAGCGATGTTAGAGGGTTTCTTAAAGGATTNGACTACAGTGACAAGGCTATTCTCTGCCACAATACTGTTTTCGATGGGGCAATACTCTCGTGGATATACGATGTCAAGCCTAAATTATGGTTGGATACACTATCAATGGCAAGACCCAAGCACAACGCCACAGTTGGGGGTTCGCTCAAGATGTTGTCTCTGCATTATGGTATAGGGAGGAAGGGTACGGAGGTCATAGATGCTAAAGGTAAGAGGCGCAAGGACTTCACACCAGCACAGCTTAAAGCCTATGGCGACTACTGCATGAACGATAGTGATATAACGTGGAAGTTATTTAAGAAACTCAAGAAGGGCTTCCCTGTTAGTGAACTCATGGTGATTGATCAGACCATCAGGATGTACACCGAGCCGTCCCTGGAGCTTGATAGGTTTGGGTTAGAGGAACATCTTCTGGAAGTTCAAGCAAAAAAACATGAGCTCCTAGCTCGGCTAGGAGGGGAGGAGTCGGCAAAGAAGGTGCTTATGTCCAACCCTAAGTTTGCTGAACTACTAAATAAATTAGGTGCAAAAGTACCAATGAAGATCAGTCCATCTAATCCAGATAAAGAAACTTACGCTTTCGCCAAGACAGACCAAGGGCTACTCGACTTGTTAGATAGCGAAGATGATAAGGTAGTAGCAGTAGTTGAGGCAAGGATGGGTGTAAAGTCAACCATTGAGGAGACACGGACTCAACGTCTGATAGATGTTTCCAAGCGTGGCCCACTACCTATCATGCTTAATTACTACGGCGCACACACTGGACGTTTCAGTGGAGGGGATAAACTTAATCTCCAGAACTTACCCTCCAGACAAGGTAACGCCATACGCTCTGCCCTCTGCGCCCCCGATGGACATAAGATTATAGCATGTGATTCCAGCCAGATTGAAGCTCGTATCCTAGCTTACATAGCCAAGCAGACAGACTTAGTTGAGCAGTTTAGAAAGGGTGAAGATGTCTACCAGTTATTTGCTGGCGATCTAGGTGTCTCTCGCTTTGTTGGTAAGACTTGCATCCTTGGGCTGGGATACGGCATGGGTAGTGACAAGTTTGAGGACACGTTGAGGAGAGCCAATACTATCATCGACGAGATTGAGGCTAAGCGTATCGTTTACTTCTACCGCAATAAGTTTGCAGCGATCAAAGGATTATGGCGTGAGTGCGATGTTATGCTTACCAACATGGTAGCTGGAAGAAGCGGTGTTATCCGTGACACATTACCTTATTCACCAGATGGAATAGAGCTACCCAATGGCATGGTGATCAGGTATAATGGGCTATGCCAAGGCAAGGATGGGTATCAATATATAGCAAACGCTAGAGAGTTTCGTAAGTTAGCCAACTCCGAAGATAGTATAAACTGGACGAACATCTACGGAGGTAAGGTAACAGAGAATATTGTTCAGGCCTTGGCTCGGATCGTGGTGTCTGAGCAAGCGACAGCGATCACCCAAGCTGGGTTTCCTGTTGTGTTACAAGTGCATGATGAGAACGTGTGCGCCCCCGTGCTTCGTCAGGTTGATTTAGCGCAACAAGTTATGGAGAGAGTGATGAGTACTCCTCCGCCGTGGGCTTTGTTGTTACCCGTAGCCTGCGAGTCTGCAATAGGTGACAACTATGGAGAATGTAAGTGACTAAACTTTCCCACTCTTACTCTGCCCTCAAACAGTTTGATAACTGCCCAAAGCAATATCATATGCAACGTATCACTAAGGAGGTTAAGCCATCCTTTGGTGAGGCTGCATTGCATGGACAGCGTGTACATGAAGAGCTTGAAGCTGCACTCAAGGGGGAAGGCGTATCAAAACAAGTTGTCAAGTATCAACCCTTACTTGACGCATTTACTAGTCTTCCCGGTGAGGTATTTCCTGAACAAGAGATGACACTTAATGATAAGTTAGAACCAACAGGGTGGTGGGACAAGGACGCATGGTTACGCTCTAAGATAGATGTCCTCGTACTTAACGGTCCCGATGCCGTGGTTGCTGATTGGAAGACAGGTAAGCACCGCCCTGACTTTTTTCAAATGGAACTGTTTGCTATCCAAGTGTTTAAGCACCACCCTAAAGTTCAACGTGTAAAGACCAGTCTCGTTTGGCTTAAAGATATGATAATGGATACGGAAGTTTACACAATAGAAGAAGCACCTGCTCTCTGGAATAAGTTCTACACAAAGATACACCGTATAGAGGCTGCGTTAGAAGTTAACACATGGCCTGCAAAGCCAAGTGGACTGTGCCCTTGGTGTCCAGCAAAACATCTATGTGAATTTGCAAGGATTTAAAACTTGACATCAATGTAAGGTTAGGACTATACAATGGGTATGACTCCCGAAGGAAAAATTAAACAGAAGATTGACAAGTTGCTTAAACGTAAAGGCATCTGGTTCTTTAAACCACAGGCTGGTCCATTTGGTAGGTCTGGTGTACCTGACTATATAGTATGCGCAAGAGGTGCGTTCATAGGTATTGAAGCTAAGGCTAACAAGACTAGAAAACCCACCGCTTTACAGACGCAGTGCATGGAGAAGATAGTAGGCACTGGGGGTAAATGCTTTGTTGTGTACGACCAAGCTACACTCGAACATGTTGAAGACGCACTTGATTTACTGGAAGATATTTATGCTCGTCATTGAACAAGCCAAAGCTATTGCTCTTAAACTTAACAATCCACAACGTGTTATGGAGTGTATACCTACAGCTAAGAAGTTGAATCACAATGGTAACGACTTGACTATCGTTCCACATAAACCTGACGAGGTGCGTGTCCTACGTAATCTTGGTATTAAAGCTCCAGCCCCCATCATGCATTACTATGACTGGCCGGGGGAGTTTACACCATATGAACATCAACGCCTGACTTCTGCTTTCCTTACTATGAATGACAAGGCTTTAGTTCTTAACGAGATAGGAACAGGTAAGACGCACAGCGCACTGTGGTCTGCTGACTACTTAATGAAACAGGGTATTGTTAAGAAGGTACTTATCATTTCACCACTGTCTACTCTGGAACGTGTTTGGGGGGATGCAATATTTAAAGGGCTTATCCATAGACAGTCCGTAACTCTACACGGTACATCTAAGCGAAGGCTCAAGCTATTAAAGACAGACGTTGACTTCTACATCGTCAACCACGACGGCTTCTCTATTATATGTGATGATACTGTAGATATGTTTGACTTAGTGATTGTGGACGAGGCAGCTATCTATCGCAACCCATCGACCAACAAGTTCAAGACGTTTCGTAAATGGTTAGCAATGCACCCTGACATGAGGTTGTGGTTGATGACTGGTACGCCTACACCCAACGTGCCTACTGATGCATGGGCTCTTGCTAAGTTAGTTGATAGCCCTTACGCACCACGTACGTTCACTGCTTTCCGTGATCAGACAATGGAAAAGTTTGGGCAGTTCTCATATGTTCCCCGCGCAAGTGCGCTCGACACTGTGAAACATATTTTACAACCATCAGTGCGATACAAACGAGAAGACTGTTTCGACCTCCCATCCACTGTATTCCAGACACGCGAGGTCAAGCTGACTTCTGAGCAACGTACGCACTACGACAAGATGATGAAGCATTTCCTTACTGATGTTGCTGGTGGCGCACAAATTACCGCTGTCAATGAGGCGGTCAAGATACAGAAGCTGGTCCAGATAGCTTGCGGAGTAGCCTACGACGATAAGAAAAACAGCGTAGAACTTAACTGCAAGCCGCGCGTAGACACAGTGCGTGAGGTTATAGAAGAAGTTGGGGGGAAGGTGATTGTTTTCGTACCTCTAACAGGAACACTCAATATGCTTGAACGAGAACTTAGCAAGAGATGGAGTGTAGCTATTGTCAATGGTGCAGTACCTAGTAAGAAGCGCAACGTAATCTTTAACGACTTTCAGAACGAGACTAATCCGCATGTTATCATAGCCCACCCTGCAACGATGGCGCATGGTCTAACTCTAACTGCTGCTTCAACCATCATATGGTACGGCCCTATTACTTCCAATGAGCAGTATGTACAGGCCAACGGACGAGTAGAACGGATAGGTAAACGTCATACCTCAAACGTAATTCATATAGAAGGGACGAAGTTGGAACGTAAAATGTATAAGAGACTGGAGACTAAGCAGCGGCTACAAGGGCTGTTGCTGGATTTAATTCAAGAAGAGATGGAGGACTAGGAGATGGCTGAGTTAACTGTAGCTAGCGTAATCGAGACATACCTCAAGTTACGCAGGAACAAAGAAGCTATTGAGGCTGACACCAAAGAACAACTTATAAGTATCAAGGAGAATATGCTCAAACTAGAAGCATGGATACAGGCTAAGTCGGATGAGACAGGTGTGAAGTCTTTCAAGACCGATGCAGGTACTGCGTTTCTATCTACCAGTGACTACGCTAGCGTGGCTGACTGGGATGTAGTAATGGCATGGGTTAAGGAGAACGAAGCGTGGGATGTGCTGACTAGGGGTGTAAGTAAGAGAGCAGTCCGTGGCTATATCGACGCAAACAAGACAGTTCCAGATGGCGTAAACTTTGGGACTAAGATAGGAGTGTCGGTACGTATGCCGGTTAAGAAAGCATGAACCTCTCTAATAACAGCCCTGTTATGTCAGTACACCTAATATCTAATGGGTTTATATTAGAGGTTCACGGAAAACTACAAGACCAATCTTTATTTATATACGCAAAAGATGAAGTTGGCATAGCAGAAGAAATCATCGCTGCACAAGCGCGGCTTAAACTAGATGTTGAACCCAAGCAGGGTGAAATGTTTCAACCAAACGAAATGAGGAAGATGAAAAAATGACTAACGATATTATACCACTTGACTTACAAATACCTGCACATCTTGCTGACCGTGTCGGCAAACCATCTGCACTAGGCGATAGCCTTGGCGGTGGTATTGGTGGAGGTGGTGCAGGATTCCCTCGCATCTCAATCAAAGGTTCTCGCTTCCGTCTAATTGATGATGGAGCTGAGTCTGTACTGGATACTAACGCTCTAGAAGTTGTTATAGTAGGAGCCAATCCGGGTCTATCAAAGGCTTGGTATGCTTCAGCGTGGAATCCAGATGCGGAACCGACTGCTCCTGACTGCTACTCATTACAGGGAGATAAGCCTCATCCAGATAGCACTCAGCCTCAGAACGATATCTGCGCTGGCTGTCCACAGAACGCATATGGTAGCCGTATTACTCCTCAAGGCACTAAGGTGAAGGCATGTGCCGATAAGAAACGTCTAGCTGTTGTGTCTGCTGATGATCCAAGTGGCCCTACTTACTTATTAGAAGTCACTGCGTCTGCATTGAAGGGCCTCAACAAGTATAACACTGGACTGAAGATGCGTAATATCCCTACCGAAGTAGTGCGTACCGTTGTTTCATTTGATACGGATGCGTCATACCCGAAGATAGAGTTTGGGTTCGGCGGGCTACTCACTGAAGAAGTACAAAGCAAGGTGGACCCATTGTTTGGTTCAGCACAAGTTATGGAAATCACTGGTATGAATCCGGCTTCTAGTGCAGTAGCTGCTCCTGTAGTTAAACTTCAAGTGATACCTGATTCTGAAAAAGTTGAGCCTCCTACAGCTGCACCTGCACCTGTGACACCCTCTTCAGAACCTGTTGCTGAAAAGAAAGTAACTGGGTTTGGTGCAGCCACTGTAGTTGCTGGCGCAGAAGTACCTGAGGAAGCAACTAAAAAAGTAGCAGAAGAACCTACGGCTGCTCCTGCTGCTGAAGGAACTGCTGGCCTTGCTACTGAAATCGAAAACCTAATGAAGGAGGTAGCTGACGATGTCTAATGCACCGCTTAACTTCGATAATGTCGAGGCGCTGCGGAAACATATGCTTCTTACTATGACACAGATGGCTAAATTATTGGCTGTGTCACGAGTTACTTACGCTGGGTGGGTTAAGAACAAACCTATCCGTAAGGGTAATGACTCTAATGTAAGAGCGGTACTCCGCAAGGTGATGGGGGTAATGACCGAGCAAGAATGGCCGTCCCCTGATGTTATTGCCATGCCTTCTGCACAAAGGTTTGACTATCTAGTTGAACTAATGAGTAAAGATGAGTAACATGTATCAGACGAGGGGAGTTTCGGCTCCCCTTTTCTGACTAACCGACTGGGTTAAGAAAGAAATAATATGATACCGCTGGAGTTTTTACAGCGTGTTCTTCCGACAGAAGGCTTTTATACATCAATAATAATAAATAGCGGGGAAGCACCCCAACAAGCCTTCTTCTCCACAGTGGGAGAACTCGCAGACTACTGCCTCATGGCAGATAAAAATGGTAACAATGTCTACTACGCCGTATCTTCTTTCGAGAAGAAGGGCAACCGCACACAAAAGAATGTATGTCTGAACAAGACTTTGTTCCTCGACATCGATTGCGGTTCTGACAAAGTAGACCAAGTTGATAATAGCGGTGACCCTATAGAAGATAAGGGTTACGCTACACAAAAACTAGGGCTTGCTGCGCTAGCAAAATTTATTGCGGTTACAGGTATGCCAAGGCCCATGATCATATCATCTGGGCGAGGGCTTCATGTTTACTGGGTGTTAGAGAAGGGACTATCTCCGGCAGATTGGCAACCCTTAGCCAATGCGCTCAAAGATAAGTTTAAGGTGAACGGCTTTGCCTTCGATCCAGCTGTTACTGCTGACAGCGCAAGGGTGCTACGCCCTGTAGGTACACACAATCCGAAGAACAAAGCTGAGGTTGTCGTGCTCATGGACGCGGCTCCTACAGAAATACAAGTTCTCCAAAACATCTTGGGAGCAGTGAGTTCTGTACCTATGGCACAAACAGTCGCCCCTGTACACAGGGACACAGGGTTAAGCGATGCACTTAGCGTTGAGTTTACTCCAGCTGTACCTAGTCTAGTGATCGATGGTTGCCAACAGATCAAGTGGATAACCGATAACCAGAAAGATGTTCCAGAACCGCTGTGGTATGACATGCTTGGCGTAGCTGCGCACTGTGTTGACCCAGAAGAGACAGCTAAGCTATGGAGTATGAAGCATCCAGATTACAACGAGGCCACCACGCTGAGGAAGATGGCACACTGGATGGCTAGTACTACCGGACCAGCAACCTGTACTAAAATTGAAGACGATAGACCTAACGGATGTAATAAGTGCAAGCATAAAGGAAACATTACTAGCCCGGCTCAACTGGGTGTGCAGTATGAAAAAGTTGCTGCTAGTTCTGATGCACCAGATGAAGTGGCTCGTGACGTTGTAGTACCTTGGCCCTATGAAAGAGTAAGCAAGAAGGGACAGACTGTTATGGTGTGTCAGGTAGATGGAACACATATAACCGTATGCCCCTTTGAGGTGTATCCAGTTAGCTACGGCAAGGATCAATCTTTAGGTTACGAGACTGTTAGATTTAAATGGAAACGTAGGCATGTTGGCTGGCAAGACTTAGTATTCCGACAAGCATACCTTAACTATGGGAGCCGTGAGTTCCCTACGTCCATAGCTGATCAAGGTATCGTGCTGAGAGGGGACAAACAGATAAAGGATTTCCAAATGATGTTACGATCATATATGGACGAGCTTCGCAAGACTAAGACAATGACAAATATCCACAGCGCGATGGGGTGGAAAGAGAACTACACTCAATTTGTAGTGGGCGATAAGGTATACAAACGTGGGCGTGACGGCACGGTAGTAGCCGATGACATAGCTCTTACTGCAAATACCAACCGCCTTGGCAACACGTTGTTTACACAGAAAGGTAGCTTAGAAGAATGGGTAAACGCTACAGGAATACTCCAAACACATAATCTACCTGCACATATGTTCACTCTCAACCATTCTTTTGGTGCGCCTCTATGGGCTTTGACAGGACTCAAAGGTATAACCATGTCTCTCTTTGGTAAGACAGGTGCGGGCAAAACACTTGCTCAGCTATGGGCGCAGTCTGTGTGGGGCAACCCCGATAAGCTCCACGTTTCTGCCAAGTTTACACAGAACGCACTGTTCAACAGGCTGGGAATGTACTGCAATCTACCCATGAGTATTGATGAGGCAGGCATGATGGAGGATAAATACATAGGAGACTTCTGTTATGCAGTCACACAGGGCGAGGACAAGAAGCGTTTGACTCGCACTATCGAGGAACGCGAAGTCAAAGAGTGGGCTACCTGTGTGATAGTGTCCACCAATACATCATTCATTTCCAAGCTAGCAGCCTCTGGTATGGAGAGCGATGCACAGATGGCTAGGCTACTTGAAGTCGAGATGCCTATGCACAAGATGTTCAACAAGAGTAGTAACGCAGGGCGTAGTATCATCAAGTTTTTATCAGACAACCACGGTGCTGCGGGCGAAGCATATGTTAAAGCCTTCCTGGCCAGAGGAGAGACACACTTACGAGAACTTATTATAGAGAGCATGGATACATTCGAGGGCCGGTACGGCTGTACGTTCACAGGTTCGGAACGCTACTGGGAAACAAACCTTGTCCTTGGTGATGTTGGTGGTCGCATAGCACAGGAAGAAGGCTTGATAAAATACAACCCGGAGATAGGTGTGCAGTGGGGCGTGAACCAACTGGATATATTACGCAGTAGCGTTAAGGACAACGCAACGGATGCCTTCAAGTTAATCCATGAGTACATCAACGAGAAAGCACATGAGGCATTGGTTGTCATGCACACCGATGGCAGACCTTCCGCTATGGACTTGACACGATTCCCTCGTAGCCAGATGAGCATACGGTTTGACAAGTACCGCAAAGGACAGAACAAAAAGTTTGATCGTGGAACTATGATGCTAGTGTCACGGCTATTTAAGAAATGGGTTTCATCCAGAGGATACGACTACAACATGTTGAAGAAAGAGATACGAAGTGCTGGTATAGATGCCACCCCCGAAGGTGGACGCTTCTGGATGAGTAAGGATACCGCGCTTAAAGCTGGCCAGCAAAACGTGTTGGGCATCAACCTCAACTGCGATATCTTCCGTGGCTACCTAGAGGATACGCCTGTAACAGCACAAGACGCTACACTTGGTCAGTTAGCCGAAGTTATTACCGAGTAGATAGGCCATATATTTTCATCAAATCTTTTTGTAAAGGTTTAATATTTCTAGGCAGTGACCTCAACTGACGTTGCGAAGTGGTTCGTTTTGCTTCACGAATAGCCTTAGTCAATGACAAAGGGAAGTTAGGTATGAAGAACTCTGTACCTCGAGCATTCTTATTCCACTCACGCACTTCCTTCTTGATTGCATTGACTCCGGCATTGTCGCCACGAGCTTTTGCGATAAGAGCGGCGTTGATAAACGTAGCCTTGGTATCCTTGGCATACGCCCTAGCTGACTGTGATAACCTTGTAACAGCATTATGGCGAGTGGCTATGCCCGGATAGAAGCCCATCATGCGGAACACAACGTCTGATATACCCACCTCACTGGAGATAACCTGCCCTCGAGCATTGGTGATAGACCCGTCACTGAGATACATGAACCCTTCAGTTAACCCTTTAATACCAGAAGAACCAAAACCCTGTCTAAGGATATCTGTTAATGTAGTTGTGTCGCGGCGTAGACCGACGGCCTCTGCAAGATATTTTGCAGTGAGTGCAGTCGAGCCGATGATACCTTCAAAGGCAGACGCAACCGGACCAGCTATATTCTTAATCTCGCGGCCCGCATCCGAACCAGCTTTGAACGCACCCGAGCCGGGGATAAGATCACCATGCCCAAAGCGAGTGGATGTTGTGGTTCCAGTGACATAATCCATAACACCGTGCATCGCTATTATACCTAATCCCGGAACTAGGTCATCAAAGAACTTTGCAATAACTACCTCTGCATCCTGTGACTTGAGCCCAAACTTTTGCTTGAGCGTATCGATAAGATCAAGAAGGTCGTCAGCGAATGGTAGACCTTTGATACCAGCCATGAAGATTAGCATACCTAAGAAGAACAACTTCTCTTTAGGTGCGAGGTTCGCCATCAACTCAATGGTGATGACAACAAAGAGTTTATAGGTAAACAGTACCTTGCCGATACCGCTCCGCGCCCACGATGGTCGGTTGTACGCTGCATATTCACCTTGTGATGTGTTGACCATCTGGATAGAGAAGTTAGCAAGCTGTTTGGCGGCATCAGAACTGGGGTCATTGAACTTATCTTTTGTATATTCTTTATTCTCACTGGCTAGCATACGAGCTTTCTGAAGGCGGTAAGCAGCTAACCTGTCACGCGTCGGTTGTATTGCTCGGTCTTGGAGAACACTGTCATACCCAACGATATAACTTTAGATTTGGTATTACTGTGACGCCCGGCGCGGGAGGTGCCGACTAACATGTTTGTCATGTTAGGTGTAAACACACCGCTCAATGTTTCGTCTAGTAAGAACTGTGCTTCGGCTTGGCTCTCCATTCCATTCTTAGCCCATGTCCCATCCTTGACAATCTTCTGTAGGGAGGTGGCGTCACCTAGTCCTGCTCTAGCCATATCCTTACCTGCTTTAGACAAGGCAGCATAGGAAGGCCCGAGACCAAACCCGCCGCCGTACCCCGTTTTCTTATTATAAGTAGCAAGCACAGGCCCAGCGTGCGTGATAATAGATGTTAGATTGACTAGGCCAGGGGCTAAGGCTAGCCCTAGCTGGACAAGAGCTGTCCACTCCATCATGGGGCCAGCGATCTTATCTATCTTAGAGTCTAACCCAGCCATCGTATCGGGGTTCTGGTTGCGAAAGGCTATTTACGTCTGCTCCTACATCTCTGTACCTATTTCCTTTGCCCAACCCTTTAAAGGTTTTATATGTTCCGTCCTTCTGCTTGACTTGAAATCCGTCAGAGCCAGATGAATGCAGCATCTGATGTTGGTACTCAGCAAGGGCTCTCTCCGCCATATGTATCTTATGTTTGTTACCCCCGGCTTCGGCTACCCTAAGATTCTCTACTAATTCATCCAACTTTCTTTGACTGCCGAACCACAGTTCTCCTTTCCGGTCAGCCATGATCTCAGCAATTTGGTGGTTGTGTAGGTTTTTACCAGCGATGTGTGCTTGCCGCTCAAGATGTTCTGAAGTCGAGCGCACTAGGTCGGGGTCCCAGCCGGGAGTACCTACTCGCATTAAGTTACTACGCGCCGAGCTATGATTAGACGATAGTGTCGCTACAAGGTTTCTGCGTTCCTGTGGATTGAGATTAACGTTGATGCGTATTAGTGTTGGACAAATTCATCGTAGTTGATGGTGTCTAAAAGAGGGGCTTTGGTCGCTGCTTCTTCAATAGTGGCGTACAGTTCTACATTTACAAGATCACCATTAGAATCAGCCAGCTTGATAGGTGTACCAAACTTAAAAGTTTTATCTAGCTCTGCTACTGTTTCTCTGGCTGCACTTGGGCTATCTGTACGAACGTAGGTAAGTTGATCATCAAGCGACTCAGCCAACTTGATAGTTGCTCCACGCTTTCCACCTTTGCCAACCATACGTGCTCTAACGGATACTTGCAGTTTACCGCGGCGTCCGAAGTGTACATACGCTCCCATAAGGGAACGCTTAGCTAAAAGCTCTGCGTTGGTAGCTTGCGTGCCCAGCAATGCCACATTCGTTATAGTTTTATTTATTTCCTCAGCCGTTGCCTCTGATATCTTGCGGCTGTGTATTTTCTCTAACTTAGGTATGAGCTGTTTAGTATTAAAAGTCTTGGTTGGTCCGTCCTTCACTGTAATCTTAAAGTTGTTACGAAACTCTTCGGAGGCTTCGGGCAGCCCAGTGTTCTCATTGATGCTCTCGGGGTTACCTTTAACCCAGTCAGCTAGTTTCGGTTTACTATGAAACGCTCTGGTAGCTTCACGAAGAAACAGGTCAGCCTTGTCTTGGTTATCTTTAATAAAGATCGTTCCCGTATCAGTAAGCCTAGAACCTGTGTTGTAAATCTCTTCGTATATGTCTGCTATTTCTTTGATGAGTGCGATGTCTTCGTCTTTAAGGTTTGTATCTTCTCTATCTTTTATAAGATCAATCTCAGTGTTCTTTTGCTCAATAGCTCCTTCGATCTTGGTAATCATAGTAGTGATAGCGGCTGCATCTACGGCGTCACGCAGTTCATTATGAACACGCCATTCGTTCTCAGGAATTTTACCGTTTACCAGAAATGCAGGCTTATAAGATACGGTTCTTCCGGTCAACTTACCGGTTTTCTTATCTATTAATTGTTTCGTGATCTTACCAGTCTCAAGGTCTTTGCGTAGTTTAGCATTGGTGGTTGTATCAAAAAACTCATAGTCGCCTAGCTTAACATCTTGTGCAAAGGCTTTAGCCTTTATGATACCACCGTTAATGTTAATGCTGCTCTTAGGTAGGTTAGGGTTATACACACGTTCGTCAGCAACAACTCTACCGTTACTGTCAGTGCGTATGAGAGTCTGTGCTTTATCTATGATTTTTTCAGTAGCCTTGACTGACTTGTCCAGTGCGTTGATACCGACGAGTTCACTAGCCTGTTCGGTCTCTAGCTTAGTTGGTCCGTTGCCTAGCCCCATCTGGTTCAACCCAAACAAGTTAGCAGTAAAAGAGTACCCCATCTTCTCGTCAGTAATGGAAAGAAAACGCCGGATAGATTCCGACTCTTCGCGTAGTGCGTTACCAAGAGCACGAAGTCCGGGATTACGGTTTCCTTGATTATTAAGAGACTGAACTTGTTCTAAGCCAAGTCCTATAATTCTTTTAACCGAAGAAACATTAGCCTCTAGCCCTTCTCGTGTCGCTACCCTCTTAGTTGCCCTTTCAGTTCGCTCGAACGAACCACTTACTGAAGGTAGTAATGTGGAGCCCCTTGTGGCGAAGGCTCCGTTAAGTGCATGAGAGTCATCAAAAGCACGACCTTCTATATGGCGCTGCTCAAGGGCCTTGAAGTTGGCGTACACACCAGCCGCAGACACATCACTGGTGGACCCAGTGCGTACGTACCGGCGAGAGTGGTGAATAAAGTAGCGGGTCATGTCGTCTGAATAGTCGAGGCGTAACCGCCTGAAAAAATTCCTGATAGCATATACTATACGAGCTACAACAGAGTTATCCAACACACCAGCTAGATCAGCCAGTGCTTCCTCGGTAGCCTCACGTTTACTCATGCCATACAGGTCTACTAGAATGTCAGCGTTAGCTCGGACCATACCGTCTGTCTTATAGATATCATCCATCAACTTGTTGAAGTTAGGCGTCTGCATGATTGAGCCCAGCCCGAAGTGACCGATGATCTCATGACTAAGAACGAAGGAAAGGTGGTGCCTATTCTTTATGTTATCACTAAAGATTAGCACATTGTTACTGAAGGCGTAGCCCGCCGCGTTGTCGGGGATGCGCTTCCCATCCGTGCGAGACTTGTTAGCCTCAGCGAACAGCTTAGGATTCCTACGTTCAAGGTCAGCAAGGTTTTTGAAATACTCCACCTTTGGTGCTACACGCTTGTTAAATTTTCGTATGATAATACTTCCGTTCCTCTTCACAGAACCTAGGCCCATAGGTCTAGTAATAACAGGCCCGTCATAGCGCGAAGACTTACCTTCTATTGGCGGAGCATCGGCATCTTTAAGCTGCTCGTTGACGGACGGTGTAGCATCTGCGGGGCGGTCAAGTACTTTTAGTGTGGGATGATCCACCAGCTCACGGTCAATACCTTTCTCGACCTGTAACGGCTTAAGTTTTACTTTACCCTTGGCAGTAAACCACTCGGACAAAGGCACGTTCTTAAACACAAACGCTTTTTCTTTATCGTTCATGTCTTTAAACGTCGCCTCTAAAATCTGGACATCGCTGGCTGAAGACGTTGAAATCCCCACCGTACTACTAACAGTACGTCCACCAACTTTTATAGGGCTAGCAACTGTGTCTCTGGCTTCTACTGATATCCCAACTCCGTCGATGGATGTCGTCGCTTCGATGTTGTTAAGGATACTCGTAATTAACTGAACACTATCAGTTTTCTGTACATCAGTCACTGCGGACAGCACTGTGTTGTTAGCCATATCGCTGTCATTGTTGACACGCTCAACTAGTTTTGCAATCTCTGGATGTTTATCTGCGTTTAATGGTGCAGTGACAGCTACCTTGTGAGCCTGCGGAATGAGCCCTTTATTAAGAGCGAAGTCAGCCCACGGAGTAAGCTTACCGGAGTGTATGTATCGTGGACTGGTAAGGCTTTGTATGACCGCAAGAAACGAAGCTACCAGCGCATCATGTGGAGGGCCAACCGCAAACAATTGGCTATCATAAAGTAAGTCTATAGCTCTCTGAGTAGTAGGGTCTGGTTTACCATCTACCATTTTGCGACCATCAAACAGAGCTATATTGAAGATGCCATCCGTGGCTGTATCAAACTCCTCCATGCTGCTGGTAGTCTCAAGTGTCTCTACAAATAAATCTAGGGCACCTTCGCGTCCGAAGCTGCTGATGATCTGATCCTCAGCTTGACCACTGGCGATAGCACTTAAGGCTTTCTTACTGACTGGCTTTTTTATATCAGTGGGTTGTTGTTTTTCCCGCTTAAACGATTGCGGCTCAACCGGTCTAGGTGGCTTACTTTCTTTCTTTTCGACTTTTGGGGCTGTGGCTTGCTGCCTCTTTGGTTTATCTTTTGCGGCAGCAGCCCTGAGTTTGGCTGCTCCCTTTTTAGCTGGGCTAGGACCTGCGGGTTGTTTTTTTCTAAGAACTTTTGCTGGGCTTGGCTTCGTACTCCGGGCCTCTGCTTTTGCTTTGGTTTCTTTCCGAACGGGGGCATCAATAGTCTCCTCAGCAACAGGTTCAGCAACAGGTTCAGCAACAGGTTCAGCAACAGGTTCAGCAACGAGTTCTTCTTCTAGCTCTACCTCTCGCACAAACCTACCTTCATTAGTAATTAGGTTTGGATAGATAAGTTGCACCCTACCAATGAGAGATTGAAAGTCACTCTTAGCTTCAGGCAATAGTTCCTTATTAACAAAGCTCATCCTAGCCTTGTCTCTAGGAATAGCTTTCTTCCTCTTCTTGGTCTTCGGTAACCCCTTAATTGCTTCTATACGAGCCACATCTGGGTGGTTACTGCCAAGAGCTTTCTTAAAATCTGCTATGCATGTACCCATATCGAGTTGCCTTAGTCTTCAATTCTCAGATATACATCAATGGTAGTTCCTGCGTCATACGCTGTACCTGCTGATACAATGCGAGCTCTAACGTGCGTACCAATGATACCGGAGACTGATGTGTCATCAGCTAAGGCACCATCAGATTCTGTTACCGCAGCTACTACTGCTGTTTCTTGCCGCACACTGAGTATTTTACGTGCTGCTGTAGTGGTGAAAGCAAACTGCATAATGTCGAAAAAAGCCTGCGGCTCGCGTCCAACAGCAGTACCGCCAACACTGTCTAAGCTAGTCTGTATAAACACATCAATCGTGCCGCCACTTCCGCCGTCAACGAAGACGCACTCAGCAACAAGACCTTTACAGGAGTCGGGTAGTTTATGAACTTTACCGCGTGTAGCAATAGACTGGTTAGCAGTAATTGCATGTGAGTTAACAAGATGTTGTATGGAAGCCATGTCGTTATCCTTTCTTTAGGCAGTTATATAGTTGATCGAGAGCGTCTATACGCTTCTCAGACTTGCTCAGCAACTGTCTAACTGGCACAAGTGTCTGTGTTGTTTCATCTAAAATAGCTTCTTCGCCTTTAATAAATTGTGGTCTGCTCTGCTCATCCCGCTCAGCTACAGCTAACTCAAAGTCTTCTGCAAAACGTCGAGACCTAGCTGCGCCCTCAGGTACGAAGGGTGCTGCTGCAATCTCACTAATATTAACTCCCGGGGGGCGTACAGGTGTAGGTTGTCGTTGATCTCCGGGCTCAAAAGGAGTAACATCATAGCTTTGGGGTATAGCTTGTATATCTGAAGGCGATGTAAACACTGGGGGGAATCCAGCAGGGATAGGCTGGTCAATAACAGGGGCCTCTACATTTAATTCCCCCTGTGCTTGGCCTTCTGGAAAAACAGGAGGTATATTTTGTTGCGCTTCTAATGGCGCAAACAGGGCGTCTTCTTGGGCTTGCGTTTGCGGTTGCGGGCCAACGTCTTCCGGGGTTACGCCACCAAATAAATCACCTTGTACAGGGGTAGGGGTAGGAGTAAAGGCAGGAGTTGAAAAATCAAGTTCCCC
>JGI24006J15134_10000590_pt1 | contig 22297 bp, 25 predicted proteins | sample LinPmetageLP53_FD_15134 | JGI IMG/M metagenome (IMG submission 15134)
TCAATTAATGCTTACTTAGCAAACAAGCGTGCAGACAAAAAAGAAACTGAAGATATTAACAAGATGATAATGAAAGTTGATGACTTTAAACTTGATGGAGAAACTAATAAAAGAAAAAAATATATTAGAGGTTTAATAGCACGTGCAAAAAGCAAAATGTATAATGAAGAGATTAAAAGAAAAGAAGCATCTAAAAATGAAAACAGAACATAAAGGAGAATTGCTATGCCAATGGGTAAAGGAACATATGGAAAGACTAAAGGAAGACCACCTGCAAAGAAAGCTGTGTTAACTGGTGGGCAAAAGAAACTTCCTATGTCTTTAAAGAAAAAAATTATGGCAAAGAAAAAGTAAATGGCTGTTAACGCTGCAGGCAATTACTCCAAACCGACTATGAGGAAAGCAATCTTTCGTAGGATCAAAGCCAGTGGTAAGGGTGGCAGACCGGGTCAATGGTCTGCAAGAAAAGCACAGATGCTTGCCAAACAATATAAAGCCAAAGGTGGGGGTTACACTTCTTAATGGCATTAAAAAAATCACAAAGGTCGTTGCGTGCGTGGACAAAACAAAAGTGGAGGACCAAGTCAGGTAAACCTAGTACACAAGGGGGAAAGGCTACTGGCGAACGTTATTTACCGGAGAAAGCAATTAAGGCTCTTAGTTCCAGTGAGTACGCCAAGACTACGGCTGCTAAACGCAGAGCAGTTGCACGAGGTAAACAGGTATCTAAACAACCCAAAAAGATTGCAAGCAAGACGAGAAGCTTTCGCTCTTACTCATAGGATAGACAATGAGGCTACACAGACTAACAAAAGAAGATAGGAACATACTTCGGATTGTTGTCAAGCAGGTTCACTTCAAGCACTACCCTGAAGAATTCTGCACTGACTATGAAGCTGACAAGATGATTGCGGCTATTTCTCCGAGTATAATAGAGAAGTTAACCAAGGTTGGTAAGGACATGAGAGTTGACCAACTTTAAATATAAACCTGATGGGGAAGTGGCTAAGTCTTTTTTAAAAGATGAAACCTTCTTCCGTGGTCTTCGAGGTCCAGTTGGTTCAGGTAAATCAGTGGCTTGTTGTGTTGAAGTATTCAGGCGAGCCTTAATGCAGGAGAAATCACCGGATGGCAAACGCAAGAGTAGGTGGGCGATTATCAGAAACACCAATCCTCAGCTTCGTACTACCACGATTAAGACTTGGTTGGACTGGTTCCCTGAAGAAGATTGGGGTAGGTTTTCTTGGTCAGTACCATATACGCATAACATATCCAAAAGTGACTTGCAGTTGGAAGTTATATTCCTTGCACTCGACAGACCTGAAGACGTTAAGAAACTCCTCTCGCTCGAACTAACTGGCATATGGATTAACGAGGCTAGGGAAATTCCTAAGTCAATTATAGATGCGTGCACTATGAGAGTGGGAAGATATCCAAGTATGAGAGACGGAGGTCCAACGTGGACAGGCGTTATCGCTGATACAAATGCTCCTGAAGAAGATCACTGGTGGCCTATCATGGCAGGTGAGGTTCCCATACCTGATCATATTAGTTCTGAAGAATCAAGGATGCTAGTCAAACCTGATAACTGGAAGTTNTACACTCAGCCTTCGGCTATGGTTGAAGTTAAAGATGATGAGGGTTTGATATTAAAATATAATCCTAATCCTGTTGCTGAGAATAAAAAGCACATGATGACAAGTTATTATTCTAACTTGATACAAGGTAAGACTAAGAGTTGGATTGATGTCTACGTCATGAATAAGCTAGGTCATATCCAAGATGGTAAGCCCGTTTATAATATGTTTCGCACAGACGTTCACGTGGCTAAAGAAGAAATACCTGTGGCTGATGGTATGCCTTTATACATAGGGCTTGACTTTGGATTAACACCTGCAGCAATTTTTGGTCAAAAGGTTAGAGGCCGTTGGTTAATCCTGCAAGAGATTGTCGCCTTTGATATGGGTATTGTAAGGTTTGCTGAATTGCTAAGACAAGAGATTGCTCTTCGTTACGCCAACTGTGATGTTAATATATTTGGTGACCCTGCAGGTGACTTCAGGGCACAGACTGATGAAAGCACTCCATTCCAAATACTAAGAGGTGCAGGTCTAAAGGCTAGACCCACTCATAGTAATGATGTGTCATTAAGGCTTGAGTCTGTGTCAGGACCACTGCAACGAATGGTGGATGGTAACTCAGGTGTACTGATTGATTACAGATGCAAAGAATTAATAAAAGGATTTGAAGGTGGCTATCACTATAGACGGATGCAGGTATCAGGTGAACGCTACGAAGATAAACCATCTAAGGATAGGTTCTCACACATACATGATGCACTGCAATACCTAATGCTTGGAAGTGGAGAAGGCAGACAAGTGATGGGTCAGTTTAAAACAGTCAACGCTTTTAATGCCAAGACGTCATTTGATGTGTTTACAAGACAACCTAAGCCACAAAGACGGCAGGGTTTATGGTCGAGGATGTAACGTTTGTGCGTTGTGTCTTTATTAATTCATAGGTATGCGTAAAAGAAAAAGGAGTTGTATATGTGCTTAGGCAGTAGTCCAAAANNACCTGCACCTGACCCTGAAGTTGAAATGGAACGTGAGTCAGAAAAAGAAAAAGAGCAGACAAAAACTAAAGTTATGAAGCAAGAAGCTTTAGAAGAAACCGTATCACAGAAACGTAAGGGAACAGGAAGACGTTCATTACTGACTGGTTCAGGTGGCGGTATAGGTTACTACGATAGGTACTCTGCGTAATGATTGATTTAGCCCAAGGCTATATGGCTAAATATGAAAAAGCCAAAACCATAAGACGTGAGTTTGAAGAACTCTATGATGAGATATTTGAATACACTCTTCCTCAACGACAAGGCTTTAAGAACTACACTCCCGGTCAAAGACGTGATGATAGAATATTTGATGAGACGGCTGTTGTTGGTGTGCAGGAATTTGCATCACGATTACAGTCAGGTCTTGTGCCTAACTTTGCACGTTGGGCTGACTTTGTTGCCGGTGGTGAAGTGCCTGAAGAAGAACAGGATGAGGTAAACAACAAGCTCGATAAAGTCACTGAATATATATTTGAAGTTATTCAAACCTCAAACTTTGCACAAGAGATACATGAATGTTTTATTGACCTTGCATTAGGCACAGCCGTACTTGCCATTACTGAAGGTGATGCGATTAATCCAATAAGGTTTCATTCTATTCCTTTACCTCATGTGGTTCTTGATGTTGGACCTGATGGTAGGATTGATCATGTGTATAGAGAGCGTGACTTAAAGTATGAAGACTTACCAGTGGCTTATCCACGTGGCACGTTTTCAGAAAAGACATTAGAAAAAATACAGAAGTATCCTGATAGTAAGTGTAAAATCCTGGAGGTTTCCTGCAAGCTATACGACAAGCCTAACGAAGAACGATATAACTATATGGTTATTGAGTGTGGTGATAAACAATTAATACTTCAAGAAGAATACTCAGGGGTTGGTTCAAACCCTTTTGTAGCGTTCCGTTGGAGTAAAGCCTCAGGTGAAATTTACGGAAGAGGCCCTGCAGTCAATGCGTTAAGTGCCATTAAAAGTGCGAACCTTACAATAGAGTTGGTGCTTGAAAATGCACAGATGGCTATATCAGGTATCTATCAAATGGATGATGATGGGGTTATTAACGTAGACACAATTAACTTAGTGCCGGGAACTGTTATACCAAAGGCTCCTAACTCTCAAGGTCTGCAACCAATAAGGGCTGCAGGAAACTTTGATGTGGCTAACTTAATCTTAAATGACATGAGAAATAATATTAAACGAGCCTTGTATAATGATATGCTTGGCGACCCGAATAAAACACCTGCATCAGCTACTGAGGTAGCGGAACGTATGGCTGACTTATCTCGTAAGATTGGTTCTGCATTTGGCAGACTACAAGCTGAGATGGTTCAACCTGTTCTTCAACGTGTGGTTTATCTTTTAACAAAGCAGGGCAGGATAGAAATCCCCACTGTCAATGGCAGAGAAGTAAAGATAAAAAGTGTTTCCCCACTGGCACAGGCACAATCAAATCAAGACATTGTTTCCCTAGATAGGTTTCTTGAAATGGTAGCAGGAAGGTTTGGGCCTGATGTCATTAATCTCCTTGTCTCCTCAGAGGAAACAGCAATCTATCTAGCCAAGAAATTTGGGGTGCCAGACCATTTAATTCGTGATGTAGGAGAGCGAAAACAAATGGTAGAGATGGCACAACAGATGCAACAACAAACAGGAATAGACCCAAATGCAAACCCAAACATCCAAACACTTGGGGGTTGACGGATACCCTCGTTCACAAGAACAAGATCAAAAAATCTCCCTCGACCTAGCTAGTACACTCAACACACCGAGTGGACTAGCTACGTTGCAGTATTTAAAATCAATAACCATTGAAGCTATATCAGGACCTAACATTACAAGTGAAGAACTCAGACATCTTGAAGGTCAAAGGTATCTAGTGGCTTTAATAGCTAAACGTATTCAACATGCAGAGAGGATAAACCATGGAAGAAACATTACTACAACCCCAAGCTGAAGCACCAGTTGAGGCAACAACAGAAACGCAGGTGGAAACACCGGCTGTTGAACGACCTGAATGGTTGCCTGAAAAGTTTAATGACCCTGCTGATATGGCTAAAGCCTATAGTGAATTAGAGGGTAAGCTTGGTAAAGGTGAAGAAGAACTCCGAACAAAACTAATGTCCGAGATGGAAACCGAAGCGTTTGCTGAACGACCGGCTACTGTTGGTGAGTATATATTACCTGAAGCGATTGATGAAACCGAAGCCGTTGATAATGAATTGCTTGATTGGTGGTCTAACTATTCATGGAATAATGGATTAAGCCAAGATGAATTTGCTGAGGGTATTGCAAAGTACGCTGACGCTGTAGCAGGTAAGCAACCTGACTTAGACGCTGTGCGTAAAGACTTAGGTGATAACGCTAACATGAGAGTGGAAGCTGTGCAGTTATGGATGAATAAGTTTTTTCCAGACCAAGGCATGCAACAAGCTGTGGCTGAACTAGGCTCATCATCTGCCGGCATTAAAGCCTTAGAGCATATCATTGAACAAACCAAAGGCAGTAATATAGCTACCCCATCAGTGATCACTGGTCAGGTAACGCAAGCCGACATTGAAGCTAAGATGAAAGACCCACGTTACTGGCAACAAGGCAAACGCGACACTGCATTTATTGAAGGGGTAAACAGTGACTTTAAACGTCTTCACGGGGGAGGGTAAGTACGGAGTTGCTAGGGTTGTCAAAGGACATCCTAGTCACGCTCATTATCTTCANCACAAACTAAGATCAACGGATGTACGTGAATGTATGATAGCCGGAGAAACGCCTTGGCGTGCTTTGATGTCACCACTACAAAACAGTAGTGCTGAAACGTACACGGCTCTTGTGGATGATAAACCTGTTATGATGTTTGGCGTTGTGCCTGAGCATGAACTCGTTGGCACCATATGGATGTTATGCTCTGACGTGGTGGACAAGCATCCTAAAACATTTATTAAATGGTCACCGGCTTTCCTCGATTACTTTCAAGAACAGTATTATTTATTACAGAACGTATGCCCTGTTGAACATTACAAAACTCTTACGTGGCTAGGGTATCTTGGCTTTATGATTATGCCTAATTCATTTGAAATAAATGGGCATCATGTGCTTCGATTTGTGCGTTGTCAGGAAAGTGAATCTATGCAATTCAATGAAGATACACGGCCTGTAATACGCTGACAGCCCTAACGGATAACTGGATGAGGCAAAGAGCAGATAACCGAGAGCAACCTTAACAACTAATCTGCTTTTGCAGGGAAAGGATTGATAATGGCTAATACAATAGATACAGCTTTTATCAAGCAGTTCGAGAGCGAAGTACACATGGCTTATCAAAGAATGGGTTCAAAGTTAATGAACACAGTTCGTAACGTAAGTAATGTCGCAGGAAGCGTTGTACGCTTTCAAAAAATCGGTGTCGGTTCTGCTTCAACGAAATCACGAAATGGTATGGTAACTCCAATGGAGTTGGCACACACCACAGTCGAAGCGACTCTTCAAGACTTTTATGCCGCTGAGTATATAGATAAACTTGATGAGTTAAAAACAAACATAGACGAACGTCAAGCTATAGCAACAAGTGCTGCTTCAGCTTTAGGTCGAAAGACTGACGAGATACTTGTAACAGCAATGGATGCAGGTGCTAACTCAACTCAGATACATGACACANGTAGTGCTGTTGNAAAAGCAGACTTGTTAAGTTTATTTGAAACGTTTGGCACAGCAAACTTACCTGAAGATGGTGGTCGTTATTTGGCTATGCATCCTAAAGGTTTTGCTGACTTGTTTCTTATTGAGGAATTTGCATCATCTGATTATGTCGGTGACCAAAGTCTTCCGTATGCAGGTGGCATGACTATGAAAAACTTCTTAGGGTTTAACATATTCTCAACGTCAGCAATCGCAGGTGGTAAGAACCTAGCCTATCATAATAGTGCAGTTGGTCTTGGTATTGGAGCGAATGTTACAACCGAGTTAAACTATGTACCTGAAAAGGTTTCACACTTAGCAACATCAATGATGTCCATGGGTGCTGTCGTAATTGACGACAACGGCATTTATGAAGTCCTTGATAATAACGGATAGGAGGATATAACATGGCTTATGGAGCAAGTGGACTAATACGATTAGCCGGAGGAAGTGGATTCAACCTCTGGGGTTATCAAACTGTTGATGCTATTGCAACTGTAAATAGTGCAAACTATTTTAATGGTGCAGCAAATATGCTTAACGTTCGTGACGTTATTCTTGTGGTGGATAGTAATGCACCAACAACAAGTTTTGTCACTGTGTTAAGTAATAACGGCACTGCCGTTGATGTATCTGATGGTACAGCAATAGCAGAAACAGATAGCGACTAATAACTAATGGCATCAACGGCATCTAATTCAGCGTTGGATATGGCATCAAGAGCACTCGTGCTTATTGGTGCCGAGCCAATTACTTCTTTTGAACTAAGTACAACAGAAGCTTTGGTTGCGTCTAACATGTATGAAGATGTCGTTCGCTCATCATTATGCGTTGCCCGTTGGAGGTTTGCTTCCGAACAGGCAACGCTTAATCAACTAACAGATGTGCCAACTGGCAGGTTTGATATTGCTCATCAACTACCGAGCAATCTACTTATGTTACACGCTGTAACAGTTAACGATAATAAAATTGGTTATACAATTTATGGTGATAAAGTCTTTTCAGATTCATCAACGGCTGACAGTTTAATTGCAGACTACACATTCCGTGCACCTGAAACATCTTTCCCATCTTACTTTGCACTAGCTGTGCAATACGCTTTAGCGTCTGTGTTTGCCACAGCCATTGCACGTGATGACAAGTTAATGGAAATGATGGAGGTCAAGGCTGAACGATTAATGGCAAAGGCACGTAATTTAGATAGCCAACAACAAACAACAAGGTCCTTGTCAACAACGAGGTTTAGTTCAAATAGGCGAAGCTAATGGCTAGGATAAGAGTACCACAAAATAGTTTTACGTTTGGTGAAGTCAGTCCGTCATTAACATCAAGAACGGATTCACCTATATATAAAAACGCTGCAGAAAAGGTAAGGAACTTCTTTATACGTGGTGAAGGTGGCGTAACAAAACGACCCGGCACTAAACGTTGGCATAACTTTGCCTCGGCTCCTGCGTATTCATCAGGTCTAAGACAGACAGTTAGAATAGAACCTTTTATCTTTTCAGATGACGAGCAGTATATAGTTGCGTTTAGTAACACACAGATAGATGTGTTTCAGATAAGTCCAAGTGATGCAACCATATCAAAGATACAAACGATTACATCTCAAACGTGGTTAGTTAACACAAGCTCTGCACCTTATTTAGAAGAGTACACCTTTGCACAGCAAGGGGATATAATGTTTATCTGCCATCAAACAGTAGCACCACGTAAGCTAATACGTACTGGTCTTACATCATTTGTTGTGGAAACGTTTGTTTTTGAAGAGTCAGTTGATAGTGAACATGTCTTCCAACCTTATTACCCTTTTCAAAGTTTAGGGGTAACGCTTGCATCAAACGCAACAAGTGGTACAGGTAAAACGTTAACCTCAAGTGCTGACTACTTTGTATCAGCTCATGTTGGTATTTATTTAAAGATAGGTAACGCTGAAGCTAAGATTACTGGGTTTACTAATGCCACAACAGTGACGGCTACAATCTATGGAACGTTAAGACAGCAACTTAATAATGATGCGTTAAAGACAGCCGAGGGTAGTGGTACAATACAAGTGACACATGCGTTGCATGGTTTAGCCGTTGGTGCATCTATTGTAATTGATAGAGCCGGAACTGTGGGCGGTGTAGCTATTGCTAATATTAATGGCTCTCGAACTATCACAGCCGTGGTTAATGAAAACGTTTATGAATTTACAGCCGGCAGTAGTGCAACGGCATCTTCTTCGGCTGATGGTGGTGGTGCTCCTCGTGTGGCTACAGGTTCAGCCACAACGGAATGGCAAGAGCAAAGTTATTCGGCTGTGCGTGGATTTCCTGCCGCAGTTACGTTTCATCAAAACAGATTATGGTTTGGAGGTACACTTGCACAACCTGATGGTATATGGGGTTCTAAGTCTGGGCAGTATTATAACTTTGATGTTGGTGATGCATCCGACAATGACTCAATAGATTTAACAGCTAACGTTGGTGAGATATTCACCATAAGGCATTTAGTCTCGAACAGAGATTTGCAGGTGTTTACCACTGGTGCAGAGTTATTTGTTCAGGCTCCAACCGACAAACCTGTCACTCCGGCTAACGCACAGATAAGACGACAAACGCCTTTTGGTTCATCTTTTGTAAGACCCACTGTGTTTGATGGTGCGACTTTGTTTATACAAAAAACAGGTACAGCGTTACGAGAGTTTCTCTTTACTGATAGTGAAGCGTCATACACAGCCGTTGCTGTATCNATGCTTGCACCACATCTGATTNTAGACCCTGTGCAACAATCATCTATTAAAGGAGCTTTGAATCGCTCTGAGTCNTATGATTTTGTTTTGAATAGTGATGGCACCTTAGCTGTGTTTTATTCGATTAGAGGCGATCAAAAGCAGGGATGGTCTTTATGGGATACGCAAGGCAAGTGGCATTCAATATGCTCAGTGCATGAACGATTGTTTGTTGTGTCCTCACGAGATGATGGTTCAGGAACAACAAAGCTATTCTTAGAAGAGTTTCAAGTTGATATGCCTATGGATTTTTGTAATGTCTTTAGTGCATCAAGCAGTGTGTTTGGAAGTTTAGGAACGCACTTTGCGAATAACGCTGTGGTAAAAGCTATCAACGGCAATGATTTTCTTGGTGAGTTTACTGTAGCTAGTGCACAGATAGACGCATCTTTAGCCAAGGCAAGTGTATCCACTGGCTTTATAGGTTACTCCTTCACCCCGCTCATAACGACCTTGCCAGTGGATGCTCAAGTTGTCGGTGGACCTTTAACTGGAGAACCAAGACGTATCAGCCGAGTGGTGCTTGATTTAGAATCCACTCTTGCTGTGTCAGTGAATAACAAAGACTTGGTCTTTAGAAATGTAACGGATGATATGTCAGAAGAAAGAGTGGCAATAACAGGAAAGGAAGAGTTTAGAATACTTGGCTATAGTCGTGACCCACGTGTGTCTATATCTCAAAGCTTTCCGTTTAACTTAGAAGTGAAAGGTATGGTTGTGGAGGTAGCGTTCGGATGAGTTGGTGGATGGTAGCCGGTGCAGTTGTTAGTGCTTATGGCTCAATGCAAGCTGCAAAAGGCAAAAGAGCAGAAGCTAGATTGCAAGCGTTTCAATTAGAAGAGCAAAAGAAAGATGCTAAAATACAAACAATGCAAGAGCATAATATGCGATTAGCCAATCTTAAATCTGTCATTGGCATTAACACATCTCTAGCAGGTGTTATGGGCAGGGATAGTGGGAGTGATAGATCATTAGCTAAAGTACAAGAGAAGTTTAGAAACGAGGCTATTGTTGAAGAAGATAGAGCAAGACTAGATTATTTAAAACAACAAAATCAAAGAACTCTAGGAATACAGCTAGCTAACATGCGAGGTAAGAACGCAATGAGAGCAGGCAGAATTAACACAGTTTCGTCTCTCCTTAAAGCAGGCTATCAGTATAGTCAGATAACATAGGATTACCATGGTAGAATTTTTAAAAGCGAAACAAACACAATTNNNAAATAAACCTATAGGTGTAATAGCNACTAACACTGGTGCGACTGAAGTCGGNCAGGCGTTANCAAATGCAGGNAATACTATNCAGGAAATAGCTTTTAGAGATGCCATAGAAAAACAAACTGAAGTGGGTAAAGATTATGCAAAGGGTGCAACTCTTACAGCACGAGATGAAAACGATAACCTTACCTACGTTAAACTGCCTGATGATCTAAGTAATGTAGCTAGAAAAGCTGCAAAACCTGTGCTTGAAAAACGTTATATGAATATGTTGCAACGTGATACTTCAACAAAATTTAGCCAGTTACATAGAGATTACAAGGATGATCCTGATACATTTAAAAGCAAAGTAAAAAGTTACATTGAAGAAACGCAAAACGTTTTAATTGAAAGTGGGTATAGTGATCTTAGTGGAGTGTACAAAGATCAGGCTTTGACCTTATCAGTACAGCATGCAAACAAAATAGAAAACGATATATACAACGAACAAGAAAATGCAGCCAATCAACTAGATTTAGAAGTTGCTAGTCGTCAAATGCAAGAGTCTTTTGAAATAGCTAAAGCAGGTGACATTGTTGCAAGTGATGCAATCGATCAGGTGTCTAAAACAATACTTGATGATCTACGTGAAAGAAAGGTTATTAAACAACCTGCATACAATGAAGCAATGAGTGTAATGAAATCAAATAGATTGCGTGCTTTATTAGGGCAAAAGATTAATGCTATGGATGGCAACCCACAAGCCTTAAACGCACTAGCACGAAGTTTTAAACAAAACATAACATCTGCAGACAAAGCAATATTAAATCAGTATGGCATCACACAAGATTATTTAAATGATTTAAAATCAGGAGCCAAAGCTCCTGTTATTGATAAGGTAAGTTCATGGCTTTCAACAACAAAAGGTATGTATGCATCCAATAGTTTGGCTGATAAAGCAGGTATACGTATACAAAATGCAGGTAACACATATGTTAATGGTGGTGCTACAGATACATCAGCAACATTTGGTAATGACTTAGATGCGTTCTTTGGACAAAACTTTAATGTTGGTCCTAAGTTATTACCTAAACATATTATTAATATGCCATCTAATACGCTTAATGATTTTATGAGAACTGTGAGTCCTAATGCTGTTGTACCTAGTTCAGTTAAAAACTTAATTAATAATCCATCAGTTATGTTAACGGCTGTTAACAATGCAATAAATCAAAACAATCCTGCTTTAGCTAAGAAGATTATTGATAACACTTTGGCTGTTGCCTCCGTTGTGCATGGCAAAGATAAGGTTAGTGAAAAAGAAATTAACAGACTTAATCTTTTAAAAAACAAACTTAGCTATACACAAAACCCTGTTGAAGCTATGGAAAAAGTATACAGAAGTAAAGAAACATCTATAGCTATGGCTGAAGATCGTAAGGCACAAATCTTTAAATTAGACTCATCAGCACAACAAGATCAAAACTTTACTGAAGCATCTTGGATTAAGAAAAGATTAAAAGGTGCGTTTGATTATCTTAATACATTTCAGATTAATAGACTTACGTCACAGTATAAAGACTTACTTGAAAGTGGTGCTGAATCTTTAGATGAAATAGAAGATGTTATAAAAGAAAATGTAGAAAAAGTTTTTGTTGAACATCCTTTTAATATTAATTTGTTTGATAATAAAACAGGAAGTCATGCACGAGGGTCACTTGCAGGCTACTATAAGAATGAAGATACGCTAGAAAGCGTTGAAGTGTTTTCTCAAAACATAGTCAACGATATGATTGGCAGTGACAATAAGTTAGGTGACAACGTATTCTTAATGGGTGACATAAACAATGGTAACACAGGCTTTGGAAGATGGACTGTCGTTAACGCTGATAAAGAACCACAAAGAGATGACACTGGTGCAACGATTACTATTACCACAGATCAAATAGCTGATCACTTTAAAGAACTAAATGAAAACAAAGCTCAAGAAGAACTAGCTAAAGTAACGTTGGATAATAAATTTGATAGTTGGTGGCAAAAGCTAGGCTTTAATATATTAGATGTTGCAGGATTGATTAAGAAAGATCAACAAGAGATGGTTGTTGATTTAGAATCCGTTCCTAGTCAATCAAGCATAGATATTGTTGAACCACCAACTCTTCTTAAACCTGACTCGGTTGTGGCTGTCGAAAAAATGTTTACTGGTGCAAAGGAAACTGTGACTGACTTTGTATCTGAGACAATGGACAAAGCCTACAACAACGATAGGATTATAAGAGAAACAATTAATAAAAATATAAATAGCTTTGTTAATAAACTAGCCACTGAAGGTTCTGAAATCTTAAGGACTCATCCTGCTTTTATTGAAATAACATCTATGCTTAATAAAGATACATTGGATGTAATCATGGACTCTATTATTGTTAAACGACCGATAGACTCTCATGTGTTTGCAGTAAAAACATTAATTGAAGATGAGGGTTTTAGTGCAACACAATACCCTGATGGCAAAGGTAATTCTGTTGGCTATGGTTTTTTTGTTAATTCATTAGAGCCTGATGAACGTGCTATGATTNGTGATATTAATAATATTACTAAACCTGAAGCTGATGCTGTTCTTAATGTAAAAGTAAAGAAGATACATGATAAGTTTATGCGTGANGTTCCCGGCTTTGAAACNTTTTCAGCCACACGTCAAGCCGGTTTTATAAGCTTTGCGTATCAACTTGGTTACGAGAATGTCACAGCTAAAGGTCCTGATCCTAATAAGAATTGGCCTAAGTTTTTTAACGCTATGAAAAGGGCTGCACAAGAACCGTGGAATAGTGATTCAAGACAAATGGTTTTAAACGAAGTTCGTAAGAATATGTTTTATAATTTTTCCTCTGATGGAAAGAGCAGATCAAATACATTTTGGTATAATCAAACACCAAGACGAGCCGTTAAAGTAGGCGAGATGATAAGAGGTTATTAATGTCAGAATTATTTTATCGTAAAGCCGATTACACAAGTTTTACACCACGCAAGTATGGAATAGAACGCCCAGTATTTACTCAGTACGATACAACTAATGTACCTGATCCATCATTTGGTGAAACCTTTTCAGCCCATCTAGGCTATCAATGGATGCCTATTACTAACTTTGTTCAAGAACAAATGACATATTCTGATGAAGATTATGACCCTGATTTTAGATGGCAAGATCAGGAAGAAACCATGACTTACTATAATTTTATGAATGAGTTATCTCGTGCAAAGAACAGAGAGCATTATGACTTCATTAAGTCTACGATTGATCAGGGTATGGAACGTAGGGAGACTATGGATAGGGGTGGTTTGTTTCCTGCTTTGGTTGCAGGGATTGTTGATCCTCTAAACATAGCGTTTGCTTTACCTGTGTTTAATGTAGGGGTAAAAGCTGCATGGGTTGCAGGCTCGGCACTCGGTGTGGCTAAAGCCAGTGGTAAGGTTGGCTTAGGTTTTGGCATTGCGTCTGAAACATTAAGAGCCCCTTTTGATCCTATGAATACACCTGCTGAAGTAGCAACAAACATTGGTGCATCTACTATTTTTAGTGCTGTACTTGGTGGGGGAATGAAAGGACTTGCTAACACATACTCTCATGTAAAGATTAATGGCATTCATAAAGATATGTTTAAGAAGCCAAAGGATGCAGAGACACCTGATGCAACTGCACCTAAAGAACCTGTTACCCCACCTGAAGTACAAAGACAGTCCATCATTGATTTACCTGATACATCTATACAAGCACGCTATGGCAGAGAGTTTAATATCAATAAGGTTGTAACTGATCCTGAAGCTGTTGCAAAAATGAAAGTGGATGAGGGGAAACCTAACGTTCTTGGCACTCATATAATGAGAGATGGTGAGGGTACAGTTTATATAGATAAAGAACGAGCTATAGCAAAGTTCAAACGATTAAAAGAAAAAGCTAAAGATAAAACTAAAGGATGGGCTGAGTTAGAAAAGTATAGAGATGCAGGCGTGCCTTATGCACATACACGCTTTATGTTTGCTAACGTAGATAACTTTAGAAACGAAAAAGATTTTATTGATTTTATTTTATTACATGAAATGCATCATGGCAAAGTATCCAAGAAAATTGATGAGACTCCTGTGGATTATGAGATGCGTATTAACGGACTTGCCTTAAGACGTATGATGGATGAAAGAATTGAAAGGGCTAAAAATCCTGGGGGATTAAAAGAAACACCGTATACACGCATGGGTTTCATAAGCAAGTTCATACCTGCACGTATTATTAACGAAAGCAAAGACGTTAATATTAAGATTAAAGAAGACTATAATAGGATGTCATATAACGCATCTGTTGCTTTAGAAGGCAACCAATATGGCAAGGGAGTACAGTCTTTATCAGCACGATCCAAGGTACATGGTGCTAAAGTATTTCAATTAACAGATAAGCTACGTGAACGTTGGATGAGTGCTAGAAATAGAAAAGGTACTGGTATGGTTATGGGCATTGATTTTGCCTCTATGAATGTCAAAGCAGATAGATATATGAGGGGTAAGAAACCTGAAGGACAGCAAACGTGGGATGAATGGTTTCTTGGTTTAGTTGACGATCATATTGACAATGGTAATCCTGCATGGCGTGAAGCTAATTATAATTTATTACCTGACCATAGAAAAGAAGCTATGGATGATATAGGCAGATTGCTTAGAGAAATGGATGTTCTTGCAAGAGAGGTTGGTGCATTAGGAGATGATGCAGGTATTAAGAAACAGATTAAATACTTTGGAGATCAGGTAGAAAGAACAAAGAAGTTTTTAGATTTAAACGAAACAACCATTACTAATATAAATGCAAACGCACAACAGCGTGGTGAAAGTGCAGGCACAAGAGGTAAGGCTTTATTTACTAAGAAACAATCTGCAGAATTAAAACGAGTTGAGAAATTAATAGAAGCTAATAGAAAAACAATTAGTAATGGTGAGCAGAATATAGTTTTTCTACAAGGCGCTTTAGATTCACCAACAAGAAAGAATTATAAATGGCCTATCTATTATAATAAAGAACTTCTTACCAATAGTGAAGAAGCACGAGAAGGTTTAACAAAAGTATTTACAGAAGAGTTTTCACAACAAGCCTATATCACAAGATGGGATGATGAAACTAGAGATTGGATTGAAGTACCAATACAAGGTAGCTTGCAAAATGCACGAGCCGAAGCTGAAAAGACTGTAAGCAAAATTATTGAAATGGGTAATGACCTACATAGCGAGGGTCCACGTATGGGTAAAGGTAAACACCTTATGATGCGTGCAACTAATATACCTGAATGGAAAGTCAAAGATTATATTGTTAAAGATGAAAGGGTTCTTGAAAACTATGTAGAGAAGATGGGGTTTCGTATTGAGTGGTCAAGAACATTTGGTGGTGAAGGCATTGATGATGTTTTAAAAAGACATGAAGATATAATGCGTGCTGATGGTCTTAAAGATAAACGTATTGCTGAGATTAAAACTAATTTTCTTGCTGATTATGAACGTGAAGCAGGACAAATGATACGTGAACCTGATCGTTGGGATAATAAATATGCACGTGTTGCTAAAAAAGTAGCAGGCATGACATACCTNACTGGTGCAGGNGTTACATCTATCATTGAAACTGTTGCTATGCCTATCTTTGAACATGGCTTTGGTCGTGTGTTTCGTACGGCAGTGCAGGCAGTGGATGGTAACTGGGAAAACATGAAGATAAATGCACGTCAGTTAATGCATGTAAATGAAGGCATGGAATTAAAAAGACCTATAGCACAAAATAGATATCTTTCAGATTCTGTTCGTGACGTACAACCTAGTTCGCTTGAAAGTGCTATGGAATCAATGGAAAAAGGATTCTACTTAGCTAATGGTTTATCAATCGTTACTAAGATAGGTAAAATGTTTGATGCAACTATACGCATACCTAAGTTTTATGATCAGATACAAGCTATTAAAAAAAATACAGCTAATGCTTTTGATGAAGAAGAATTAAATAGATATGGGATCACACCTGACATAGCTAAACGTCTAGCTGATATGCCATGGGAGAACACTGATAGTGGTATGCCTGTTCTTAATCTTGCTAACTGGCCTATTACCACAAAATTAGACCGTGATCTTAAGATGAAGATGATGACGTACCTTGCTCAAGGTGCAAGGAATACAATTATGCATGCTACTGCATTTGACAAGCCTATGATTATGGATGGATTTGTTTACGCTAAGTATAAACCATGGATGTCAAGGCTTGGTATATCTGTTGATGAACGTGCCTCTATAAAGGTTGGTAAGAATATTACTTATCCAATGGCACGTATTGAATCGGGTACTATGGCGTTGCCATTTCAATTTTATAACTTTTCGTTTGCAGCTACTAATCGAATTGCAGCTTCAATGCTCGATCCTGCACGACAGCATAGATTAGCAGGCATGTCTGCTTTATTAGGTATGAGTTATATTGTTCTCCAATTAAAGAAACCGGATTGGTGGTTTGAAAACAAAGACCTACCTGAGTTAATGATGCGTAGTTTTGAGATGTCAGGAATCATGGGTGTATATTCAGACATAGCTTATCAGGCTCTACACTCAGCTATTGCTACTGGTCTTCATAACCCTGATGATTCATGGCTTAAAGGAAAATACAAACCTACAGTAGGCGACCAGTTTGCAGATTTTGCAGGTGCTACTCCCGGCTTAATGCGTGAGTGGGTGTTAGGAGCTCATGAATTATTAACAGATCAAACTGAAGATGGTCTTAAGAGACTATCATATAATCTTCCTTTAATTGCATTAACTCCATTTGCTGAAGATATGCGAGAGCTTGGAAGAGAGTATTCACGTCAATGATTTGTGCGTTGCGAGTATTATTAACAACAAATAAGGTGCGATTATGACTATAGTTTTAAGTGCAAATACTCCAAGAGTTTCATACACTGTTAATCAGGGTGCAACACAGACGGCATTCACTGTTAACTTTGAGTTCTTTGATGACGCTGATTTAAATTTCTATGTGGATGGTACAAAGAAAACATTATCTACACATTACACTGTATCAGGTGGCAATGGCTCCACTGGTACAATCAACACAACATCCGGGAACACTGTAACTGGTGCAAGTGGTGGCTCGACTATTGTTATTACAAGAGATATTGCTCTTGCTAGAATAACAGACTTTCCATCATCAGGTTCATTCCAAGTTGCTACATTAAACACAGAGCTTGATCGCTTTACAGCTATAGCATCCGATATATCAGACGAAACCACACGATCAATTCAGTTAGCAGACGAAGATAGTGCAGTGAGTATGGTGTTACCACTACTGGCTAGTCGTAAAGGTACAGTTTTAGGGTTTAATGCATCCACTGGTGCAGTCGAAGCGGGTCCTACAATTACGGCAGTACAATCTTTGTCGGCAGTCACAGCATCTATCAATTTATTGGGTACTTCTGCAGTAGTAGAGGACATGGGTTTACTTGCTACATCTGCAGTCATAGAAGATATGGGTCTTTTGGCTACATCAGGCAACATAACAGCTATGGGATTGTTAGGTGTTAGTGGTGTTATTACTGACATGGGTATTTTAGGTACTACAGCAATCGTAGAAGACATGGGATTACTTGGAACATCTGCAAACGTCACAGCTATGGGGCATTTAGGTACAAGTGCTAACGTAACTGCAATGGGTAAACTGGGCAATGATGCAACTGTTGCAGACATGGCTATACTTGGCACAGATGCAATCGTTGCAGACATGGCTATATTAGCAAACTCAACTATTGTTGATGACCTAGCTATTTTAGCAACAAGTGCAATCGTTGACGATATGGCTTTACTTGCAACCAGTGCAGTCATTGAAGATATGGGATTATTAGCTACGTCTGCAGTGATAGAAGATATGGGATTACTAGCGACATCTGCTGTTATTGAAGACATGGGATTACTTGCTACAAGTGCTGTAATAGAAGATATGGGATTGCTCGGTGTTGCAGGCGTAATCGAGGACATGGGAATATTAGGAACATCAGCTAACGTAACTGCAATGTCAAATGTTAGTGGAGCGATTGGCAACGTAAATACTGTTGCTACTAATATAGGTTCAGTTAATAACTTTGCTTTAAGATATATTGTTGCAAGTTCAGCTCCGTCTTCAGGATTAGATGAAGGAGATTTGTATTACGACACAAGCACTAATTCATTAAATTATTATAATGGTTCTGCTTGGATTGCTGTGGTTGCAGGAGCAATGACATCACTAGCTACAGATAGCACGCCACAATTAGGTGGCAATTTAGATGTTCAAACAAACAGTATAGTGTCTACATCAAATAGAAATATAGCAATCACACCTAATGGAAGTGGTAAGGTTGTTCTTGATGGATTAAGTCATCCAACATCTGATGGAAGTGCAGGTCAATTTTTAAAAACTGATGGTAGTGGTAATTTATCTTTTGCTACTGTTAGCACTACTACTGCTTTTGATGATGTAACTGCAGGAGATGCAGCAGTTAATGTCACAACAACCTCTGGTAATATTACTATTGATGCTCAAGGTAGTGATACAGATATTATCTTTAAAGGTACAGATGGAAGCTCTGATATAACTCCTCTTACACTTGATATGTCAGATGCAGGTAAAGCAATATTTACTGGTGATGTTCAAGTACCAAGTATAAATGGCAGTCAAATTGCTGTTACTAATTTGATAATTAATGGTGATATGGCTGTAAATCAAAGGGGTGCTACGTCAGGAGTTACATCAGGATTTTTTGTTGATAGATTTTCATTGTCAGGTTGTAGTGCTTCTGCTGTAATAACAAGTAGTACGCCAACTCAATTCCCTAAGGCTATTACTGTAAGTGCTACATCAGGTAATCCAATAGTTACACAGAAAATTGAAAGTAAAAACTTACAACATTTGTCAGGTAAAGTTGTTACAGTCAGTTTTTTTGCTAAGAATGTATCTAATGCAACAACCTTATTTGTTAGTTTACAGTATGCTGGAGGTGTAGATAACTGGAGTTCAAGCACAACAATATCAGAGCAAAACTTAGGTAATCTTACATCTGATTGGGTTAAATATACAGCATCATGGACTGTACCATCAGGGGGATTGAATGGTTTGCAACTAAATATTTTATGCTCTGGTACAAGTACATTTACTATGGGTGTTACTGGAGTACAATTAGAGGAAGGTTCGGTTGCCACACCTTTTCAGTTTAAAAAATTTGCTGACCAAATGAGTGACTGTCAAAGGTATTATGTCAGAGCAGGTGGAACAAACTATGCAAATATATTTGGTACTGGAGGTATAGCAAATACAACTGGTTCTTGGTTTGGATTTGGAACTATACCAGTACCAATGAGAACTGCTTTTACATTACAACTTTCAGGAGGAACACCAAGAATACAAAATGGACAAGCAGGTTTTAATGCAAGTAGTGTAGCTGCAAGTTTAATTGCAAGTGATTCAAAACCTAATATTGTTATTTCAATGGGCTGTAATGCAAGTAGTTTAACATTATATAGGTGGCATAATATGGATGCAGGAGCAAGTGCTGCTCTTTTTGAACTTGATGCAGAATTATAGGGGATAATAATGATAATAACAAAAGCTAAATATCGTAATACAGTATTGGGTGCTGATATAATAAATAAAGATATAGTTGCTACTATAGATGGAATTGTAATGGGTGTACCAATAGATGAAAAAAACAGACACTTTATAGAAATCCAAAAATGGATAACTGAAGGCAACACAATAGAGGAAGCAGATTAATGACTGAAAAAACAAATGTTATTAACATTGATGGTAAAGAATATAAGCAATCTGATCTATCACTAGAACAAATACGATTAGTTACCAAGATTGCCAAGTACCAAAAGCAAAGCAACGAATTAAAAGATGCATTTGAAGATGCAAATATATTACAGCAACAATATCTTCAATCACTCAAGACATCATTAGGCAATGCTGAAACTACAAAAGCTATGGAAAATTCAAAGGTTAGTTAATGGTTAAAGCTAGTGAAGTTAAAGCACAGATAGACACACATGAGGCAGTATGTTCTGAGCGTTGGAAAGAAACTATCCTTAGAATTAAACGTATCGAACATATCATGATTGGCACCAGTGGTACGGCTATAGTTTTACTCATAGGTTTACTTGTGAGGTAGCCCATGCTTGAAATGCTTATGGTTGCTAATAGTGCCTTTGCTATCATTAAACAAACACTAGAAAATGGTAAGGATATAAGTTCAGCAGGTTCAGCGATAGCCAATTTCGTAGGTGCTGAAGAAAAACTTCAACAAGATTTACACAAAAAAAAGAATAGTCTTTGGTCTAACTTCTTAGGCAAGACAGACAATGACCTTGAAGAGTTCATGGCTCTTGAATCCATTAGAGTTAAGCAAGAGAAACTACGTGAGTACATGCAACTCTACGGCAGAGCTAACCTCTATAAAGATTACATACAATTCTGTGCTGATGCACGGGTGTCTAGGAAAGAACAACGGATTAAAGCACAGAAGCGTAGAGAGTATATACAAGATACGTTTCTTAAAATTGTATTAGCTATTTTAATTACAGCTATGTTGGCAGGTGTTGCCACTGTGCTGTTTGTTCTAGCTAAAAAGAAGGGATTGATATGACAGCGTTTATGCTTGCTTGTTATATGAATGGCGTAGTGCAGGGCAGTATATATTTTAAGTCTGTTAAAGACTGTACGTTCTACTCTAAGAATTTGAGTGGACAAGAATACGACACAGTTAACGGACCCAAACTATATGACTGTATGTGCAAATTAGTACCACAAGTTAACGATAAGAAAGTGAGGGTTTATTAATGATTGCAGCTTTAATTCCTGCAGTAACAGGTATACTGGATAAGTTTATCCCGGATGCAGATACAAAACAAAAGCTTAGCCATGAGATATCTACCATGGCAGAGAAACACGCACAAGAAATAGCATTAGCACAGATCAAAGTGAATGAAGCTGAAGCTAAGGGTAACTGGTTCCAATCGTCGTGGCGACCTGCGACTGCGTGGGTATGCGTGCTCGGATTCCTTGTTAACTTTTTAGTCTCACCTTTATGTGCAGGGTTTGGGATTATAATTCCACAAGCTGATACGGCTACCATGCTACCGGTTTTAATGGGCATGCTAGGACTCGCAGGAATGAGAACTGCAGAGCGTTTAAAGGGAAAGGATAGAAAGTAATGGTAATGCTATCCAAGAACTTTTCTTTAGATGAAATGTGTAAGAGTCAAACGGCTGAGAGGTTAGCTATACCTAACAACCCAACGGCTGATGCTATATATAACATGGGATTTCTTGCTGATCATGTACTGCAACCATTACGTAATGAGTATGGTCCGTTCATGGTGAGTAGTGGCTATCGCTCTGTTGATTTATGTCTTGCTATTGGTAGTAAGGCTACGTCACAACATGCACTTGGACAAGCTGCGGACTTTGAAATCTGTGGTATATCTAATTTAGATTTAGCTGAGTGGATATCCGACAACCTTGAGTACGACCAGTTGATACTTGAGTGCTATAAAGGAGGCAACACAGGGTGGGTGCATTGTTCCTATGTACCAAACGGCAGGAAGGAGAACCTTACCTTTGACCGAACCCAAGGTTATCGTAAAGGATTACTGGAGAAGTAACCCTATTATTCTTTTTGCCATTCTGTAATTTGATTTATTAATGTTCTAGCACATTCGTGTTTACCATCAAATATTCCTAGTTGTCTATTTTCACTGTACGACAAATGTCCATCATCATCTATGTTATGTGAAAAAGAATTTGTAATTTCTTTTTCTAACCATAATTTTATTTTTGTTATTAATTGATTAGCCATATCATCCGGATTACTTCTCATTGAATTTCTCCCTATTGTTTTTAATTTGTATAAACTTTAAAGTTACCAAGATAACCTTTGAGTTTATGTAATTGTTTCTTTGTAAGTATACCTATATAATCTCTGTTGAATGCTTCCCATTCTTTAGAGAA
>JGI24006J15134_10000592_pt1 | contig 22162 bp, 33 predicted proteins | sample LinPmetageLP53_FD_15134 | JGI IMG/M metagenome (IMG submission 15134)
GTCTTGTCAATGGCGAAGACCGAGTCCAGCCTTCGAATTGGCCAGTTTCCAGGTTGCAACCTGCAAATCAGCCATAGCATAGATAACTGGTAGCCCAACCCCAACTTAGGAGAGAGACATGTTCCAACGTAAAGCTAAGATGCATGCTGCGAGTCCATTTGATGGACCAGAGAAGATTGATACATTCAAGCTTGCTCGTTTGTTTGAGGAGTGTGGTGAGGAACTCGATGGTGATGCCGCTCACTATATGGAACAGGTTGCGGATTACTTTCGTAATCATTATAAGCCAGGAAAGGATCTCAAAGCCTCCAAGGTCCTGGGATTGTGAGCCCGTCATCGCAAGACATGATGTTAATTGCGTCATTGCAATTTGAGCTAGATAATAATATAAGTAAAAAAATGCCTGAAGTAGTAGTGCAGTATATGCAGGAACGAATTCAAACATTGAAAGAAGGAAACCCTCATGAGTGAGTACATACCATACATCGCATCGTTGATAGGGGCTGGGTTGTTTGTGATTGGATATTGGACTGGTCGCAATGTCGGTGTCGATATCGGAGCTGGAGGTATGTTTGATAACTTGAGAGACAATGGTTACATCAGTACTGTTCTTACATATGATAGCGATGGCAATGAGGTAGAGGAGCTAGTATCACCTAAATGAGTGAGCCTTTATATGATGATGACAATAACACAATCACCGTACAGAAGCAGACTCCTCTTCACGACATAACGTGGTTCGTTAAGTGGGTAGGAACAATAATGCTGGTGTTTGCAGTGAGTGCTCGTTCGATAGGACCTGACATCGTCTCAAACCTCGTAGATCAGTCATTCAGTCTTGTAGGACTGTTGTGCTGGTTTTTTGTAGCATTCAAATGGCACGATCGTGCTCTAATGACAGTAAATGCAATATGTCTTCCTTTACTACTAGCAGGTATCATCAAATCATTGTTTGTGTAGACGATGGCTAACGGAAAATGGTTCTCATTAAATAAACAACCAAAGCTCGAGCCTCCTCCTCGACCTGATGGTCAGTATGTGCTCGATCGATCTACACTTACACAGAAGCTATTAGAGAAGTGGTCCAAAGGACCACAAAAAGGACTCCAAGAGATAGAAATACCGTACGAGGCAAATAGACAGACTCGTCTATGTCTCGTTATGTGTCCTGAGTGGGATCCTGGATTCCCTCACTATGGTATTGCTAAGCTAGCTGGTGTAGCAAAGAATGCTGGGTTTCCTACTAAGGCATTTGATCTCAATATAGAAGCATATAACGACTATAAGCAAAACTGGGATATTGAATGGGATCCTTGGGCAGGTACTAGAGACTGGCATTGGGAAGGCGAGCAGTATTGGGAAGACCTTCATAAGTTCGTACAGCCTGTACTTGATAGTGGCATACGAAGAATCTATGAGTTTAATCCTGACTTGATAGGGTTCAGTCTGTACTACTGTAACAAAGGACCTACTGATTATATGATACGAAAGCTCAAGAGAGCTCTTCCAGATGTCAAGATCATAGTAGGTGGACCTCAGACTCATATGAGTTTTTTCAAACCAGACCCTTCATATGACTATGTTGCTAATGGTGAGGGTGAGCAGACTCTCCTCACTACACTACTGCAACTAGAGCAAAAGCAAGAGATTCCATATACAGAGATTAAGAATAAGTCTAAGATCATACGACAAGATGAGGGCAAGAGGTTTAGTCTCGACAAGCTACCGTATCCTGATTATAGCGATCTTCCAATGGGTAAGTATATATTTTCTAATGGTGCTCTGTGTGCTATCAGTAGAGGATGTATTGCTAAGTGTACATTCTGTGAAGAGACTCATTTCTACAAATACAGACAGCGGACTGCGTTATCGACATTAGATGAGGTACGATACATGTACTATACGTATGGTACAAATGTATTCTACTTTGTTGATAGTCTCATGAATGGTAATCTCAATGAGCTCAGAGCATTCTGTGAAGGAGTCAAGGCTGAGGGTCTCAAGATACATTGGAGTGGATATGCACGATGTGATGGTCGTATGGACACAGAGTACTTCAAGACTCTAGTAGATGGTGGATGCGTTGCTCTTAACTATGGTACTGAGAGTGGATCACAAGAAGTGCTTGATGCTATGGATAAGAAGGTCACTATAGAAGAGATGGAAGCTAACTTCCGTGATGGTGCATCTGTAGGTATTGAAGCACAGACTAACTGGATAGTAGGATATCCTAATGAAACTCCTAAGATGCTAGAGGATACATTTACATTCTTATGGCGTAACAAAGACTTTGGATTGATAACAGTATCACAAGGCAATGGATTCTCTGTCAGCGTAGATTCTATTGTAGGACAGAACTTTGATAAGTTTGGTCTTGCTCCTGTGTATTACTATAATCACTGGATCAAGAAAGACTTTACTGCTAGCATAGCTCACAAACTAATTAAGATGAAGACGTTTGTTATATTCACAGAGGCTATGAAACCTCTTATGAAAGAAGATTGTGCTATGCCTCATAGACCAAATCTAGCTTTGAAACACTATAGACTCAAATGGCACAAGGAAAACGTCCATAAAGATATGGAGTATGACTATAGTGATGTAGACTACGATATCATTAAGACAGACAAAGGAGCATTTGCAGACTCTCTTATGAATGAGATATGGCCATTCTTTAGAGCTATGTGGAGAGCTCGTGGTGGATATCTTATAGAGCTAAAGTTTAGACCTCAGTTAGAGATGGAAGAGTGGGGCGAACGTAACTATGCACCAATATGGGCTAACTATGCATTTGATATAGATGACGAAGGAAGTTGGAAAGCAGAGTTTACATTTAACTACCAACAAACTCACACTGATCATGTATATCCAGAAGATAATTTATCTGAACCAGGTCCAGTATGGCAAGTAACAGAGTTTGCTTGGCCAGAGAATAATAGTGCTTCATCATTCAGAGCTAGGAAGCTAGCATGGAAAGGTGATAAAAGCAAAGAAGGACTTGATCCATGGAATGCATGGTCTGCTGAATCTTTTCAACAGAAGGTAGACTACTATGGCAAGATCAAGTACAAAGACTTTAGCTTTAAGCATAAATATATTGGAAAGGGTCACTGGACTCACTAATGAAACAGATACTAGTATCTTGTCCTCCAATATCAGATAACTTTGCGTACTATCCATATATTGACTTGATAGCACGAGACGAACTACGTGACTATGACGTAGAGTTCCATCGATGTATCTATCACAGATTCACACCAGATACAGTAGGAGACTTTGATGACATCCTCATTCAGACAGATGTTTTATTACTTAGTTGTTATATATGGAATTTCCAGCTGCAGCTTATTCTTACTAAGCGCGCACGTATGGTTAATCCTTCCATTTTGGTTGTTGCTGGTGGTCCTCAGCTTCATAGACAGTACTACGATTGGTTCGACCACAATGTCGTCGGAGAAGCAGAAGGTGCATTACAACAGATCATTGATGGTACAGCCGAGCACGTAATCAATACTCCTCGTAAGGATGACTTCAAGAGGTCTCCATACATTAATCAACTACCAGCTCTGTTAGATATCAAAGAGGCATCACCTAATCCTCTTGGTATCATATTTGAGACGTCTCGAGGATGTCCATATGGATGCTCGTATTGTGATTGGGGTTCACTTACTTTATCAAAGGTACACTTCTATGACATGGAGAGAGTGAAGACAGAGCTAGAGGTGATATGCAGAGACGTCAAACCAAACTATCTATTCCTTGCAGATGCAAACTTTGGTATTGTAGAGAGAGACACTGAGATAGCTCAGTTCATAGCATCAATGAAAGCAAAGTATGGATATCCTAAGTCATTCTACTATAGCGTCAGCAAGAACAATGCTAGCAGGAACTTTGAGATAGGTAAGACTCTGTACGAGGGTGGTGTAGTAGANAATTATATAGTATCTGTGGTTCATACTGACAGAGAGGTTCTAAAGATCAACAGTCGTGGCAATATCAAGACTGATAAGTTCAAGGAGCTATCACAGAAATGTGTAGACAACGGTCTACCTACTCAGACACAGTTGATCTTAGGTATGCCAGGAGACACAGTAGAGAAATGGTTTGATAGCTTCTGTGAGACATTTGAGTGGGGTCTACATGCTGAGACTAAGCCGTACTGGTACAATGTATTACCAAATGCTCCAGCTAACAATAAGAAGTTCTGGACTGACTGGGATATAAGAACACAGAGAGTTATCTTCTCACAGGCTAGACTGAAAGCTGATGATGAGTTGATAGACAAGACAGCAGAGATCATAGTATCATGTAAGAGCTTTGATGTAGAGGANTGGATCGTCATGAATAAACATTCAAGATGGTTACAAGCACTACATAACTTTGCTCTATTGAGAAATGTAGCAATGTACTACAGACACGTTGTAGGGCAGTCCTATAAGGAGTTTTACACGGCTATCATTGAGTATATGTGGTCAACTGACCTGGGACAGCAGTACAACTCACAATACGACTCATACCTGCGTAAACTGTTAGATACACGATATCAAGAACAATATGTACCATTTGAGTTTAATGGTAGAGAGATGAATATTGAACCAGAAGATGTGTTATTCATGCACATATTAGACAATAAGGAACACTTCTATTGGTTAGTAAACAAGACATTTGGTTATGACAGTTTGATTGTACAAGACCTCATCAAGTATCAGAAAGATAGTATGATTGATATGTCGTATAGTCCTGAAGATGGTCGACGTGTTGCTATGGAGTATGATTGGATACAATGGTTTGATCATCTTAGCGATACAGCTACGTTTACTGAGAAGAGAGAGCCTCCTCCTAAACAGAACAGAGAGTTAGTATACTCTACCAATCAAGTAAACATTAAAGGAGCAACAGAGTTTACATCATCTCGTATACTCTGGCACAAGACCAATAATCAAAAACGTAAGATGCAACTATATGCTAAAGCTATCTTAGGTCAGATAGACTTCAGAGGTGAGAGGACACAATTCAAAGACTGGAAGAGAGTATCATAAGTAGTCTCTTTGAATATCTTTCGTAGTAGGATTCTCTCTTTACCCTTCACATCAACAAAGTGTGGTACTTTACTATTTACTAGAGCAAAGTCATAATATATCTGAAATTGCTTCTGTTTATCCATATTATAGAACTCTAGTGGCTGATGTCCTTTCACATTGACAGCTATCCAAGCTAGTGACTTAGGATCTCTATGGATTGGTACATTACTTTCGGGACCGAATCTGACGAATTGCCAATCAGTGTCCCTCTCAGGAATATCACAGTCTTGCTCAAATTGTTTGCACCACTCATATACTGGACCTGAGCGTATCGCTCGAAACTGTATGTCGTTTCCATATTCCTCCCATTTATGAATCGCAGCTTGCTTCTTCATCTGTACCCATTCACGACAAATGTTCACATATGGTCTATAATTTAGATGTAAGTAGCAATCTTGTTGATTCATGAGCTTCCAAACTTTGTGTGTATGTCTCCAGAGCTGTCATCGTAACAGTATCCATCTGTTGCATTGAACTCTCCTTTGACTGTTTCTAAGATAAAATTGCATTGTTCTAATGTTTGTAGACCATACACAGCTGTTGCATCTAATGTCATATCAATGTCGGTTGATAATAATAGAAATATGAATATGGTCTTCATAGATATTCCTCTACATTATGGATTCCATACTCACATATGAAATAACTATCTACTATATCACTGACAGGATTCTCGCCAGCATAGTTCAATACTTCTCGTACATCACATCCTGTAGATGTAATGAAGTTAGATAACATCAAGTCTTTCTTGGCATTACCCTTTCCTGTAGCAAACTTCTTAATTACTGTTGGTGGTACTTGAAAGACTGGAATATCTCTACTCAACAGTCTATATTTCAATATTCCTGTGTTCTCACCTATATGGAATACCTTACCAGTTGCTGCAAATGCATAGTCTTCTAGGAACACAGCTTCGGCGTCATAGCTGTCAATAATATCCATTGCCCAGCTAGATATGAACTTATATCTGGTTATCTCGTGTTGTATTTTAGGTAGTTTGTGTCCAAAGAATAAGAATGGAGACACCCAGTTCTCATCTACTACAGTCTGTTTAGTAGTTAGATAGTGGATATCCCAATTGTCTCTTACTCTAACACAAATGGATGGTGATGTGGTAGAATAATCAATACCAACAATATTAGTCTTCGTCGTCTCCATATTCAACACCTAAATCATCATATTGAGGTAGCTCCTCACCACAGTAAGGACAGTGTGTGGGAATGAGGTCTACTACTTCTTCATTTAACCCTGTGACTGTGAAGTCAGCTCCACAGTCAATACAGGCAATACTATCTTCTTCGTCCATGTATTATATATCTCTATCAATTACATACTCTTCCATAACTTCATTATATATGGACTTGGTAATTTCAGCTAAATCTACATCCTCATCATGTTCAAACTCAACTGTTTTACCAATACGTACTGACTTTACATTATCATAACCCAGACTGACTAAGGCTTTCTGGACAGCTTCTCCTTGCTTATCCAGAATACCTTGTCGTAGTGTGACTATTACCTTAGATTTCACAGTTACCAGCAACACAAGCTAATTCTTGAGCACCTTCTGTCATATCAGTAGTCTCAAACTGTGATAGCAGCTCAGCCCAATTGACTTCTCCTGGCATCTTAGTTTTGAACTCCTCGTACTCTTCTTTAGTACAGTCTTGGTATGGAGCTTGTCTGTATGTGTGATCAGAGAATGGTAGAAAGCTTACACCAGACATCCAATCCCAATTAGCATATACCCAAGCACCAACTTCCATCCACTCATGTTCTTTTACTGTGATAGTAACTGATGGCTTATGCTCGCACCAATGCATTTGATACTTCAACCATAGTTCTAATTGCTCAATAGCTGTCATGTCTGTACGAAACACAGCACCAGGATCTGCTTTCATAGGAAAGCTGAACACATATGTGTGCTCTGGTTTCATTACATCATCTTCTACAGGAAACTGAGCCTCTACCATAGCCTTGGCAAGCGGGTCTTTCTTATCTGCTCTAACCGTTCTAATGTAATACGGATTATGTCTCGCATGTATTCCAGAAGCACTATCAACAAGTTGAGAAACAGTTCCAGAAGGTTTAACACAAGTAACGGCAGCAGACTGAGGTATACCAATAGCTTCAGCATGGAGTTTATTAGTTTCGACTGCAACGTCTCTAAGTCTTTCCAGCCTTTCTTCCAATCCATTATCTTTTCCATTCGTTAATGTGGAGTCCATAATGCCTGTTAAGCTAACTCCGAGTAACCTTTCTTCTTCACAATTTTGCGTCCATCTTTTCGAGATGTATTTAAAGTTGGTGAGGGTTGATTGCCATGTACCCAAGATCGAGGCCAATCTAACCTTTCTAGCGAGGTCGTTTTCACTATCGGTTGGTCTGACGACGACTTCTGTGAGATTGCAGAACTCATTGTTTCTAAGGATGATCTCAGAGCATGGATTTGTTCCAAAATCATAGTCAGGGTTTCTTCGACCGAACCTTTCGACTTGCATCTTAGCTGACTCTCTGTTGAAGATGCCTCGTTCTCCACTCTTTGAGTCGTATAAGGACTTCCATTCGTCCATGAATACCCCAATGTCTGGTTTTTCAGTGTAGCATGCAGAGTTATTGGATAAGGCTCGTTGAGCTTCGTTTTCCCACCACTGTCCAGCTTTGGCAGCTCGCATCCTATCATCGGATAGGTTTGATAATGATATAAGTGCACTTCGTCTTACTCCTCCTACTACTACAATTTCAGCAATTTTACATACCAAGTCATGACACTCTAGTGATGATAGCTTACGTCCAGCTGCTCCTTTGAATTTACTGACACAGAAGTTAAACAGGTCAATCAATGGATCTGGTCCAGAGCTTCTACCACCAAACGTCTTCAATACAGCTCCAGCAGGCCTTACACTAGAGACATCCCATGTTGGAACCATACCAGCATATAGATTAGCAATCAACTCTTTCAATGACTTTGCCCAACCAGTACGTGAGTCAGACACCTTAATGCATGTATCACTAGGATGGAATTCATCTGCAACTGTTGGGAGTTGTTGTACGTGTTGTCTCTCAACACTAAAACCTACACCAGTACCATTCATTAAGATGTATAGCACTTCATCAAAAGCTGTGATACGATCAATAGCAATATATGAACAATTGTATCCAGCAATGTTATCTCTCTTCAGTGCTGGTCCAGCTGTCATGATAGAACGCATAGAAGGCATCACTTCTAGGTTAAGAGTAGCTTCTTCTAGCTCTTTACGTTCACCATTAAGTTTGAATCCATGTTGTTCTTGCAAATGCTCCTCAAAGAAGTCATAATACCGTGTTACTGTCTCTTCCCAGGACTCTCTACGTCCTTCGTCTTCTAGCCAACGTGAGTATCTGCTTAAATGAATGTACTCTTGGTACTGGGTTGGTAGGTGGTTGCTCATTTACTATCTTCTCCTAATTTGTATTGACGTTCTCGTTCATCGTATCTTTTATTGTATTCAGCAACAAGAGCCATGTATGTCATGACATCACCATCCCACTCAGGATCTTTTCTCATATGCTTTTCCATTGCCTTCTTCAATTGCTCATCTGTCAGTTCTGTTATTGGCTTACCTCTGTGAAGGTATCTCACACCATGTCCTTTATCATAGGAAACACTTTAGCCAACTCCAATGCACACAACTGAGCTATCTGTCTATGTTCTTTTTGTGTACCAGGATCTAATCTCAGTTCAAGATAGTGAATCCATGATCTCACAGTACCATTCATATACATCCTACTCATCGTTAGACCTTCAGGTAAGATAGCTCTAGCTTGTTCCTTAGCAATGCCATTTTGTACTGCCCACACATAGAATGCATTTGCATAGTTAATAATCTTCTCTTGATGGGATTCCCATTCAGATACTAAATCATTGTGGTGTGGATTGTCTGCACTCAATTCTAAGCTATTCTGTCTATTCTTATCATCTTGAAGTCTTGCATCTCTCATCACAAACTCTAGTTCTTGTGTTGGATCAGCATATCTCTGACTAAATTCCTGAAAGCTAAATGATCTGTGTCTAAGTATTTGTCTCCCTATGTCTCTTGTTGTTTCTATCTCTATACAAACATTGACCATTTCAAATGGACTCCAATGCTTGTGCTTAATCAAATACTTTAACAACTTATCAGCAGTCTCTCTGTTATCCTGATTCTTAGGATTAGAAACTCTAGCACAGTAGGCTATCAACTCTGACATGTCCATCTCTGGACCTGGCACATTGGACCAACTTACTAGCTTTGCACTGCCATTCATATCTTTTGCCAATGTTGGAGTGCCATCTTAGCTGACAGTCCTTCATATGTGTTTTCATCAATTATCATTTTTATATCTGCTATCCTCATTCCACTCATAACCATATCATTTACATCTTTATGCTCTAATAACGATGGCCACACTACTATCTTGCGGTTCATCCCTATAGACTTATCCATCTTTCTCACTATCTGCACACTACGTGGCTCATTATCATAAACCATAACATAATTGTCAAATGTTAAATGACCATCTGACCCAGCCAATGCGATAGCATTGTGTATAAACATACTATCAAAAGGACCTTCCATAACATATACTAACTTAGATTCCTTTACTTCATCTAATCCAAATAGCTTTGGATGTGGACCAAGCATTATTGTAATATATCTAAGCGTACTCTCTGGTGATAAACTTCGACCTTGGAAGCCAAACATACGGCCTTTCTTATCAAGAAGAGGTATGATAAGTCTAGGTTCATCCTTGTTATCCTTACCAAACTTTCCAGGTATAAGTGTATTGACCCAAGACTGGAACTTCTGGCAATAGTATAGTTTAGCATGATACGGATTAGGTATCATGCGTTTAGTAATATATTGTTTAACTGGATGATCCCAGTTTAATTGGCTGACCTTCTTCAGCTTGCTCAGTGGACTGTTCTTTTGACCAGGTCCTGGCACTGATGAGGTTTGTTCAGTAGAACTACTTATGGGTTTTGGTTTCGCGAGATCCGCATGAACGTCGAGAATTCTGTCGTGGTCACCTAATTTCTCTAGTCGATATTCTCTATATAATGAAACGTCTTGATCGTATAAAAATCCTTTAAAATCATTACTCTTACCACAATTATGACAATAGAAAAACAATGAGCCCTTCTTAGGTAACAAGTATCCTCTGGCCTTAAACTTGTTCCTAGTACTATCTCCACAGTATGGACACGAGAAGTTAAACTTGGAGTCCTGCACCTTCCAGTTACGAAGACGATTAGACAACAGTAGTGCATATTTACGATCAATGTGTTCCATTATTATAGTATCAAGTAAACTGCGGGTTAGGTCAACAACTAAACGTAATCTCTACTAAGAATATAATCTCTGAGTGTGAATCCTGATGATCTCAAGTATGGTTTGTATTCTGGATCTCTTAGTGCATTTGGATTGAGTATCTGCAATAGATAGTATCTTGGCAGATCACCACCATTAATGAATGTATGACGTACAAGATTGTTAACTAAGTATCCTTTACCTGGTTCAGGAGAGAAAGCCCAAGCTTTATTGTCATCCATCTTGAATATGAATGAGCAGTCAGGGTTTGTGATCACAGGTATTTGAAAACCAATAGCTTTGTCTGTATGCCAGTTGTAGCAACTACGTGCTTCCATTCTAGCGTACGTACCACCTATTAGCTTGTACTTATCTTTGACTTCTTGGTAATATGTGCCTTGTCTGTGATGGTAAGGAATGTCTCTTAGCCGAGCTCTCTTACCTCTAGTAGCACCTCTGTATCTGTCTTCTTGTCTATTCTCAGCAGCATCTTTCCATGCAAGAGCTACCTCACTATCTGTATCGTCTGCGTCTTGAAAATCAAACCATGGAAGATTGTCATACATCTTATCCAGGTCATATTGGAGTTGTTCCACATCCAAGTCACAAAATTCTTCAAACAACCAACCTACTTTTTCACCATTGATTGTTCCATAATCTACGCTAGTATTATCCATAATATACCACCTATCAACGCTATGTCAGCACATATACTCCACGCTATATACGCTCTTAACAGCCATTTGCCCAATTCATAATAAGATGTACTTCGCTTATCCCGAAAAAACCTTAACAATGTCAGCACTACCAACTCCCATACCTAGGACGATAGCACCACCAAGCAAGACCCATCTCCACCGTTCGAGGCTATTAAGTCTTTCCATAACCTCATCTCTCAAATCACCAATCCGTTTATGTAGTTTTTCTACTTGATCGTATTGCTGTTTGTTTTTTTCTTCTTGTTGTGATAGCTTAGTTTCGTGTATAACTAAGACTTGTTTGACCTCGTTACTTACATCAGTTAATTTTTCTATAGCAACATCGAGACGTTTAACTATTATTTCAATCGCCTCCATTATCTTATACTCCCAATTTTTATATCCTCAATATCTTTTTCGAGTTTATCTAGTCTGTCTCTGAGTTGTGGAAACTTTGCCATTCGTTTCTCTTCATCAGTTATTAACTTTAATCCATATCTATTAGCAGCCCATGTATATAATTGATCTATTTTAGCATAGAACCATACACCAAGCTTTGTATCTCTAAACCAGCTATCAGTTGCTGATCCAACGATTGATCCTGCTATTGCCATTAAAAGCCAAGTCCACATATCAGTCAGCCACAAATACGTTAGGGGAACCACCAGCAGTCTGTGGATTGCAATGCGGAGGTATTGGACAGATGTTGTCTGGAACTGCATTATCTGGTGTGTGGTTCACTACAAGTTTACCTTCAACGAAGACTTGATTGCAATCTGCAATTAAACCTCCATTACCATGAGAGTTTGTTGTTGCCTCAACAGCTACCAGTTGTCCATTAGCAAGAACTGAGGTTTGATTCAATACAGTGGTTGTTGCTCCACAATTTCTCGGATCGCCATTTCTATGAATTGGGGGCTGATGTGCCATTAAACTTTTTCTTTCCAACTATTATAGAGTGCTTTGCAATATTTATCCATTGAGTGATCACGAAGACCATCAAAAAACTCTAGTTTTCTCCATGCTGACATATGTCCTCTACAATGATCTTTGAACTTTTGCCACCATGTATAGTTTCTGATGTAACCATAATGATTGATGTATGTGGCTTTGCCTACATGATTGAATCCTATCCATGCTGGAGGAACTGTAGGTACCAAGTCGTTATTGTTTCTCATCCTGTGAAGTCTGCCTTTGAAGTTCCTAACAAACTTGCTATCTCCAGATCTAGGAGCTCCATATGTGTATACTATAGGAGAACCATTGGGACGACATAGCTGTGAGTATAGTGTGGCCATTGCACCACCTAGACTGTGACCTGTGATGTATACTTGCTTTTCTGTCTTGAATATGTGTGGAGCTAGACAATCAACTAGCTTCCATACCTCAATCATAAATCCTCTATGAACCTTACCAAAACCTCTGTGCCATGTCTTACGAAAAGACATATCAGCTTTTATATCGTTCCACTCTTTAGGTTCTGTACCTCTGAAAGCCACAACAATGTGGTCCTTATTCTCTAACACATAACACTGAGCACCTTCTTGATCATAGTATGCACACACATAACCTAGCTTATCCCAATGCTTCTTTGTAGATTCTGGATCTTTATATGCTAATGCAGATATAACTGCAAAGTAGTACCTATTGTACTCCTCTTGATTTAGCTTTAAGGTCTCCGAATCCAAATGTTCGAACAAATCTCGCCATCCCGGTTGGTTTATCATTCTTTTGTCTTTCCGTTTCAGCTTGTTTCTGTTCTTTGTTATGATTATTTATTTCTTGTTTTTGCTTGTTGTGATATTGCTGGTATGCATAGATTATAGCTCTTTGCTGCTGTACCAATGCCAATATCTTAGCATTATTGACAGACATTATCTCATAGCCTTTGTCTGTCACACCAAATATTACTTCATCGTATCCTTTTTTCTCAAGCTCTTTGAATACGGTTTCAGCATTTTCTTTATTAATAATCCACCATTCGAGTTGTTCAAGGACTAGAGGATCCACTTTAGGTAATGTTAAATTAACTTGCTTAACTGGAGATATCTTTATCTCCAATGGCTTTACGCTACTGCATCCTACGGTTAGGATTAGCAACGCTAGGGCAGCTACTGTTAAGCTGACTCTTCTTCTCAGCATCTTGTTCTTTCTCCGTCAACGGTTGACCACTTAGAATCTCAAAACATCGTAATACGTTCTTTGTCCCTTTGTCGATAATTTTTTTGATTGGTTTGGGTTTATGTGTGGCAAGCTTTCCAATGTCTCTATTACCTAATAACTTGGATTGCTTGTTAAATTTATTTCGTACAGTGTCTATCTGCTGTCTAGCTATCTGTAGCTCTTTTTGAGCCTCTACAGCTAGTTGACTAGCCAGCTTGACGTCTTCTTGCATCTTATCGATAGTCTCTGTTTGTATCTTGGTGGCAGTTTCTAACTTAGCATTGTTCTCGTGGAGTATAGCTAGTTTCTCTTGTGTATCAGTATAGTACCAATACCCAACTCCTCCTAGAGCAATCATTATTGCTGCCATCAGTGCTGCTAGTTTTAATCCCATATATCACACTGGTGCTGATATGCAATGGCTGCAAGGATCATTCTCAGTACAGGGACATGGATCACAATCACATTCTGGATTCATACATTCATCGTTCTCACAAGACATATTATATCCTTTCTATAAAAAAATGGCAGCCCTAAGGCTGCCATCTGTTAGGGTTATTTTTTATTTTTCAATTCGTCATTCATTTTATTGAATAGGTCGAATAATGTACGCACCTTCTCTTCTAATGTTTTAACCGCATAATATGTTTGCGATAGTACTATTACAAGACCTACAAAGGCTACCAGTATTGGCCATAGAGCCCCTATGGCGTCAAATGTAGTGGTAACATCCATTATCGGTCTTCCCTTCTCTATAAAAGTTTCCAATTCCATAGCAAAGGTTATAGATTAGTCTTCTTTTGTTACCATGGTCCAAAAGCCCCATCCTATTGCTGCATATGCAGCATAATGTGCCCAAGGACTTAGGAATAAGAAAATCAAACCAATTGCCATTAAAGATATTCCATCCCAGGAAGTTCTTTCGGCAATACGATCTTTGATCCAATCCATTGTCTTCTCCTTATATAGTTTACAATCAGGAGATTCCGTGTCTTCGAACCAACTTTCTCTTCTGTTTCTTGTTAAGCCAGCTCACTCCAGAGTCTCCTGTTCCTACCACAGATGCACCAGTTGCATTTGCAGGCGCATCCTCAATAAAACGTCTGAATTTTTGGAATCTCTCATTACGGATATCATTGACATATTTAAGATAGTCAACATCCTCTGTAAGAATTTGATCCTCAGACTTTTGCTCATTGTATTCACGGATCAGCCACAACGCGGCTGCATAGCTTGCTATTCTTGTTTTACCTCCAGGTACCTTTCCAAGTAACCTTTTAAGTTTCAATATCATAACATCAAACACCTTAAATGATCGTACCTGTTGTTGTGTACGTTTGTTCTTTGGTGTTATGATATTGCCCTCTCTATCAATTACTCCCTCTTTGTATGCATCCCAGCTAGTAAAAGGCTGTGCCAGTCTCTTTAGAAACTGATATACTAAGAATATGTCAACTGCTCCGGAACCAGCCATTAGATATCTCTTAACTTGTTAACTATGATACTATCCATATTTATATGACTTGTGTGTATGACTTCACCATTTAATATTACTCTCTCTGGTAAACATCCTGTAAGTAGTAGGAATGGTTTAAGATAGTGTAAATAATTTTCTAGTCTGAAAAACAATAGCTTAACTGCTGGCTGAGGCGTAAACACATTAGTTAGTACTATAATGTGATTTAAAATGAGTCTTTCTTTTAGCTCACCAGTCTCAGCATATTTATTAAATAATCTCTTTATATACTTAAACTTCTTTAAATCATCATAAAACTCTTCAGTAGAACTGCATTGAGGGTTATCATAATGTTTAGCTGCATACAGAAGAAAATTATCTTCATTCAAAACGTCCATCATCAATTTCATAATTATGTAATAGTGACCCCCTGGTTGCCCTCTTGGATAAGCTCATCTCCAGCATCAGCACCTCCAGATGTTGTTCTGTCTAGTATGATGTTACCGGTTTGATCTTCCATTCTTATTCTACCAGTTGATCCAGATAAGTTTGGCTGCGCAAAGTTACTATGCACAGTGAGTATTGTCCATGCTGCTCCAGTCCATAGACATTGGATACATGTACCAACTTCATGAAATGTGTATGTTGCTCCAGCTCCAAGGCTAGTAGCAAAGTCAACATCAACAGTATTTGTCACATCTATTGATATAATATACTTTATTTGTCCTGTTATAGTACCATTTGCTAGAGTAGTCTGACATGAAGCAGATGCTCCAGACAGTGTATGGACAGTCTTAGTTAAGTCAAGAGCTCCATCAGCCGTAACTGCTTGTACTGAATGAGCAACTGTATCAGATGATAAATTTGAAAATGCACCAGTGCCTGCTGTTGTACCACCAATAGCTGTAACATTAGCTATTGTAACTAGTCCACCATCAGCAATCGCAATTGCATCATCCCCATCAGTAAATTCAATTAGAGGAGTCTTAACTGAAGTGGATGTTAGTGCGGTAATAGTTACACCACCTCCATCAGATATTGTGATGGCATCGTCTCCATCAGTAAACTCAATTAAAGGAGTCTTAACTGATGTAGTACCTTGTACTGTAGTGGCTGTGACTGATGAGGCATTGATAACACCATTGACAACATTAGCCAATGTGATCTCTGCATTTGCAAATTTAGCATTTGCTGTAATAGATGAGAAGAAAGTATTTACTGTTACCTTTTGAGTATTAGCTGTGCCAGCTGTGTTGGACACAAGTACTATTACATCTGTGTTTGCTGGAGCTGCTCCAGCTCCTAATCCAGTAATTTTTGGCATTATACTTCCTTACAAAATGGAGGGGGCCGAAGCCCCCACCAATATACTTATGTAGCGTCCTGAGTACCAACTTTGTTAGTACCTGTAGCGCCTGTACCATAAGCCACAACAACCCAGTCCGTACCCATCCAAAGAAGAGTAACTGTTTCTCCGATAGCTTGGAATGTAATTGTAGCAACCTGACCTAGAGTCTCGGCAATGTCAACGTCTACAGCGTTAGTCACGTTTGTAGCAACGATGAATTTGATTTGACCAGTCAATGTACCGTCTGCAAGAGTTGTTTGAGCAGTAGCAGTAGCACCACTTAGAAGGTGAATTGTCTTACCAAGAGTCAATGCACCATCNGCAGATACTGTTTCTGCACTGTTGAAAGCAACAGCAGATGGAATGTAGTTGAAGAGGTTGTCAACAGACAACTTCTTGTTAATGGGAGTTCCTGTAGGGTCATCCACTACGTGCAATAGATCGGCACCAGCAATACCAGTACTTAGATCCGTTAGCGCGGTAATCTTTTTATCAGCCATTTGGCTTCTCCTTGTTTACCTATATTAACCCAAAATTGGGAATTCTACTCCATGCATTTACATGGATCACATATGCATGATAATATTATGTGGTTGTGACACCAGTAAGAATGGCAGCACTACCAGAACTTGAACCACTAGTAGCAGTTGTAACTTTAGTATCATCAGCATCACCAGTCTTGACTGCGGCTACTCCAATAACACTAGTTGCTCCATCAAAGCCTTCAAGATCAAGATCGATAGCTTCTAGTAGTAAGTTATTACCACCATGCTCGTCTAGTAGAAGGTCAATATTAGTAGCAACTGTTACAGCTTCACTAACGGTGAAACTTGTTTGAGATGCAACAGCTGTAACTACCAGCGTTCCATCTGTACTGATTCCTGTTTGACTGTTGAAGTCAGAGATTGAAGCAGCTGCACCAGCTTTAACAACAACTTTCTGTCCAACAGCAATAGTACCAGAGACGTTATCAACTGTAAAAGTAGCAGATGCAGTGACTGCACCATTTGTTTTAACAATTGTTCCATCTGTACCATCAAGAACAATACGACCAACTTCTGATGTATCNGTACCAGATTCAGTAGCTATTGTATTGATTCGGTCTCCATCATTCTGCAATAGAATCTCTTCACCATCGTTGTCAAGAGCAACTGGTACTCTCTCTCCTGATGTAGAATCTTCCATAACCAAAGATCCAATAGAAGATTTACTAATGACAGAAGCCGCACCATCAATTTCCAAATGACCTGTTGTAAACGACAAGTAACCATTTGGAGTTGTAGGTAGCAAACCTTGGAAGACAATTTGGTTAGTACCAGTACCTGAAAGATACTGTAGATCAACTGTGTCATCAGCTACCATATCAGTAGCTCCGAGACAGTTCATTGTGATATAACACCTATCTGTCTTAGAATCAGTAGCTGCGGCATATGCTTCTGAATTAACATATACTGCTTCATCTAATGTTAGAGTCATTTGAAAAGTTGCGCCATCTGCATAAGCAGCAGCAGTAAAGTCAACACCAATAACATTGGCGCTTCCAAGTACTCCTTCTGTTGCAAGGTCTTTAATCCAGACTAGGATCTCAGGATCGGCATTTGCATTATCGTTTCCGGTAGCAGCTCCTCTGACAACCCAGCCCTTATTAGTCGCAAAAATCTTTTCACGAGCATATTTGGAATTGGAGTCATCAGGAAAGCCCTTCGGCCGGGATTCAGCTGAAAGTGATTTTCCCCATAAGCTCATTTTAGTTTTCCTTTTGTATTAATGTGTTTATGTATTTAGACGTCTTCATAAACTTCAATTTGCCATGCTCATCCGTCAACCTGTTAGTCTCCTTGTCGATCACGTCGACTTTCACGACAGACTTTCTAACAGACTTTTTTACTTGACGAATATTCATAGGTGTTTTCATTAATTATAATGCCCAGACGTGCTCTGTACTCCATGCCTCTTCATTTGAGTCATGTCCATTCCAGCTATGCCTTTACTTGGCTTACTAGCTCCAGGGCTAGATTTCAAATCACCACCTTTAGCAACGTGCTTCAATGCATCATGAGAATGAGCGAGATGCTTTTGTATCTCTTCTTTCTCTGCCGGCTTTGCACTATTGTATCGACTTAAAGCTGATCTAGCATGGTTTGTATCTACTTTAGCTGACTTACCATCCTTGAACTGAACTCCTGGGTGTCGGTTACCCATAGAACCTACTTTACGAAGCTGCATTGCAATATGTTCTGGACCTTCTTTACTTGTCTTACTGACTCGTATACCAGATCTTTCTGTCTCTCCAACTCTAGCACCACCACCTTTTCGTGCTTCATCAAGATTAACATCTTCAGCAGCTTCAATCTCTTGTATTTCTAACTCATTGAAATAGAATTGACCAATACCAACTTCCTCAGAGCTCTCAGCAGCAGCTACTTGCTTACCACCTTTTTCTTGAGAACTATCTTTCTCTGAGGCTCTATAGAACTTTTTTGCAGCGGACATCATCTTTGATGCTGTATCACCAGAACCTGATTGCTGAGCTTGTTTTGCTTTCATGTAGTAATGTTTGGCTAGTTGAGCTGCTTGTGCAGAACTCCTAACTTTCTCATCACCCATACCTTCAGCTACTGTTGGACATCCTTGAGACATCTCTACTTTCTCAGCACCCATAGCATCTTTGCCCATCTTCTTGACTTGCATCTCATGGGCTTCTTTGTTAATGGCTTTTTTTACAGTTTTCCTGCGATTATGAAGATAACTATCGCTAGAATCAACATCACCATCATTGTCTATGTCCTTATCCTTACGTTGATCATGCGAGCCTTTAAGAGCTTTATGATCAACAGGATCAAGCTTTTTTTCAGTTACGTTCTCATCTTTCTTTTTCTTGAATCCTTCGAGACCAGAACCCTTTACCTTTGCAGGACCAAGCCTTTCTCTTTCAGCAGCTTGAGTTGCCATACGCTTCATGGCGCCTTCGTCAACTTCTTCTTCATTACCTTCTTTGACGTGCTTGACCCTAATACCAGAATCTCGAGCATCATCAACTTCTGTATCAGATAATCGTTCTCCTACTCTGATACCACCATGAGAAGCTAGCTTCTTACCTACAGCATGCACCTTGTAATGTGTACCAGCAGTACCATGAGGTTTTAGATGCATTTCCATTGCTTCTAGTAGATCTTCAGATTTCTCCTCAACCTCTACCTCTGGTTTATTTCCTCTCAGAACAGCCTTGACTGAGTCTAGGACGCTGTCTGAAAATCCAAATCTATTCATTTGTTTTACCTTTCTGAACTCTGTTTCTCATTCGTCGAAATATTTCGTTGTCATCTTCTACAGCGTCAACAAATTTACCCAACAAGTCGACTAAAATCTTTCTTAGTTTAGGGTTAGCTAATGATCTTTCACCACTTCTCAAGGCTCGTCTAGTCTGCTCTAGCTCTTCCTTGTTTGATAAACCCATCCTAAGTAGTCTGTGTAACTTAGGGGGTAGTGGGTTAGACACCGCTTCATCTATGTTATCTGTATTTATAATATCTTTAAAGTTATGCATGAAATTAACAGTTCCATCTTCGTCTAGCAGCTTTTCCACGAGGTCCTGACCAACTTCTTGATCTTGCACAGAATGACTTACGTCTTCCTGCAGCTTTACTTCCTGCTTTTAATTTAGAAGGAGCAGTTGTAACAGCTGTTCCTAGCTTGCTTCCAGGATTCCTTCTTCTATATGCTGCAACACCTTTTTGAGTCATTCCAGCACCTTGTTTGACTGATCTCTTATGACCAGAACCAACTGACATACCTTTCATGTCATCTTCATCAATATTCTCTTCTGGTACACAGTTAGGTACCATCTTAGCACCTTTCTTCTTCATACCAGCTTGTCTGTAACCATCCCAGCACTTCTCTAGAAATGGTATTAGAGTACTCTCTTCTTGAGCTCTTTTCATCTGAGATGGTGTTGGAGCGCCTTTAGAACCAGGCTTTCTCATTCTCTCTCCGCTACCTCGCTTAATTCTTTCTCGTTTAGCATGAATGTTAGCCCAAAGGCCGTTACCTTCTAATAAATCTTTCGCTTCCATATGAAAAGTTCCTTCATTCAGTTTGTTTTCCCACCAAGGAATCTCTGGATCAGTCTTCTTATCATCAATTATTCTTTTAAGACGCTTATCGTATTCTTCTCTGGTTGGAGGTGCATCACCATTTACAGCATCTATAACAAATTGTATAGAGGCAGCTGCAATAGTTAGACTTGCACATTTACCTACAACATAACCATTTAACTCATCTATCATAATCGTAGCTGAGGCTTCCTTCAACTTTCCAACCATTTCAGTAGGAACATTAAAATACAAATAACCCTCAACATAAATCTTAGCAGGATATGGATGGAGCTTATTAGTATTTGAATCAACAATACGTACTAGATCAAATCCATCAATATCCATAAATGTAACAGAATAAGTTTCGTTGGTTCCTGGATTCTTTTCAATATAATCTGGTTGACCAAACTTATCTATTAATTTGATAGCAAATTCTTTAGGACCATCATACTTCCATGTCCCAATATCAATGCCATTGTGAGTATCTTCTTTTACATATGAATTAAACCTAATCATAGGCATAACTCGCGTCTAGTGGTTTCTCGTCTTCTGAATTATCTTTATTTCTCTTACCACGTTTGTTAAAAGCTTTTGATACATTAGCAACTCCAGCAACGTCGACGATTGGGGTTCCGGTACCACCAGCACCACCAGTCAATCCCTCTTTAACTTTTTCAGGCTCCTTTTTCTTACCAAAAAACCTATCTTTATCTATTGGCTTAGATTTGATACCTTTAGCTTTTCTATCATTATATCCTTGAAAGAATGTCTTGCCTTGAGGAGCTTCTTGTACCTTCTTCTTTGGTACCATCCTAGGTCTTGCTTGTGTCATTGGAGCTACTCCAGATCCAATTGATACAAAGTTTTCAAATGACATATCTACATCTTCTTTTGCTGCAACCTTTGCTTTAGAAACTCTCATAGCTGTTGTTCCTAANCNACCAGCTTTTGCAATTTTGTCATGAGCTAACGCAACTCCAGAATATCTGTTATCAACTTTCTTAGTTGGAAGACCTCTGTGTTTGCTTGCATTTGATGCTTTAGATGCATAACTTGATAACATCTTTTCAGATGCTTCCTTTACATCTTCTTTTTTCATTTTATCATAGAATTTAGACTTTTGGAAATCAGGATCAGCCATACGTTTCTTATGTAATTCTGCTTTTCTTTCAGCATTCTTTTCTGGAGTGAATGCTTTGCTTATAGCATCTAATGCATCGTCCATAGCCTTGCCTTCATAGGTAGCTGAAGGATTTGTTTTTCTGTTCTTATTGATAGTATCTCTTAAACGTGCACGATCTTTCATAGCATCATGCTTTTTAGCATCTCGCATCTTTTCTTGACTGATGCGTTGCTTAGCCATCTTCATACGCATATTTTCAGATACTTGACCAGGAGTAACGCTCCTTGCATGAGCGGCAGCTTCTGGTGTACCTTCCAACTTCATGTATGGATTAGATGGCTTATCTTTCTTAGCTTTCTTTGGCATACTATCAGCAGCAGCTACTACATCTGTATGAACATCAAAACCCATCTTTTCAATTAGATCCTTGTCCATTTGATAAGCAGCACCTTTAGCAATGAATGAATTAACTCTACCAAAACCATTTTGTGTTGGTGTTTGTTGTTCATATAAGTTTGCTTCAACTCCTCTGATGAATACTTCAATTACTACTTCAAGAGGAAAGTCGCCTTTCTCAGCTTTTAGATATAGATTATGGATATCTTGTTCAGATACCGACTTAGCATTCTCACCCTTTTCTGTCTTCACTTTATATGTGTGTTTGGTCTTGGTGGCTTTTGTAGGATTATTTTTTCTTACTAATGTCTTACCATCTTTTCTCTTCATGTCATGAGGATTAGGATCAACTTTCAGCACAGCTTTATCAGCTTCACCTACTTGTATGATTGCCTCTGATAAATGGTATGAAGCAGCTTTAACTTCTCCACCTTTATACTTGTTCTTTACACCACCAATAGGTCTTAGGTTGT
>JGI24006J15134_10000593_pt1 | contig 22159 bp, 19 predicted proteins | sample LinPmetageLP53_FD_15134 | JGI IMG/M metagenome (IMG submission 15134)
AGAACTGCGGCAGTTACTACTTGGATAGGAGCAATTGGAACTACTGGAACTAATTGGAACTGGGGAGGACATATAGATGAGGTTTCTACTTGGTCAGCGGTCAAATTGCCTGATGATGTAAGGGATAGCGCAACATCAAAGCCAATTGATTTAAGTGGGGAAAGCGGATTGCATTCTTGGACACGGATGGGAGAAGATGGGGTATGGGGTACACTTTGGACATTACCAGACGAATCGGAGAATAGTTATGAAGCAATTTCACAAAATATGACAGAATCAGATAGAGTAGAAGATACACCATAATGAGAGCACAAGACTTAACATATATAACGATATCCACAAGTCAAGTTGATTTAGTGGATTTCAATCAGGTAAATGAAGCAAAAGAAACACTTAAATACTCCATTGATGGTACATTATTTATTGTCAAATGGGATGGTACAACTCCATCAAGTATTGAGGCTATTGCACCAGAATATAAAAGCGCAACATTAACACACATACAAGCGGTTGCATTAATGAAAACAGCTGCTTGGGAAAAACCAATAGAATGAGCTTACCGATAAGCGTAAAAGAGTTTGGAAAAAACCCAGTATCAGCTATTGCGGTATTGAGTTTAGCGGCAATTATTTACTTGTACGTAGATGTTAGGGGAACTATGCAAAATCAAATTGACTCATTAACAGAAGAAGTACACGCATTAAAACTAGACAACAAGGAGTTACAACGCCAGTATATAGAACTCGCAAAATCTATAAAATGAGAATAACTATACTTTTAACAACATTAATATGGATTGTTTTGTTTATGGGTTGCCCAAAACAAAAAGAAGACAAATACTGTTACAAGCCAACTCCGTTTGATTCTCTTATTAGTTTAGGGGATTCTGCAATTAGGGTGCTGAGCTTAAAAAGAGTAGAGGAAGAGGGATATAGGGATTCAATTCATAACAAGCTAGATAACGTATCAGAAGATTCTTATAATACCATAGAGGGATACAAGGCGAGGCTTCAAGAAACCTCACACCAAAGAGTAAAAAGAAAAGATACAGTTATTCATATAAAAAAATACAAATACGATACTCTTTATAGAAAAATAGAAGTAATTCTTATGGATACAATTTATAAAGACACCATTATCTATAACTCTATATTTAAAAGGAAATTATTTTAACAGCAGTGTTAAAAACCTTATAGCACATAAAAGATAATATTCGTATATTTGAAAAATGTTGATTAAACTATTAAACCTAAAACAATATAAATTATAATTATTATGTCAAGACCAGTAAACGCACTCGGAGTGAGTGTATTAGACAACCCCGCAGCAGTAGATGCGGTATTAGCTAACTCTGTAGTTACGCTAAAAGGATTACCTGATTTTAATTGGAGAGACGCAGTTGCGTATGAAGCAATTGTAAATTCGCCAGGAGTTCTTCAAATATCAACCGCCACTTATGCTGCATTGCCAGTTGTAGGGCAAGCTTATAAGATTGTTATTAGACCTAATTTCCCAGATGGTTCTGCGGAGTTGGCTGAGCCTCAATCTGAAACTTACATTGTTATTGCAAGTACAGCAGTTTTAGCAGATTTAACAGCTGCTTTAGACGCTGCAATTGATGCAAATACATTATCTAAGTTCACCGCAACAAGCACAGCAACAACGGTAGTAATAACGCAAAAAGACTTCACTATTGAAGGATTTACAATTGGTTTGGCTACAGGTTCTGCTTCAATTACAACTGGAACGCCTTATACTGCACCAGCAGGTACACCTGCTATTGTAAAAGCTGCAGTTCCTCCAGGAACAACAGTTGGCGGAGCAGGTTATACTACATATATTTTCACAATTGATGTGAGAAAGTATTACGATTCAGCTGGAGATGTAACTGCTAGTCATTTGCAAGCAATTGTATATGCTAATACTGGAGGCGGCACATATGGTGCTTTTAATGTAGCTCTTACAGCTATTGCTGATGGAACGGCTACTGCTGCTGAGTATAGAGCATTAGTGTAATTGTTTTATATATGGGTGCGTACTTTCGGGTACGCCCCATTTTTTTAAAAAGTTATGGCAGAAGATAAGATGTATATGTTTAGACCAACTAGCAGGGATTTAAGAATAGAGTATCCAGAGTTGGCAAATATAAATGAGTTCTCAGAGCTAAAAACAAAAGAGTTAAAATTTGTTTGGTTTTATGCTAACAGAACAAGCCCTTATTATACGGCAAAGGGAGGAGATAGAAATAAAATTTTGGGGTGCATACGTAATTCTTTTGGGAATTCGTACAAAGAAGATGACCCAGCAGAGTATAGTAAGTATCTTAGAGGAAATTTCCCCCCAAAGATACGTGAAGCTATAGAGCGAATGGAAAGATTTAATCCAACCGCAAGAGCAAGAGCTAAGATTGCAATAGAGACAGTGTTTAGTAACCTTGAGCAATCTATGTTTATGGATGAGGAAATGGAAGCAAAGATGAAGGAAGATATAGAATTAAGAAAAAAATATGTAGAGTTATCAATAAAGATTGCAGATAATATGCAAAATGTTGTAGCTCAAATGGAAGAAGGTTTTGGAATTAGAGCATCAGGAAGTTTTGATAGAGGAGATAAAGGACCAACTATTATGGATATGCTTCATATGGAAGATGAATAATAAAAAGATAAATGGCTTACCCATCACAAGTAACTGCGGTCTCAACAAGACCCAATAGATTAAAAAAAGACAAGAACAAGAAATATCATCTTGATTATGGAAGATGGATACTTGGTTCTATAAACAGCTCCCTTCATCAATACTTTGTTACGAAATGTTCAGTAAACTGGGCGTTCTATAAAGGTAATCAATGGATTTTTAGTGAAGACTTAGAGACATTCCTAATGGATGAATCTGGGGATGCCCGAAACCGTATTAAGTTTGTAGAGAACCTTATACGACCTATGGTTGAGCAGTTTGTAGGAAATGCAATAAGGTTAAACCTCGATATGCAAGCAGTAGGAATATCTGATTTTGCAGTAAACAGAAGAGAGGAAGAGCTGGGAAGATTGAAGTTTCTAGCTATGGAGGCTGAAGAGTCTCAATTGTTTGGGCAAAGTATGAAAGATTCGCTACCTATTGGGGATAGCCCAGAAGAAACGGAAGAAATTTTTGAAAACATATATGTAGACGAGTACGAGGATGCAATAAATTACTTGATAAAATATTCAATGGACTTTAACGAGTTCGAGGATAAAAAGGTAGTAATGGCTAAGCATCTAGCTTTAGATGGCATAGCTATACTATATGGTTCTGAATATAATGGAGAATACCTATGGGAAGTACAAGACCCTAGGTTTTTTATTTTCGATAGGTCAGCACAAAGACCAGACTTAAAAGATGCTGAATATATGGGAAGATATCATCATATGCTACCATCTACAATATATGAAAGATATCAAAAAATCACATCGCAAGACAGGAATGCCATAGAAACATATACAAAAAACGCAGACGATAATGCTGCCAATATCTGGCAATACGGAATGTACGTACCAGCAGGTGGCAGGGTTCCAGTTTATGAGTTATATTGGAGAGATATAGAGCGAAAAGAATTTGGTTATGTTATTGATGAGTATGGCTATGAGTTTTTTACTGAAGTAAACACAGACTCCAGTAAGTATACAGATAAAGATTTAATTACTCCAGAAGAAGGTGCAAACCTAGGTATATTAAAAGGAAAAAAGAAAAGAGTAATTTTTACAGATATTCTAAGGTATTGTGTATTTATTCCAAACGAGGTTGTTGCTACAAAAGAAAGCGAAGATATTGTCTTGGAGTATGGAATTATGCCTTACCAAGAGACAAACATTAGCAATCCAAACGATATAGAATTTCCTTTTAAGTGTTATTGTTGGGCTTATAGTAATGGGGATATATTAAGCCCAGTAGATGATGCCATTTCGCCACAGCGTTATTTGAACAGGCTTCAATCAGTTGCCGAAGCCGCTGTTAATAACTCTAGGATGTCTGGAACTATACTAGATAAGGATATGATAGACCCTCAAGGTGGAGAGGATGAAATACAAAGAAACATAAATCTAGGGAAACCTGTATTTGTGCAAGCTAAGGGTAATCTTAATAATTCAATTGGGAGCTATGATTTTACGGCTGGGAGTGGAGTTATGAACCTGTATAACATTACTAACCACATAAGACAAACTATTAGCACTATTACAGGAGTAAATGAATCTATGCAAGGAACAGCAGGCGGAGGAAGGCTAGTTGGCGTGACTCAAATGGATATTCAAAGAGGAACAATTATGCAAGAGCCTTTTTATTATGCATTATCACGGGTTGTTCTGCAAGCAGCACAGGCTATGGCTAGCGTTGGTAAAAGGATATACTCAGAGAACAAAAGGAAGCTGGCTATAATGGCAGGCGACAAAGGAGCTCAAAATATTGTCATAACTTCAGATATGGCAATAGAGAACTTTAGAGTTTTTGTAAAAAGAACTGGCTCAGAGGAAGAGCAAAAACAACTTGCTAATCAAACCCTATATACCCTTCTTGAGGCTCAATTGATTGATGGAAAAAGATTTGCTAATAACTTTAACAGGGGCAATATGGATGATGTCGGAAGAGCAGTTAGAGAGTATCAGCAAGAGCAAATAGAGATACAAAAAATACAGGCAAAACCAGAGATACAGGAAGACCAGAAAATAACAGAGGCAGAAGAACTTAGCGGTGCAGTAGAGCTTGACCAGCAAGCAAAAGACGTTGATGCATCTAGAGAAAACGAAATGAGGAACAAGGATAATGAAAGAGAAATTAAAAAAATTAGAGAAAGAGAGCTTGCTAGAAATCTAAGAGATTGACATAGCACTTGATAAATCGAAACAAAATAATTATTTTTGTATAAAAGGAAAGTATTATTAATGAAAAGAATAAGATATGTTAAATGAAAATGTAAATGAAGATAGCACAGAGAATGTAGCTATAGATGAAGTAGAGCCAACAGATGATGGAAAAGCTATGGCAACTATTTTAGATGCCGTTAAAGAAAACCCATCGTTAATAAACGACCCTGAAATAGCAAATGTAGTAAGTATTGCTGAAGGAAAAAAAGGAGGAAAGATTACAAGAGAAGCAAACGTATATGAAGGAAAAGAAAACCCTGTAAAAAACGAGCAGGCAGATAAAGCTGCGATAGCAAAGCCCACAGAGGAACAAGAGGTATTGAAAAGTATTTTCGATACAGAAGAGCAAGAAGGAGCTCCACAGGAAGAAATTGCCAATATAGAGGCGCATATTAAAGAGAAATATGCAATTGATAATGTAGAGAAGTTCTTTTCTTCAGTAGATAAATGGAGAAACGCTTCGCAAGACACAACAGCATTAAAGACAACTGTTGAGGATATAGAAAACGCATTTACTGAAATGCCCAAACCGTTATTCGATGCATTTACCGCTTGGTCAAATGGAAAAGAATGGCAAGACGAGCTTTCAGGAATAAATGGTTTGGATTATGGTGCTAATTTTTCCGACTACAACTTGGATGAAATAGTACAGTATTATTTTCCAGACGAATTCGAAAGTAATGATTTCGAAGATTATAGTGATGACCCAACTATCAAAAGGGCTATAAAAATAGCTGAACAACAATTCTCTAGTGAAAAAGAAGCTTTTGAAAACCAGCGTGCTGATTATGCAAACCGAGCCGAGCAACTTTCTGATGTTCGAAACAAGTCTGCATCCAGTTCCGTAGAGAAGCTTAAAGAGGCATTTCCTAACTTTGGAAAATCCGAACTGAAAAAGGTTAAGGATACTTTAGTTAGTGGTGACCTAAACGGAGTGTTCTTTGAAAAGGATGGGGCATATACTAATGACGCTGCTATAAGACTAGCATTAGCGTTGTACGGTAGAGATGAAATAGGAAAGTCTACCAGTAGAGTGAAGAAAAGTCAAGAGATTTTAAAATCGACTGTAAACAAGGGGGCATCAAAACCTTCTGTGAAATCGACTCAAAGTCAACAGACACAAGTACCAGAAGATGTAACGGGTATGTTTAAAGATGTGTTTGTAAAGAACTACTACTAATAAATAATTTTAATTAATAAATTGACAAATGGCAAATTCAGCAAGTTTATATACCCCAGGAACTCCTGGGAATAGTCAGTTTAGTAACGTAGACCTTAACGCATTAGCATCTCAGTATGCATCGCAATATGGACACGATACGACTGCATTAATACAAAGAATTACAAGGGCTCTTATTTATGATGCGGCTCCACAACAATTCTTTGATTTAAAGCTTCTTAATATGAAGCCCCGTGAAGGTGTAAAATCTGATGAATGGGAATTTTTTGAAATGGGATTTGGTCGTGACCCTATTGTTGCTACAGTAATAGCAGCAGCTGGAGTTACACAAACCATTACAGTATCGAACACAGATGACATTACTGTTGATACGGTTCTTGTATACCCAAATAACTCAAAAGGAAGTGTAACTGCGGTAAATATCCCTGGTGGAACAATTACCGTAACTGCAATGACAGGACAAACCCTGCCAGCAGTAGCAGTAAATGACTTGTTAGCTAATTTAACGCCAGTTGAGGCGGATGCAGCTAATAGCATTTCTCAATACTTTCGTGTTGATACCGTTAGAAGATACAATTATGTACAGATGATGGTAAAAGCAATGCGTTTTGGTAGAATGGAAATGTACAAGTACAAAAATGCAGGTACTACTTCTAATTACCTAACAATGCAAAAACAAAGGTTATTACAACAATTTCGTATTGACCTTTCGAATTCGCTTTGGAATGGTGAGCGAGGAGAAGTTTCCCTTGCAAGCGGAGCAGTAGCGAAAGTTACTGGTGGGATTTTCCCAACTATGCAATCAGCAGGTTCTCCTAACGTAACGACTACAGTAGCTAACTTGCCACAAGCAATTGAAGAGTTGGCATTAGATACTGAGTTCAAAGCGTTTGGCGCAACTCGTTTCTTGTATGGTACACCTCGACAAATTCACGCTTTATCTCAACAATACAAGCGTACTTTAACGAGATATACTCCAAATGACGAGGTAGCTAAATTAGACTTAAAAGCTGTGGATATGGGCAGTTCTAAAATCGTATTCGTTCCGATGAAACGATTTGAAGAGCCATCTTGCTTCCCTGCTTCTTGGTCTAACAGGTTAATCCTTCTTGACCAAGAGTCTGTATCTTGTGTACAAACTTGGGGTGAGGAAATGGGAGAGACCCTTTCTCGTGAAAACAGAGGAACACTTAACAACTTCACGGATTTTTGGATTTCGACCACCTTTGGTGTTCAGTTCAATAACCCATTAGGAAGTGGTTGGGTAGATATTATATAGTAATATCACAGCAGGGTAGCGACTTATAATAGCCGCTACCCTGTTTTTTTAATAATTTAAAATTTAAAGTTATGTCTATTAGTTCAAGTAAAGGAGAAGGAAAAGCACCAAAGAATCAAAAAACAAAACCAGACGAAATCGAAACAAAAGATACGTCAAATAGCAAAAAAGAAGAAGAGGTTTTACAACTGACAAAATCAGAATTGTTTGATGTTGTAGAAAGGTATTCAAAAGAGCAAGGGTTAAATAAAACAAAAACAGATAGCCTGTTGGCGGATATGCTTGAAGAGATGAGAGCACAAAACGACACACCAGGGAGTTTGGTTAGAAATTATAAGGAGGAAGAGGTTGATATAGAGGATTACCTTGAAAAACCAGCTATGTTTTATTGCTACAGCTTTAGTCATATTTGTATAGGAGATACTAGGTTTGGTCATTCAGTTGTGTCTCCATATAGCAGACCAATAAGATTCAAGCCTTTGTATCGTTATAGAAAGCCAGGGACAAGCAAGTATAATGAAGAGATTATATCTATGTCTTGTTGTATATTAAGAAGCAAAAAAGAAGCCACTTGGGTGAGAAATCACACTTTATTTGGTATAAAATATTTTGAGAGCACAAAAGATGCTCAATCTGTAGATAGAATATTTGCAGACAAGTTGGTTGAAGCCAGCAATATGTTAAATGGAATGTCGCAGTTTGAAGTTATTGAAAGAGCAAAGTTAGAAAACCTTGCTGTAACTCCAGATGTGGATGAGGTAAGAAAAAGACTAGCATACCACTTAGCAGAAAAAACAATGAAATCAGTTTCAACGAAGACGCATCACAATATAGCTGCTGCAGACCCTTCGTTTAACCCATCAGACTCAAGAAGTATAAGTGAAGTATTAGTTCAAGATAAAGACTTAAAAGGAGTTGGCGTGTAATATAAAAACTTATGCCTATAGTTGCTCAGGAAATTATAGATAGAGTAAGACAAGTTGGACTAGATGCAGAAGGCGCAGACTATTATAGCGACACTGTAGATATAATTCCTTCAATTAATGCTGCTGTAGAGTGGCTTACTGCTATTATAAATTCTGCTTTTGGACAGAAAAAAATGGGCGAAGAGGTTTTTCAAGACCTTGTAGCGGCTAGAGTTTTTCAAGCAAGTGATAATTCACGTATATATTTAAACCCATCGGATTTAGGACACGAACTATGGACTATACTTGGGGTTTATGTTAAGCCAAAAGTAAAAGAAGGAGGGTGGCTCATAGGTACGCTGTCAGGGGTTCAGGTAAGCCCTACTGCGCCAAAAGCTATTTTTGTATATCCTAGCACCACAGACTTATCGGTAGTGACAGCGGGAAGTACGGTTGCATTTACTTACAAAGACAAAACAACTGGTGTTGAAACTACAACCTCTTTTATAGTACAGGCGGTAAACAATAATACAAAAGCTATTTTAGTAGATACAAGCCCAATAACAGATTTAGGGGCTTTTCTAAATATAGGCGATACCGTAACTGCCAAAGCTATATATTTAAAAGCATCAATAACATCTACACCAATAATAGATACATTAGCTACTCCAGATAATTCTATATACCGCCCAGATTTGGTTCATATATCTAGCGAACACTCAGCAAAAAGATTAACAGTAGAAGAGTGGGCAAAAAATTCAAAAAATCCTTTTATGGCAGGTAATGAAGTCTTATCTTCAGGGTGCGATACTCTTGTTTATGCGTATATGAACTACACGGATTATGGTGCTCCAAATATGCCTTATACCATACCAAGGGAAATAGAAATTAGACCATCTGTAAAGAATGAAGCAGTAACAGTGTTTTATGCACGGAGACCAAAACCAATAGTAACTGGCACAGACAATATAGAGTTTCCAGGGTTTTTTTCTAATTGGATATTCGATAAAGCATTGCAATATATAAGCTTTAAACAAGGTGATGGAACGACAATATACAATGTAACTGCTGCAGATATTAACACTCTGCTACAATCAGTAACGTAATATTATGGCAACAACAACTTATAGATATTTAGCAAACGATGTTCTGGAGACTTTCAGGCAATTAAGCGATGATGCTGAAATTGGCTTAACGCAGGTTGTATTTTGGATTAATGTTATAGCAAACAGACTTAGAAAGCAGCATATTCAAAAAGTAGATACTGGAACGCATTTGGTAATTTTTCAAAATGTTCCAGTTTCCATAGAGGTAAATAGTAATAGAAAATATTTTGATTTACCAAAAAGCATATACGACTATGGGAACGATAGGGGAATAGATTATATTACTTATCAAGATATAACAGATTGTTGCGAAGGACCAGCATTTACCGAGATAATGTTTAGCCAAACATCGGTAAGGAATTCAAGGACACTTTATTACGACCCATACCAAACTCCAGCTTCTACAAACCCTTTTTTCTATAGAGTAAAAAACAGGGTATATATGCTAGGATTAGAGTGTATAGATGTACCAAATGGTCTAGAAATGGGGCTTTATACTACAATAGATATTACGGAATCTGGCTGCAACCTTGATGACCAAGTAGACTTAGATGATGAATTGATAACAATATTGAAGTATGAAGTACTTAACTTGGGGAGGTTTGCACTTATTATACCTAATGAAAGAATTAATGAGGGCTCAGACCAAACGACTCAAGCGATACGTGCAAACCAAATAGAAGTGCCAGCAATCAACCAGCCAAAAGATTATGTTAGGGTTAATGATGCACAACAACAAGCAGAATAGTTATGACAGATAAAGATAAAGGGTTAGGAAAAATATTTAAAAACATTTCTGAAAAAAGAAAGCGAAGAAAATATAGAAAAGATAATCAACAGATGCTGTATATAAATCGAAGCCGTAATTGGCTTTTAGAAAATGAAAAATATTTCCCAAAAAAACAAAGCTGAAAATTATGAAAAGCCGTATAAAAAAAAGAGCACCAAAACCAAAAAGGATGAGAGGGAATAACGACAATAATCAAAAGTCAAAAACCGATAGTACCCTAACTCCTAAGGTATCGCCATTTCAAAGAGACTCAGCTCAACTTGTAAAATCTGTAGATAGGTTCAAAGGCTATCTTAACAAATACCCAGACATAAATAAAGATAATTTTGACTATATGATGGGTACAGAGGCTGATAAGGCGTGGGATGACAGGGATAGTATAAATTCAATATTAAAAAGAATGACTCCCAGTCAGCACAAAAAAATGCTAAAAGAGCCAAAGAAGAAAAAACAAAACTAAAAATTATGCCAATTAAAGATGTTATAAATAAAGCACTTGGAAGAAGGGTAGTGAAACAAAAGACTTATGATGGAGGTAGTGAAAAAGTGGTATATCGTAAAAAACGAGGTCAGGATGAACGCCAGGTAAAAAAGACTACTTACGATAAAGAGGGAACAAAGACCCGAAAAACAAGCACTAACAGAAGAAGATATAAGGATGCTAGGTACGGTGGCGATTTGCAGGGTGTTCCAACGAAAAAATATACAATTAAAGAGATACCACGTAGTAAGAAAAAGCCAACCAAAGTAAAATCAAAAGTAGTTTATTCTAAAAGTGATACGTATCCAAAAGGAGCAATGTCTAAAGGGTATAGCATAGTTGGCGAAAAGGAAATGAAAAGCAAAACAAGAGTTAGATAACTAAAAATTTATAATTATGCCAAAAGGAAAAGGAACATATGGTAGTAAGCGTGGGAGACCACCTGAGCCAAAGAAAAAAAATAATTCAGGAGATAATAATACGAGTGGAGCCATTAGCAGTAGGGGTGTCCCTAATACAAAATTAATAGAACACAATTTAAAAAATTACGGTACAGATGCAGATGAGAAATGGGAATTGACGAAGACGATGCGCCCTGTGCCTGGACCCTGGGAGGCGACGATGCGCCCTATGCCGAAACTGAGCCCTGAAGAAATAAAGAAAAGGAAGAGGACAGCGGTCATAACGAAGGCAGCGGGGAGGGGGAGAACGAGAAGGGAAGAACGAGAAGGAAGATGAGTATTATAAAGGACAAAATAAGTTTAGTAGAAAATGGATACAGCAGATAAAGTAAGTGTTAATTTACTCCTTTCAGATATATTGTCTTTTGTAGGCGATGAATCAATGAGGGAGCACGGATTCAATAAGGGTTTTTACGTATCGTCGATACAGAAAGCTGTTGAGGACTTAGCCTATGAAACTTTCTTTGATGTACAGACTACCGATTTACCCTTACAGGAAGAGAATAAACAGAATTTGGCAATAGAAATGCCACCTAACTGCTTCAATATTAGGGAGATATATTTATTTAACTGCACTTGTAGTGATGCTTCGGATACAACGGTACATTCTTGCTGCACTCCTTCAAGTAGTGTAATTGTTCACTGGAAAAGACTTTACAATAATGCTGGCAAAGGAAAAAGCTATACTGCAAAAAGAGTTACAAGTGGGCGTTCATCAACCGACCCTATATATGGAGTAGATGGACTAGGCAATACTAACGACTTCCCTACGGGAAATTTGTATTATGCAAATATTCAAAATGGGTTAATAATGCTTTCAAGCAATAGTGCTTCATTTTCTTATATACGATTAGTGTATAATGGAACTGGGGGAGCTATAGGCGATGAGCCTATTATACCAAGGTTTTTAAGGTCTGTTATTGTAGACTATGTAACGGAAAGGGTATTTAGGGCTTTAACCGCAAAAGAACCAAGAAAGTACCGTGCATTATGGGCTGATTCTTATGCAAGGTTAAGTGATGAAAGGAATGGCAGCTGGGTAAAAGCAGAAAGAAGAATAAAATCATTGGATACGTTTAAGCGTGATACAATGCGACAATGGACAGGAAGAATGAACTACTAAACAATGAACAGTGCCAAAACAGCAACATCATCCTTACGATATAAAAACCTATTACAAAGGGGCAAATAGAGATTTAGACCCTGAGCTTCTAGGCTCAACTAATAAAGGAGAGTATATTGATTCAGTCAATATGCGACCAAACTCAAACGATGGCGACAGGGGCGCTATGGAAAAAATAGATGGCGAAGAACTTTTATACGCTAATCAGTCTCCTTATTGTATTTACGGAACATCTGCGCCCTTAGCGGGAACTTGGGTTTGTATAGGTGCTATTGATGTAAATAGGCATATTGTAGAGTTTTGGACAGACTCATCCACTACAAGCCCAAGCGACCCGTTAATTAGAATCGATGGTGACGTTGTCCTTCAAAGTTCTAAATTCCCTATTAGCGTAGACCACCCATTACAGATAGCAAAGAATGAATCGTGCGTAGGCGGGGAGGTATACATTACTGATTTCAAATCTACACCTATGTATTTCAACATACAGGTGCTAATAGATAATAAGTGTACCCAGAAATACTTTTCAAGTTTTGATTTATCTGAAAACCAAATAATATTACAAACACCACCTGACCACCCAGTTTTTGTAGAGCTATTAACGGCTGGTAATGGGGCTAATGTTATACCAGGCGCTCAAGTAGTAACAGGTGGTGGAGGAACTACAATGCTTGCAGGTACTTATCAGTATAGAATAAGATATGTTTCTGAAACAGGGGAAAGGACAAAGTTATCAGTTGCCACCCCGCCAATACCCGCACCAGAGATAGTTTCATCAAGCAGTAATCAGTATCCTTATTCAAAAACTAGAGGGGAATTTAACGGAAGCTTAAGTTCTTATACTATAAAAATAAGGTTTAGAGTAAACAATACAGAAAACTATGATTTCATAGAGGTTGTAAGGGTTTCGTATAATTCCCTTCAGGGGGTAGCTGGCATAGGCTCTACGGATGTTGTGGCTAAAATACAATTAGAGGCAGATGAGGTTTCTGTATATGATTTCATAGATGATGGAACTGAAAGCTTGGAGGTTGTAGCGGATGAAGAATTAACAGATGTAATGAAAGTTATATCCAGAGCAAAAGCTGTAAGGTATTTTAATCAGCGTTTGTTTTTTATGAATGTAGAATATGAGTCAAGGGATGTGGAAAAAGCAGGCGTTACATTCAAGCAGAGCAGTAAAGGAAATGAGCTATATCCTACAGTAGATAATATGGGAACTGCAGGGCATCGAGACCCTTGGAATTTTGTTAATTACAAATCCTATATGCGTGGGGAGAAGTATGGATTTGCAGTAGTGTTTTATGATTCTACGGGGGAAAGAACTTTCGCACTTCCTATACCTAATGCGGAAGATTTTCAAATGCCAAACAGAAGGGATATACCTAAAGCCGATGCATTAGCAAGTGTAAGAAATGGTGATGGTTGGCAGAGAACGGTATGGGCTGCTACGGTAAATGGCTATCATCCAGCTCCAGATGGATTGGATGCAAATAATACATTTGAGGTATTTGATTTGTCTGAAGGTATCGCAAAAGACGATGTGTGTACATTTAGAAACATATCGAATAAAGGAAGCAAAGATAGTGCGGACCAGATATTAGCTTGGTGTGCAGATGGGCAGTCTCCAAAAGATGCTAATTCCATTGGACCAAAACCTTTTACACCTATAAAACCATCCGATACCGATGTGACAGGGCATAATATGGTTATTAACACCATTGTAGATAAAGATTCTTCAACCAGCTATAGCTATCCCAACTACAAGCCATATGGTTTTGCTCCCAGATATTTTTCTATGGGAGCTATATTGCAAGGAATGGAAAACATACCTTCTTGGGCTACTGCAATGGCTATTGTTAGAACCGAGCCTGCAGGGAGGGTTATAAGTCAGGGGTTAGGTTTTTATTCGCTATATGGAGGGAAGTTAAATAATATAGGAACAAATAGAACAGCTAATAAAAACAACAAGAGCTTATGGTTTCATTCTTCTGATTTAAGTAGAGGTTTTGCAGATTCATCAGATATGGTTGGCAACAGTTTGCAGTTTGCATCACCTTTGGGGTTCTTCTCTGAATTTTGGAGCGCAGATAGACAGGATAATTACAGAGATACAAAAATAGATATGATATCCTACGTTAGAATTTTAGAGGAGAGAGGGGATATAACTGGTCGATATATAAATTCTGGAGATAATTCGTATCAGGTTGGTGGCAGTGCAACTTTTGGAGGGATAGGGAAAGATGGGTATGTAGCATATGGAAAATGGCGTAATAAGTTTTCTAATGTAAGTCACTTTTGGATTCCTACTTCTGGCTTTACTATAGCTCCAGATTTAAGTAATTATGATTATGCTGTTAGTGGAGTAGGCAATAGGTTGGATATGAATGTTACGGCATTTAGTGCAAAGTCCGAAGGCAGGGGGACATATTATGAATTGTCTATGCAGACATCAGGTAATTGGGGGGATTTGTATCGTACTACTGATGCATTGCAAAATTATGATTTTAGTGATGGAGAGGTAAAAGATTGGCACGAGCCAATGTATATAACTAATGTTGTAAATAAATTTGCAAATGTTCCTAATCAGAATATATCCGAATATATGGAAACTGGCAATTTCCTAAAATTTGATGCAGTTATAGGAAAAGGTAATGGAATTGATAGCCAGGATTTTTATTTGGTGGATGAAAGGTGGGAGGATTGTATACCAGACCCAAGAACACCAACTGCAACATTAGAGACATTGGATTTGTTTATCTATATAAAAACAACAACAGGAGTTACTTTGAAATATCTTAATGTAACTTATAAAACAGTTACAGAGATTTCAACTATATCTGCAGCACTTAATTCGGTAGGTTCGTATGTTCATAATGGCGTAACTATAAATGGAATATACAGACATTTAGATGTTTATTCAAATGAGCGATTGTGGAAAATAACTATTGATAATAATGATTATTTTGATAATGCACCTGTTTCGAAATCGGAAGTTAGGGTAAAATACGATTCTACCAAGCCTATACGTTTTTATGGTGGCGATGTGACTATAAGTGAAAATGTGTTTTCGCCAGTAGACAGACAGACAGATGATGGAAAAACTCCTAATGATATAGACTCTGATGATGCCGTAGTGTTTCCTTTGAATGTGCCTTTCCCTTATTATGGGTTTGGAATAAACCCAAGAATATATCAGCATCAAGGAGGGAGCCTTGGGAATAATGTTATGGATAGGTATGAGTTTAATCTTGAGGCAGTTAGGCAGATGGTGGCTATGTATACCTGCGAGAATAGGGGGGATTGGAGTTTTATTGTAAATGCAGCAGACAGCGACTATCAAAGCCAAAGCTTTCCGCTTGTTAATTACATTATGAAACCGATGAAGTGGAATCCTAATCAAACTTGGGACTCGAATGAGATGTTTGATATGGCAAACGATTACCCAGAGTTGGATGATGGCGGTAATCCGAATAGTAATTGTGGTTTGGGTGGATTTAAGTTTAGCCCCCTTATAAATTATAACTATTCCCATAAGCCAGTAGCTCAAATGCACTTTGGAACACCAAAGGTAGGATTCAGGGATGATACCTACTTCTGTACAAGAATACTATGGTCAGAGAAAAGAGGTGTAAATCAGTTGGATTCTCCAGGAATTAAAACATTCAGAGAGCAAAGTAGGTTTGATATATCAGACGACCAAGGGGAGATTAAGTTTGCTTGGGATGCCGTAACGGGTAAGGGCTCTAATCTGTATGCTATTACCGCAACGGGTATGTGTTTGCTTATGACGGATAAGCGTGTATTATCAGATGCCAATTCCAACCAGCTTGCTATCATAGGAACGGATGCATCTCAGGTTATCCTAGAACAGATATGGCTAACTAAAGATATAGGAATGGATAGCGAAATGTGGCGTAGTGCTGCAGGTTTTGATAATACTTTGTATTTCGCTAATTACAATTCCGTTTATATGCTCCAAGAAGATAATGCGTTAGATATAGGAAGGCTTAATTACCATAGTAAGCTAAGCAAGGATATGCTTAATGGCTTATCTTTAGGGTATACCGACCACGTAGCAGGGGGTTATGATAGGTTAAATAATGAATATTGGCTAAACTATAAAAGAAAAGCAACAGACAAAACATATTCAGCAAGTGAGGATTTTTCTATAATAGATGATGGTGCAAGTTACGGAACACCAAACGTAAGTGTAGCTGAAGGCAGTATACTTACCGTTACAGCCTCAAAAACGGTTAGTGCATACTTGGCTACAATTACGCCTTCTTATGCGCTAACGGCTAGAAATATAAGTATTTGCTTAACAGATTCAAGTAGTGATGTTGTAGTTAAAGTGCCATCGCCTGTAACAAGTGGTTTTGATACTTTAGTTACTATCAATGCAGGAGAGTGTTATTGCTTTAAAGGGTTCCTAGACACCTTAACAGGTGGAACTTATGGAGGAGCAGCACCTTGGCTTCCTACAGGGCAATCGAGAGATATTATAAAGTACGAGCCTGGCGCTGATGTTTCATCAATAAAACTAGGTCAAGATATAACATTGTCATTTTTTGATAGAGGAACTAACACTAATGTAGTACAAAATTTCACTGTTTTATTTATAATAGTTGATGCTTCTGGAAGTACAATAGTTTTAGATACAGATTCTCTTGGGTTAATATCCTTATTAAACAATGGAGATTCAATAACGGTATCTACTGGTTTTGTTAGGTGGGTGTCGGAGTTGTGCGATAAACCAGCTGCAGGGTCTACTTTTTCCTACAGTGTTGCAAACAAAAGCTGGATAGGAAAGTATGACTATTCATTCGATAAGTTTGTTTCAGTAGACACAAGAACTTACGGCTTAAGAGAGTTATTGACATACGAATTGGGAATTGGGTACAAGATAAATGGAACCAATATAGAGGCAAGTGTAATGCAGGTATCCGCACAAAAACAGATGTGGGGAAAAGAGTTTATTAGAATTAGAATAGCCTCAGACAACAAGCCTACAAAAGTAAATTTCTATGCAGTACCAGATGGAGATTTGTTGGCATCGCTAGACGAGGCTATTCAAGGACAGTACTATTTAAAGAACTATCGTGGCTATGAGCAATACATACCAAGAAAACAAGAGGGGGAGAAGCATAGAATACAAGGAAGGTCTTTAATATTTAAAATAGTTCACAGTAAGCCAGAGCCTTTTAAAGTTGTAGACGCAGCTGTTCAATACAAGCTGATAAAGTAGATAAAATTAATTATATTTGTAAACACTTAATATTGTAATTATGGCAATTTTACCAGCAATAGTAGCAGGTGCAAACCTTTTGAGTTCGGTGTTACAGCACACTAAAAAGAAAAAAGAAGCTGTCGGACCACCAGAGGCTGACGGAACACCTCCTGGCGCAGCACCGATGGATAAAGCTGCAGTTGCATCTCAGGCATTAGGTTTGGCGCAAGGCATAGGCTCGGCTGTTGCATCGAGAAAAGCAAGAAGGGCAGAGCCACCGAGAACAGACTTATCGCAGGTAAGAGCAGCGCAAGAGTTATCTAGAAAACGAAAAGCTTTCGAAGTAGGAGCTATGTCGACACCATACACTAGACCAATTAGACAAGCACAAGCACAAGCTACTGCAGGCGCTCTAAGGGCAGGTGCAGGGCTTAGAGGAATATCTGCAGCGCAAAAAACTGCACAGCAGGGTATGCTGGATGCTATGGGTATGCAACAACAGACAGCACTTGGCTTACAGGAACAGGAGATTGGAATGGTTAATGCCATAGCTCAAAGGCGACTTGATTTACAAAGAGTGGGGCAAACTAAACAAGAGGCAACCGCAGCTTTATTAGGTAATGCTGCTATATCGAACTCTCTTGGCGCTGCCCTACAAAGAAGAGATAAAGATGGAACCGAATCCCCATTACCACAATATTGATAAAAAATAAATAAATGGCAGTAAAGATAAGGAGACCAAGCGTAAGCACGACAAGCGGACAGGTAGGTCTTGGGAATGTGCTAAGTGAAATAGATAATCAGGGAATCGGAGTAAATAATGCCGTAACTACTGGTACGGTTAATCCTCAGGTTAATCCTCAGGTTAATGGTCAAAACCCAGGGATAGGGGCTTATAGTGACCCAGAAGCTGATTTTCTGGCGGCTTCCTATATGAGCTCTCTTCAGCCAACAGATAATAATCCTGTATTTGATGTAATTAACCAGCCTTCGTTACAGGGGAATATGTCTACACCATCCCTAGGTAGCACGCCTATCTTCGCAGGGGGAGGAACCATTCTTCAGCGCAGAGAGCAAAAGATAAACCAAGCGGCACTAAAAGCCGTAGGGGGCAAAAGACCTGAAATGAAAGTACCCGAAGCGTGGGCTCCGCATCAGAAAAACTTAAGCGCAGATTATACAGCTCTGGTAAACCGTTATTATAAGGTTGCTGTAGAAAAATATGGGGTATCCGCTACAAAAATTCTTCAGGGCGATACAAAACTTGGGAGGGAGTTTCAGGCTGCAAAACAAAATTTAACAGATTACGCTCTTCAATCAAGCGAGATGAAGGNATATTACGATAAGGTAGCAGCAGATATAAAANCTGGAGCATACGTATCAGAAGATGCAAGAAAGGCAGCGGAATATGTTTCTAGCGAAAAGTGGATGGAAGATTTAATGTCTGGGAAAAACCCAGATTTAGTTGGCAATACAATGGAGGCTTTGAAAGCCGATGTGCGCCTTCAAAAGCTAGTTAATGAGGTGCAAATAGATTCAACAATATGGCAAGATATGCCTTCGGTAACAAAGCAATTTGAATCCGATGCGCCAGATTGGACTGTCTTGTTACAGGAAAAAAATATTACGTTTGCAGATGAAGCTATAACAAGAGCAGTAGATTCAATGTGGAGTGATAACCCTGGTTTGCACGATAGATATACAAGAGAAGAGGCAGAGCTTATGGTAAGAGATAGGTTCCAAGATGATTACATAGCTACTATCCAGAAGATGAAAGATGAGGCTGCAACAGGCTCTGCAATTACAGCGCAAGGTACAGGTACTGCGATAGAAGCAGTGAAGAGAAATATAGCAGGTCTTGCAACAACATTGAAATCTCCTCAAAAAGGCTCGGATGTGGCTGTGGTAAAAGTGGCTGGAGCTACCAAAAAAGAGCAATTAGCTAACTATAAGAAAGGCAATTATACTGTAGAAAAAATGCCAGAAATGACTCAGGCGCAACCATATTCTATACCTGGAACTAAGACTAAAATAATGGTTGGATTAAATGGAATTACCTTTGATGATGCAGCAACGAATACTACAAAAACGATACCTTTTAACGACCCAAATAAAATAGCATCAGAGGTTGTAATGATTATGTCCAAGACAACTGGAGTTCTTCCATCTACTACAAGCTATGCTGATATTATGGCAACTATTGAAGAGCAGAATCTGTCAGAGGATTTGCTTTCTGGTTTATTTGCAGAATTTCCAAGCCAGGTGCTTGTTCAGGGTCCTGATGGCGAAACTGTAGAGGTAAAAAATATAGGTTATCAGGATATGAAAAACCTAACAACTAAAGGGATAAAAGAAGGAGAGAAAGCTGCCGAGGAAGAAGTAGTGGCAGCTGAAGCGCAGGCGGCTAAAGAGGTAAAGGAATCAAGCGGTTCCTTTATAGGATTATATGATTGGGAAGGCGATGTTACAGAAGAAACAAAAAGCAGACAAAAAAGAGCCGATATTGGCAAATTGGATGCAGCGGTTAAGGCAGCTAAGCTAACAGCTGGAGGAATAATACTTGATAACGGAGGAAAGATAACAGATATTATTTTCAAAAAGACTCCAGATGGAGGAGAGGAATCCAGTATATTCCAGATAAGAGGAAGTGCTGGGGCAATACAAGGCGACCAGAAAGGTGTTTTGATACCCCAATCTGCAGCGCCAGCTGCTTTTTCAGCGATAGCTGAAGATGGCAGTTTAGTAGACAAGAACAATAAAACTGTTGCTATAAAAAGAGGGGGATGGATATTTATGCCAGGGTATTATTATGAAAAAGTATACAACGAGAAGGATGGAGTACCAGTAAGTTCAAAATATCGAATAGTAGATGAGGCTGGTAAAGCAATTACACCTCTTGGTGGAGATTTTAAAGTTATAAATAGCGATGTACACCAAAACTTACCAGCAGATATAATTGATAATGTAATACTTGATGCTTCTGAACAGCAAAGCCAAAAGACTCCTGGAGGTCAAATATTAAGGATACCAGGCTATGTATCTTCCTATGGTAAGGATACGAAACAGGTTGTAAGCAAAACCCCTGCGGATATTATAGGTGCATCGAAAAATAATATCGTGAATGAGAAGCCAACCTTACGGGATGAAGATGTTGCGTCTGCAAGGGTATTTGTTTCCGCATATAATCTTATAGAGAGCAGGGCTGCGAAAAGAAACTCAACAGTAACACCTGAAAAAGTTATGACTCTTCTTACAAATGCAGAAAAGAATGGAACCCTTAACGATTTAGTGACAGAAGCAAAGAGAATAGGTTCGGGTTTGCCAGTAGAACGTTTTTTATTGGATAGACTAATTCAGATTAATAAGGAATTAACAGAAAACAAATAACGAATGGCGGCTTACAGAGAAGATGAGTTATTAAGCGCAGGCGATATTTCTGCATCTGAAGATATCGATACAGATGATGAAAAGAAGAAAAAGAAGCTCGGTGGAGAGGTAAAGGATACATCATCTACAGACACAGTAAACTTAATGCTGGATGAAATATTTATAGATGATACCACAGAAACACCGCAAGATACCCCTTCCATAGAGCGACCTAGCAAAATTCAAGAAGAGCCTGTCGCAGAAGAAGAAGTAGTTGAAACGCAAGATACGCTACCCCCTATGGGAGGCGAAGTGCCTATATACGAAGAGCCACAGCAAAATATACAACAAGTAGAGTGGGATGCTGGCAAGCAGATACTAACCCCAGACGAAGAACAGCAGTTTCAGCAATATATGCAAACAGAGCCTTCTGTAACGGCTTGGCAGGAGCAAGTAGTAGAAGAAACAGGCGCACCACCAGATATCGATACTGGAGACTACGATTACAGGGCGGCTTGGAAAGCTGGCGTAAAACCAGAGGCTACTAACGAGCCATTAGAGAAAACAAGCGAGTATGCTATAAAATGGACAACTCCTGAAGCGGATGGAAGGCAGTTAATGTCCCCTTCTAATCCTAATAGATATAGAATTAACCCACAAGTTACACTACCGCCTTACGCACAAATGCCCGACCCATTAATGCAGGGCGCACCAGTGCAAGACCAAATAGCAGAAGATGAACTACAAAGAGTTGATACACAAGGACTTGTAATACCTTCGTTAAGGCAAAAGGTAGGGGATACAGATTATGATGCTGCACAAAGGCAAGCTCAGATGGCGGGTCTTAATTATCAATGGGATGATGCAACGAGCCAAGATGGAAAAAACACAGGAGAAACCAAGATTCCAAACTGGATAAAAGCGGGAGTGAATCAATCTATGATTGGTATGGGGAAACAGATGATTGATTCTGGTGAGCCTATATACGATTTAAGCAATGTAGAGTTAAGCACACTAGAGGAGGTAGGTGCTACGGTGCTTGCATTAGGTGTTCTGGATTTGCCTTTTTTTATGGCTACTGGAGGGGCAGGTGCGTGGGCTGTGCGTGGAGGAGCAAAGTTAGCAGTTAGGGGTATGCAAAAAAGAGCAGTAGCTCAGCTTGTAAAAAATGGAGCAAAAGAGCAAGTTGCAGAAAGAGCTGTAGCAATGGCTATTAAAAACAACCCAAAAATTGTGAATGGACTTGCGGCTACGGTATCGGGGATGACTGGTTTTGGACCCTATAGTGGGAGTATGTCGTATATGGGAGAAAAGATTTCTGCAGGTCAAACAGGGAGTTTTGA
>JGI24006J15134_10000596_pt1 | contig 22079 bp, 6 predicted proteins | sample LinPmetageLP53_FD_15134 | JGI IMG/M metagenome (IMG submission 15134)
TCTGATACTACATTACAAAATAGATTATTTGAAGATAGGTATTTTGGTAAGATACCTGGTGTACCTGGATTAGGTAAAAATGCTAATGACTTAAGAGTAGAGTATAAAAAAGTTTTAGAAGATAAAGGAATATCATTTAATTATACAGATGATGAGATTTCTGCGCTTTCTAACTTATTAGGTAGACAAGGTACAAGAGAGTACTTTGGATATGTATTAAGAGATGGTAGATCTCTAGCGAATGTGTTTCCAAAAATATATGGAGAAGATGCAGAGGCACCAAATAAAACACCTGAAAAATATTTAGAAACTTATAGAATAGGTAGAGATTTAAAATACGGAGGAAATAATATGAAAAAAATAAATAAATATGAGAATGGTGGAGATCCACCTAAGAAAAAACCAGTTCAACTGCAGTTTGATCCGTCAAATCCTTTTAATCCATATGGAGACCCATCATTTTCTTTGCAGAAATATAACGATGCTATAACTAGAGATAGTACACTTTTAGAAGATGCATTGTCTCCTGGTTTAATCGCTCAAATATTAGGAATGGATGAAGCGTTACTTCCTTCAGACTATGCAGATAAATTAGGCCAAAAGTTATTAAAAAATAGAGTAAACAGACAGTATCTTAAACCTTATACTGAACAAGAACTTTACGACATAAACTATAGACAGTACGGTGGTAAAGCTATTCCTCAGTATAAAGGTGGGGGTTTATGGGCAAACATACACGCTAAAAGAAAAAGAATAGCAGGAGGCAGCGGAGAAAGAATGCGTAAACCAGGAAGCAAAGGCGCTCCAACAAATGAAGCAATAAAAAACTCTCAAGCTGCTTATGGTGGTATGCTACCTGAATATAATTTTGGAGGATTCTTAGGGGGAGCTTTGGGTGGTCTTGCAGGGTCTATACCAATAGTAGGGGGAGCATTAAATAAAGGTATAGCAGGCATAGCTTCTAATATGGGCGCTGACATGGAAAGCAATGAAGCTCAAATGGGAAATATATTTGGAGGTTTGAGTTCTATGGTTGTAAATCCTGCAGCTGCTGCAGGTAAAGTTTTTAATATGGGAGACAAAGGAATGAAAATGATGAACATGTTAGATAATAAAGGGGGTAAAGGAGGATTTAATCCTATGAGTCTTATGAATATGTTTGCAGAAGATGGTGGTAAATTTACAAACGTAGATTTTGAAGCTGAAGACGGAGAAGTAATTGTAGGAGATGTAAAAGTAAATAGAGCTTATAATGGTGGTACTATGAAATCTTATAAAGGTGGTGGTATGCATATCTTATCTGGCCCTAGACACTCTAGTGGTGGTATAGGTATTATGCAGTTTGGCGGTAAACCATCTTATGTATTTAGCAATAATAAAGATTTAAAAGTAGACAAATCTTTTGGTAAATTTAACACATATGCTGATGCTGTTAAAGGGAAGGCTAAAGACTTAGAAAATATTGCAGAGATGCGTATGGGTGGTGAAGGCTATGATAGAACTACTGCAGATATGATGGATACTTTAGCTATGGGTGAAGTTAAAAATTTATATGACGCACAAGAAAAGTTTAAAGCTGATAATAATATACAAAATCCTGTAAAGATGGCTAGCCCTGGAGGTACATTTGACCCTAGTCAATCTTCTTTTCTTCAATATGATATGGGGCTTAGTAATACAGGAAATAATAATTTTAGCCTTAATGGAATAAATCCTTCATTTGATACCAACTTTAATATAGGGGATGCAAGTACTTTTGGAAATATGAATCTTGGTACTTTTTCTAATCCTACTGGTGATGTTTCTCCTGGTACTTATACAAATACAGAAGAAGAAGACGCAAAACTTCCTGGATGGATGAAAGCAGCCGCAATAGCACCTGGATTATTTAATATGGCTAAAGGTTTAATTGCAAAAGCTCCTACTATGGATTTAGGTAGACTAGATAAACAAGATTACATGGATTTCTCTCCTTTAGAAAGAACTTATTTAGGTATGCAAGATAGAAATCTTGCATCATTAAGAGCAAGTCTAGAAGGAAGTGGAGCTACAGGAGCTCAACTTAGAGGAGGATTACAAGCAGGACACAGTACTTCACAAGCGCAGGCAGGACAGTTCTATGGTAATTTAGCACAACAAACAGCTACAGACAGAAGAGCTACAGATACTGCTAACATAGGTATAGCAGATAAAAACATGCAAAGAGAATTAATGGAGGATCAATTTATGATGCAATACGATCCTAAACAATCTTTTGTAACAGGATTAGAAAATATTGGAAGTGGTTTAGTTAATTTAGGAATGGATCATTTACGTTTACAGAATATGGATACTGCTAATTATGGTGCTTACGGAGATTTTAAAGATTATGAATATGATCCTAGGACAGGAGAAAAATTGGTTTAAATATATAAATTATGGCAATTAAATTTGGTACAGGAGTAAGAGGCGCACTAGGTAGAATGCGTGATATTGAATCTCAATATGTAGGATTACCTTACAAAGAAATGATGGCAGGTAATCTTTTACGTCAAGCAGCTTATGATAAAAGTGAAGAAAAATTAGATAATTTATCTGAATTGTATAATGTTCCTATGCTACCTCAAGATGAGCAATTAATACAAGATAGAGAAGATCAATTTAATACTCAACTTGATGAAAAAATGCAAGAAGTGGGTGGAGATTTAGGAAAGCTTACAGGGTTTCTTTCAGGGAAATTTAGAAATCAATCTAATGATAAAGTTTATAGAAGAGCTTTACAAGCTAAAGAGGACTATTTAGATTACGAAAAGAATTTAAATAAAAGAAAGCTTTCTCCTACACTACATAATTATTATTTAAATAAGTCTCTTACAGATTATCAAGGAGCAGATAAAGGATCTTTTATGGGAGCTCCTCCTGCAGCATTAAGTGAAGCTAAACTTGACGAGATGTTAAGAAAAAGAGCAAAAGGTCTTTATGATACTGCACCTAAAATAAAACAAAATGTACCTGTTATAATAAGTGAGGATGGTATAGTGGTATGGGATGCTTCAAAAGATAAACAAGACGATCAGTATCAGTATTTAGATTCATCAGGAAAAGTAAAAAAAGGATTTGAAATTCGTCAAATACCTAAAGAGTATAGACAAAGAAGTGGAGAGGATATTTCAATAGGATTACAGAATGCTATAGCAGGAAGTGCTGAAGCGCAAGAACTTTTAAGAGATTTATCTAATGCTACAGGAATGTCTTATGAAGATATGGTAAAGAATAAAATAAGTAGTTTACCTCAAGAATATAGAAGAAGTGATTACACTGAAGGTAATATTTATAAAACTACATCTGATAAAGAAAAAACTTCTAGAGATAATTTGATTTTTAATGGAGAAGTTTTAAAGTTTGATACTAGTAATTTCTTAACAACTAAGGATGAAACTGGAACTCCTTCTCTTGAGCCATCAGGAATGTTGAATAAAATGTATAATTTAAATGCTTTAGCATCTAATAATTTAATTGACGCAGCAGAATATAGTTCAGAAGCATCTATTTTGTACAAAGCTTTAAGTGCGGCAGAAACAAAATTAGGCCGTCAATTTACTGAGCAAGAAATGCAACAGGGGTATATAGAAACTCCAAAGATGCGAGAAAAGCTAGGAAGAAATCCAATGGGAGAGATGGAAGAGTACAAAGCTCAGGTAAAAATAGATGACTTACTAGAAGAATCGTTACAAGAAATTTTAGACGGATCAAACTTTAGTCCTGGTATGGAATCTGTAGTAGAAATAGGAGGAGATGGTAAAAAATCTTTACTTGAATTTGAAAGTCGTATACAATCTGCCCCAGGAACAATTATGGATGTTCAAAGAGTAAAAGATAAAGAAAGTGAATGGGCAGAGCCAACAGAAAAACAAATTAAACAAACAGATTGGGAAAATATAGAAATATCTGAAATTTCTACTCGACCTATCTATGACGGTTCGACAGGAAAATTTGTATATAAAATTAATGGAACGTATACAACAGGCTCTGACAATAAAAAAGAAGAACATTCATTTGAAGGAACTATTCCTGAAGGAAGAGCTCAAACAAATCTTTTTGATGATTTAGGATGGCCTGCATTAACGGGCACTAAAAAAGCANTNTCAAGANTAGTTGTAGAAGGGCAANCTGTTATACCTAAAAAATTATCTNAATTAGCCTTTTTAAAATATGGAAAAGATGTAACTTTGGGAGTAGTTTTAAGAAATGGAAAATATGAAGTTGTAGCAGTAGATCCTCAAACATTTACGCCTCTCTATGGNGAGCAACCGTATTCTCCAGCATTTCCTAATACAGATTCAATAAGTAAGTATATAAAAGAAATGTTTAAAAAAGAAAAAGCAAAAATAAATAAATAATATATGTTACAGCCTAAAAAGGGTGGTAAGCGAAATACAGTAGCTGCAACTCAATACGACGATCAATTTCAACAAATAGAACCCACAAAATTTCTGCTCGGAGATCCCTCTTCAGAGGCATTAGAAGCAGCTCAAAGGTACGAAGGTACCTTTGGTATTTTAAGTAAAGAAAAGTTTGATGAATTTGAAAAAGCAGGTATAGATTATGTACCTGGGATGGACATACAAAAACAGCTTGCTGCACACCAATCAGGAGGACAACAACTTTGGAGAACTCTTAAACGAGGTGGAGTAGGTATAGTTGCTGCAGCTGTTGAGCCTTTTGCTTATGTATTAGATTTTGAGCATCATCTTAAAACTCTTCAAGGAGTAGAAACTAATTATGATAATTGGTTATCTAAACTCTTAAGAGATGCAGAAGAAGGAGTTCGAGAAAGTAATCCTATATATACTTCTACTCCAACACCTGATTTAATGAGCGCAGAATGGTTTGCTCAAAATGGAGATCAAATGATTCGTTCTCTTGGATATTTAGTTCCAGGTTCACAGTTTTTTAAAGCAGGTACTTGGGCGTCTAAACTTGCGATGGGTAAAATGGCAAATGCTTTAGGTGCTTCTGCAACATCAACAGCGGGAGCTGTAAACGTTTCAGGTGCAGTATTATCTGGAATGGCATTAAACTATGGTGAGCATGCTGTATCTGCTGTTAAACATATAGAAGAATCGTATCCTAGACTTTTACAGCACTATGTAAACCAGGGAATGGATCCTAGTCAAGCAGAAGAAAAAGCTAGACAAGAAGCTTATCTACAAGCTGAGGATATTGTTTGGGGAGGTAAAATAAATATTATGTGGCAGTCTATATCTCAGTTAAATTTATTTAGAAATATAGGATACACTAGGCGTGCAGGATTAGTAAATACAAGTGCTAAAACTCCTCTCTTAAAAGAAGGGCTTAAAAGAGTAGGGATTGAAATGCCCACTGAATATATGGAAGAATCTACCACTGGTTTCTTAGAAGCAGAAGCTAAACACAGAGTAGATGAAGAGTTAGGTATTAGATTAAAAGACTATCGTCCTACACATGAAAGATGGGTGGATCATATGGGTAGCTACCAAGGTATGTCTGAAGGTTTAACAGGAGCTTTTGGTGCAGGACCTGTAGGTACTGTTAGTACTATTATGCAGCGTAAACAATTAAAAGCTTCTATTGAAAATGCTAAAGAACTAGAAGCTAAATTAGGTAATAATGCTAAGTTTAATGATTTAAATGAAGAATCTTTTTACCAACACGCAGTAGGTAGCGCTTATAGTGGAACGTATGAGAACTTTATGGATATTCTTGAAGGATATAAAAATATGTCTGAAGAAGAAGCAGCTAACTTAGAAGTTGCTGAAAACTATAAAGAAATAGCAGATCAATATATAAAAGATGCAAAAGTTGTTGAAGATATGTTTAATGAATTGCTACAAGATCCTAAAACTAAAGATCCTGGAGCGTTAGAAATTTTATTAAGCACTAGAATTAATCAACATAAAAATGCTAATAGAGTACGAGCTTATAAACAAGAATTAGATGAATTAAAAGCTGAGAAAACACAGCTTATGCAGGATATAGCCAATAATCCTGAGCTAGCTCCTTTATACGCTATACAAGAGTTACAGTTGCAAGTAGAAGCGGCAGAGAAATCTCTGAAAGATAAACAAGAACAGTTAAAATCTGAACAAGAAAAATTTAGCTCTGAGCCTTACCTGTTTACTCCAGAAAGTAACGAAAGATTAAATCATGTTAAAGATGGAGTTAAGAATGCTAAAAAACATTTAAAAGAAAGAAAAGAAGCGCTAGATTTTAAACTAAAAGATGAGGCTACTTTTAAAGAGACTACAATTCAAGAAATTAAAAAACGTGTAAGTGAAATAGAAACTTCTTCTGAACTTGATGCTAAGATTATTGAAACACAAACACGTTACAACACAGCTAAAATTAATAGAGAAACTGCAAGTGCTTATTATGATATATATATTAAATTTCCTGAAAGGTTAAAAGCAGATGGTAAAAAGCTTCAGGATGATGCTACAGAGAAAGATAAAAAAGAAAAAGCAGCTAAAGAAAAAAGTAACAATAATAAAAAGCAATCTTTCACACAAAAAGCAGCTGCTAAAGCTAAGGCCGCAGTTAATGTAGTAAAAAATACACTTAGTCCAGAGAAAGAAGCTGAACTTATCGATAGAATTGGTAAGATTGCTACGCTTGAAGAATTAGCAGCAGAAGAAACAAGGTTAGCTGCAGATAAAAAGAAAAGTCCTTTAGTAGGAGAAGCTATTACAAGACGACGAACTGTACTAAAATTTGAAGACGGGCCTGTAGTATCTCCAGGGGGACAGGTGCAGCCTAAAACTACTACTACAACTACGCCTTCACCTAAAAAAGAATCTCCTAAGCCAAATCAGCTAGATATTTTAAATAAAATTCAGGCTCTAAATAATATGGTTGGGGAAACTGTAGAAAATACAGAAACTCAAGAATCAGAATATCCTGTAGCTTTAGAGTCAGGAGAAGTAAGTGCTACTCGTGTTTCTACAGCTATTAGAAATGCGTTTCAAGAATCTGCTCCGACAGGAGGTGAGTTTAATTTAGAATGGGGTAATTTAGTAGATTTTATTGGTGAAAATGCTATTCAGTTGTTACCTGACGCTATTAGACAGACTGGAAAGAAATCTACTAAAGAAGTAATTGCAGTTGTTAGTCAGAAAATACTTAATACTTTAGATCCTTATTTAAAAAGAGAAGATAGATTAGCTGATGTAGACTTTGCAAAGTTTGAAAACATTGAAACTGTAGTAGAAAGTATATATAACTTAATGACAACGTATCCTGATGCTGTGTTTGATGCTCAACGTAAAATTTTTAACACTAAAGGAGATAAAACTATAGCAGGGGCAACAGATATTATGCTTACTTTCCCTGATGGTAGGTCTTGGATAATAGATCTTAAAGCTTCTATTACTAGTACTCAGATTACAAAGTATGAAGATAATGGAATGTTTACTAGTAAAAAAATTCGTCATACTAGACAACAGTCTATGTATAAATATATGTACGACGAACAAGGAATTCCTGTTGAGAAAATCTTTATTCTTCCTTTTTTACTAACAGCAGATCAAAATATTATTACAGATGTAAAACAAGAACCTTTAATAGAGTTAGAATATAATCAAGCAATAGTAGATAAAGTATTTAAACACTTAACTTCTGCGGAACAGCATTTATCTCCTATATTTGAAGGTGATATTTCTAATGAAGGTCAAGAGATTAACTCTTCTGATCTTAATATGGCTAACTCTAATGTTATACCTAAATCTGTTGTAGAGGTATTTGAAGACAACGGAGAGGGTAAATCTCAACAATTACTTTCTTCTCAGTCTGCAGGCTATGTTTCTATAGAGTATCAAGAAGTAGATGTTACTTTACCAGATGGCAAAGTAGTTAAAAAGAAACTTAGTAAAAGTAATACAGTAGATGGTAAGTATGCAGATTCAGTACATACTACTAGAAATCTACAAGTAGGGTCTTCAGTTGTATTAGAACTTAGATCTCCAAATACTAATAAGAAAATTACTTCTGAAGAATTGGCAAACATGACTGAAGAAGAAATAGTAAAGCTTCCTATAGTAATACAACAAGTTATAGATGGCGCTTTAACTGATATTGCTCCAATGCACTCTGTTGAATGGGTGCAACGAGAGAATTCAGAAACTACCGCAGAAGAGCAGGCACAGAAAGCTAAGAACTTACGTTTAGTGCTAGCTAAAAATGAAGATCAGGTTGCTGAAAGTAATGTAATCTTTAAAGGTAGCGGTCTTGTACTTCAAATGTTTGAAGAAGAAGAGAATGGAGATCTTGCAACTGTAAATAATAATTTAATCCCTGCAAATAGACCTGTTAAAGAGTCTATGCCTGACTGGAATAATCTGGAAATAGGTATTGTAAATACAGGTATAATATATTCAAGTAAAGGGGTTGAAACTAAAAAATCTTTATCTAATGACTTCTTTATAGACAACGGTAGAGTTGTTGTTATGATTCCTACTCCAAATGGAACTTTCTTCCCTGCTGTATTGTGGGCTGATAATATCTCTGACACTCAAGCGCAGACTATAATAGGGTCTGCAGTTTCATTTGTCACTGATAATATAGAAACACATCAAACTGTTTCAGACGCTACAGGATTAGACTTTGGTAGAGATGGAGCAAAAACAGCTTTCCATTCGTTTATAAATAGATATGTATACGCCTCTCCGTATTCTTATAAATATGAAGAAGAAGAGTTTGGTCGAATTGAAGGCCAAAGAAAAGTATTAGTATATACACCAACAGAACTTCGTAATCAATTAATTGTTCTTGATGTAGATAATAGAACTATTTATACTAATGAACCTAATTATTTCTTTGAAGATATAAATACTATACAAACAAATGATTCTGGAGTATACACAGGAGAACTTAAACAATACTTTGTAGATAATAAAATCGAACAAGTAGTATCTATAAATTATGAAGATGGAGCTAATAAAGCTACTGAGCTTTTAAAAAGAAAATTAGTAAGCGTTGATGCTAAAAGAATTAATAAGCCTGGAGAGTTTTCTGATGTACAACTTGATAAAAAGGGTAATGTAGCTTTAGATGTTAATAGAAATCCTATTATCAATAAACACAACTCTTATAACAGTTTTAAATTAGATAATCTTAAAACAGATATAAATGGGCAAAATAAGATAGAGCATAAAGATGGTGCTATAGAGCATACGTATATGACTCAGCCTACTGTATTAGTAGATCTTGATTTTGTTTCTAATAACATATTAAATGAAAATGCTATAGATGACGGTGATTCTATAGTAAAAGGTAATGATCAATTCTTTTCTATAGATTTTGAAAATACAGTTGAAAAAACTGAAGAAGAAAAAGTAATTAGTTTAAAACTAAAAGAAGAGCTTGAAGAAGATGCTATAGATCTTGATAACTTAAGTCAAGAAATGCAGGATCAATATATTGAAGGCGTATTTCATCTTTATGCAGACCTTATAGTTAATCATAAGAAAAGCTTTGACTTTGTATCTATAAATTTAAAACGACATTTAGAAGAACGTTTAGCAACTTATAAAAGAAAAGGAGTTAAAAAAGCTAGAGCTTATCAAACACTTTTAGATAATTTTAACCGAAAAGGAAGTCAAACTACCGTAGAAGCATTAATATTAGCTAAACTTAAAGAGTTAGATATTGTTCCTACAAAAGCAGGGTTTGAGTCTAGAGAATATTCTGAAGAAGAAATAGCAGAATTCTTAAATGAGCAATTAACAGAAGAAGGACTTAAAGATGCAGACTTTACAGAAGAAAGCTATGATATAGAATTCTATAGAGCAGATAGAAAAAAGACAGCTTCTGCTGAAGTTAAATTCTTTTTATCTTCTATATCAGATTCTAATAATATAAACTGGGCAGGGTACCCAATGGGTATAAAGTATCAAGATGCTTATGATACTCTTAAATCTATTCTAACTGATATTAAAGGTGGGTTATCATCTAAAATTGCTGCAGTAGAATTAGCTACTCCTAGTCCAGTATATAAGAATATCTTACAGAAATTAAAAAACCAATCTTTAGATTTTCAAAATAAGTTTGTAGTTGCTATGTCAGGTACAAAATTAAATTTTGTTCAAGTTTTATCTGATCCAAAAAGTCCTTCTAAAACAAAAGTTATTGCAGCTGATAATTACGGTACAATAGCTAATGTAAAAGAAAAATGGTTAAATCATTTAAAACAAAGTGAAGTAGTTAAAGAAGTTAAAGACGAGCTTGTAATAGATCCTAAAAAAGTTTTAGCAATAAAAGCTGAATACATGGCTAAATTAAAAATAGCTCAAAATCTTAAAAAAGATACTAAAAATAATATATACTCTGATAAATTCTTAGGAGAGCTACAAAGTATTTTAAGACGACTTGGTATGGAAGTACCTATAGGAGGCTTAAGATATATCTCTTCAAGCGCAACCAATCTTGCAGCATATGTAAGAAGAAAAGGTACCTGGGAAGCACAAATAAGACCTAATGGCCGAGGGTTTATGCAGTTTATATTTGATTCGTTAGGTAATGAAGAAATTCAAGAAGCTATTAAATATAAATTAGGAGAAATAAGCGTTCCTTCAGAGAATAAAGAAACTGCTGAAAATATAGTTAATGAAAGAATAGAAAGCGGAAGTGGAGGATTATTCTATATTAATAATCCAATTGAAGGTCCTAATCAAGAAAGAAGTGTTATAGGTCTTGCAAAATTAACTGTGGATTATAATGGGGTTATATTTGGAAATAACTTTAGAGGTGAGGGAGGTAAAGCTATATATGCTTACAGTCTTGCATTTGGTATGCAAAGATTACTCTCTAACTATAAAGATAATTTAAGAGGAGGTTATAATTCTTTAGAAAATTTATTAACGCTTAATGCTTCTCAAGGTTCTACTTGGGGTGAAAAATTACTAGAAGAAAACAAAGATTTTTCTCTTGATATTGTAATGTTAGAATCTACTAGGCTTTTAAATTCTGGAACACGAGGAAAAGCAAGAAAAGAACAAGGAGAATTTATGCAGCATGCAAGTAGTTTAGAATTATTTGCTAATCAAGGCTTAAATACATCCTATTTCTTCCCATTAACTTTATCTGATAAAGACATTACTCCTATGCTTAAAGCTCCTAAATGGAGTACTATTGACGGAGACACTGCTTTAAGTCAAGTAGTTATAGAAGATGGGGAAGTAGTAGATATTAAAGATAAAATACTTTCTACTATTACAGAATATGCAATGGGAGAATATAATAGGATTTACTATCACCAAACAGAAGGTAGACAAAAAGCAATTGAAAAAAATGTAAATAGAGGGGCTTATGAAGAAGGCGCTAACTATTTTTATTATTTTGATTATTTAAACTCTTATAACGAAAGAGCAGCTGAACTATGGGAAGAAGATGGTAAAACTCTTAAAATTGGTTTAGATAAAAATCAAGTTAAAGAATATATTAAAGAAATTATTAAGGAAGATGTTTTAAAAGAAATAGCTAGAAATATAGATACTCTTGATCGTCTTAAAATATCGTCTAAATATGTAAATAATAAATATTTCCAAGGAGCTACAAAACAAACTAATGCAGACCTTAAATCTGAAGAAAATAAAATAGCTGCTTTAGTAGCTGATAGAGCTCTTAATTATATTATTTCTAATAATGAACAAAGAATTTTATTTACAGGAGATCCTGCTTTAGCATATAAAGAAAATAAAGGAGAATTCAATTTACCTGCTACAATTAAAATAACTTTAAATAACTATGAGAAAAGAGGGTCAGATTTATTATCTCCTGCAACTTCTCCTCAGTATACAGATAAACAAGTTAGTACTATAACTATGTTTGACAGTAAAGTATTTAAAAATGGTTCAGAAATTGAAAGAACAGATGGACAAGAGTATGGTACTGCATTAGAAGCTTTAGAAATGAAGTTTGCACACGGTAAACTTCCTCAAACTATTTATAACAAACTTAAAAAGGGAATAGAAAGTGTAATAGCTGATCCTAATAATGTAGAAAATTACTATACATTAAAACAATTTTTAACTGATCAAGAATATAGAGCAGTAAAAGATGTATTTGTTACAGATAAACCTGTTTATATTGTAAATGATATTAATGTTGAATTAGATAGTAATAATAAATTCTTTAGAAAAACCTCTACAAGATGGTTATGGCCAGAAGAAACAAAAGGTCATGATATAGACAATCTACGTTTAGTAATGGAACGCTTAAAAATTAGAAGAGCGGGGCATGAGTCTTCAGATAAAAAAGGAGCTATCAACCCGATTCAGGTATATGATGGGTCTGGAGAATTCTTATCTGCAGAACAACTAGAAGCTAATATTGTAGAAGGAAATGCTATTCGAAGCTTAGATAGAGATGGTTTAGGATGGCAGCAAGAAAAACCTGTTAATAAAAAAGAAGTATCTAAAAGTACTCAATTAGATGTATTAGCAGCTGATGATCTTTTAGATTTAAAACTATCTAAAGATAGAACGGTAGAACAGTGGAGAATAGATAAAGAAAAAATAGTTTCTGATTTTTATAAGCTTGGAGCGCAAGATTTATATTCTAGAATGGGTATTACCCTAGATGACACAGGAAGAGCTGTAGATATAAATGCATCTAAACTTTCTAAGTTTTTAAAAGCAGAGGCCCAACAAAGAAATTGGTCTAAAAAAGATATAAAAGAACTTACGGTTATAGAAGTAGCAGAAACAGCGGAGAGAATATTTAGATCTCCTCTTATGTTTAATCATTCTCGTACTAATATTGAGTCTTTAGTATTATCTTTAATTAGAAAGAACATTGCTAATGTTAAATTGCCTGGATATGGTTACATTCAGTCTTCTAGCGCAGGATTTAGAGCTAAAGGAGGACGTACTTGGAAAGAATTTAAAGAGGAATTTGGAAAAGATGATGTTAGTAATGTAATAACTTATATTAATCCTAATAGTCTTAATGCTTTTGATGAAACAATAGGATTACAAGGGCCTAGAGTAAATTCTGAAGGTGAGTTTTTACCAGGACAATTACTTATACAGCCACATTTTGAATTTACAAATGCAGAAGGTAAAATAGTTAAAGTTGATTTAACTAATAGAAAATATTCTAAAGTTAGTAATGGCAAAAGATACTTACAAGTGGATGCTATACCAAGAGAATTGCTTGAAATGATTGGGTATCGTATTCCTGGCCAAGGTAGATCTTCTGTTATGGCGTTAGAAGTTGTAGGATTTTTACCATCTACATCAATAGCCACTGCTATTATACCTGACGAGATGGTTGATCAAATGGGTAGTGACTTTGATATTGATATTTTATATACTTATAGAAAAATGTATGTAGTAGATGATCAAGGAAAAATTAAAAAGAAAACTGATTTATCTGCATTACAAAAATTACAAGATAAGTACTTTGATGCAATGCGTGAGCTAGTGTTTAATAAAAATTATTTCTTAGCCACTGAAAAACTAGATAATAATGATATTGAAACTGCTGCAACAGAAGTTGATAAATTAGTAAAGAAAGATAATGTAATAGATTCACCATCATACCTAACTACTAATATTAGCCATAATATATCTCAAAGAACAGGTAAAAAACTTATTGGACCTGCTTCATTAGCTGCTACATTACATGCAGCTGTGCAAGGAAGAGATATTGGAATAAATCCTGATTATAATCAAAATCTAATTAAGTTTACATTTTTTGAAACCTTAGAAGGAGTATTAGAATTAACTAATATATCAAGAAAAGGATTTTCAGTTAGTGAAAATGGAGTAAAAAGAACTTCTTCAGATAATTTACGTAGTATACAAAATGCTGCAGTAGATAATGCTAATAAACAAACATTAGCTGCAGCTGGTGTTAATAATGCAACTATTGATGTTGCTTTATTTGCCCCAATGTATAAAGATGTATATGGAAATTCTATTCATACAGATCAATTAACTTACTTTTTAAGACAAGAATCTATTGAAATATATAATGAGCAATTTGATTATTTTAGTTCAGGTGCAGAAGGTGGATATTTAGGCTTTGAGCAAATACGTAATAGAGCTTTTAATGCTGCTATGCAGATTCTAGATAGTCGAATAGGAGATGGTAATTTTCAAGAAGATTATACAATGTCTTTAGATGAATTACGACAAGATGAAAATGGTAAGTTTCAAACTTTTAGTGTTAAAAGATTTAAAAGTTTATTTACAGACACTAAAAATGATACTTATTATCAAACTCAAAAAGCTATTTTAGCAGGATTTAGACAATTACAAGTATCTTCTGATCCAGTTAAAAAACTTCAAAGAGGTATCATGACGCCTAGAACAAAAGGATTGGGTAGTACTATATTTGAAGCTCAACGAGCTTTAAGTAATATGGATGTTATTTTTGAAGATAAATTATCAGGGCTTGCAGGAGTTGCAGACGCACTTAAAAACACTCAATTTGAAACTTTATATAATGAACTTAAGCAAGCGTATAAAGCTTTTGGTAAAGTAATGCCATTTAATGCTAAAGCGCATTCAGATATGATCACGGAATTCCAAAAAATGAATGGTGAGAAAGATATTTCTTCTAATGTCCGTGAATCTTTATTTTACGCAATGTTAGATAAAGGATATGCTAGAGCTTTTGAAAATGCTTTTGAAATTAATGCAGAAGAGTTAAGAAGAGATATGCTTTTCTTATCTGAATCTTCCTTAGCTGCAAAAGTCCAAAATGTACAAAATACTGCTTGGGGTAAAAGAAATTTATTCATACAAAGATTAGTTCCTATTATTAAAAGTAGTTTAACAGTTCCAAATACTGTTAGTTACACGGCATCTAAACAAGAAGATGTTATGGACCAGATGCATAAAGATTTTATTGCTTTATACCAATCAGATATAGAAGGACATAGAGAGTTATTTGAAGACTTAGTAAAATTTGCATATGCAACAGGAGGTAATCAAAATGCTAGAAATTTTGTAAAATTTGTGCCATCTGCCTATTTACAGGAAATTGGTTTTTATGATGCTCTTAGAGTGGAAGAACAAAGAATGTTAAATGACCAAGATTTTAATTCTGCACAAGCATTAAAAGAATGGTTACAACATAATCCTTTTTATGCAACTCAAATAACTGAAGCTGATCTTACAGTAGGTCAGTTTTTACAAGAGCCTGTAGGTAATCATAGAATTAAATTTAATGGTAGAAATCAATTATATCAATTAGTTTTAAAACCTATTAATCCTGAAATCGATTTACCATATTATAAATATGCGTATGAGAAGGATGAAGTGTTAACTTACATACCTATAATAGGTAGAAAAGTAAATAACAAAGTTCAGTTATATGAGAAAACTGGAGATGTTACCATTGACGGTGGTATTATATTTAAACGTATCCCTTTAAAAGGGTATAATACAAATAAGGTTAGAATATCTGAGTATGAAGGTATTCCTCAACTTAATAAAGAAGGTGGAACTGTATTCTCTCAAAATGCTGTACCTACAGCGCCAGGAGCTGCTAACCCAGGAGCTGCGCAAGTACCTCAGATACCTGTTAAAAAGATTTCTCCTACATCAACTCCTACTAAACCTAGTAAATATAACTTTAAAGAAGGTGATGTTTTAGATAGAGCAGGAGCTAAAGAATTACTTGAAAATGTTGTAAATGAAACTGAAGATGTAAGCTATAGAATGCTTGCTAGAATACTTTTAGATAATTTTGATACTGTAGGATCTGAAATACAAAAAGTAATAGAAGCTAAAACAACTGATATTACAAATCCAGATGGCTCTACAGAAACAATTGATATTCGAGGGGAATATACAGATGGTACTGTTAAATTAAATAGCAAATATTTATCTAAACCTCTTACATTTGAAGAAGTAGTACTGCATGAATACTTACACGGATATTTAGTTAATGAATTAGCTAATAAAGATAGTGAGCTAGCAAAAACAACAAAAGTTTTAAGATTAGCCTCCATTAAACTTCTTGCTAAAAAAGTTAAAAACGGAGAAATTGATCCTGATAGTATGGAGCACGCATTATTAGATTATGCATTTAAAAATGACCAGGAATGGTTAGTTCATGCTATGACTAATAAAGGGGTGCAGAGATTCTTAAATAATCAAAAAGTTAAAAAGAGTATTTGGGAAAGATTTAAAGTTGCGATTGTAAGATTTATACAAGCTTTAGGAGATGTTATTGGAGTAGAAGTTAAAAAAGATAGTGCTTTAGCTACAGCTGTAGGTAATGTATTAGAAGTGGTTAGCAGAGAAGAAACTGCAGGACAGAAAACTGCTGAAATGGCTAACCGAGTTGGAACAGTAACTGCAGATGAACTTATTGGAGTGATTCAAAAAGATGGCGGATTCTTACAACGTTTTGATTTAATGACCCATTTAATAACTGCTCAAGGTAAATACACTCAAGACAAAATAGATAATGCTGTTAGATTATATGAAGAGCGTGCAAAGTTTAATGCTGAACAAAATCTTTCTATACCTATTGTAAAACAAATTGACACAATACAGCAGTTTATAGATTTATATAATGAGCGTATTAAAAACTTAAGAACTAAACTTACAAATAAAAATATTACTGAAGTTGAAGGACAGCGTATTAGAGAGCGTATTAGAAGATATGCTACTCAACGTAAGAGTTTAAAAGATAAGCGTACAATAGAGCAACTTCAAATTATTGCTACAGCACAGTTTAGATGGGTTAAAACAGTATTAGACAATGAGGCCCCTACAGATATAGAAATGCAAGAAGCTATAAACATTACAGACTCTTATAATTACAGCGTAACTAATGAATTTTTAAATGCTGAAGATTTAACAGAAACTAATGTTTTCAATAAAGCTTTACTAGATTTTAGTAAAAGAGCTTCAGGATTTAAAGCTAGATTACTAGATAAATTAATTGAAGATGTTACTGCAGAAATAAGTGTTCTTATTCCTGAGATGGATGTAACTAAAAAAGATATACTAGAAATAGCTGAAGAATCTAATCTTTTTGTATATCAATCTTTAGATATAACTAAATTTAAATCTCCGTTAGTAAAACTTATTAATAAAAAATTAAAATTAGCAGGTAGAGCTAAGGATATTCAAGTAGCTAAGTTATTTGAAGAAATTTCTAGTAAAATAGAGACTATTAAAAATCATCCTGAGTTTAAACGAGATCCTAATTTATTTTTCCAAAAAGATGAAAACGGCAAGCTTTCGGGATATTTTGTAAATGAGTTTTCTGACTCATATAGAGTCGCAAAAAATAAGTATTTTGCTGATTACTATAAAAAGATTAAAAAAATAGATGAAACTCCTGCAAAAACTACGGCAGCTAGAAATGCTCAAGCTAAAGCTAAAAATGCAGCAGCGATCAAACTTAATAGACAGCTAAATAATATTGAGCTTGCTATTGATATTAGATTCTGGCATCAAGATAAAGTTTTAAATTCTTCTTATAAAAGTAAAGAAGAGTATATAGAGTTTTTAGATAAAGAACTAGGGCAGGAAACTAGAGAAAGGCTTGTAGAAAAAGCTCTTGAAAAGTATGAGCAATATCAAGTAGAGGAAGCCGCTAATTTAGAAATTATTAAAGCAGATCTTAGAGATTCTAGTCCGCAAGAAGTGGATGAAGCTATTAAAAGATGGACTCAAGAAAATAGTCCAGTCATAGCTTTAAATATTAGATATGGTAAAGGGCAAGCACGGTCTAAACAATATGGATACATGAGATTAATTTCTGCGCCTAGAAAAAACCATGCAGTAACTAAGAAAGCTTTAAACTTTTATGACTCCTCATTTAATACAATAAAAAATGATAAAGTTTTAAATGAGTTTTATGATTATTATATAAAAACAATGAAGGAGTTAACAAAAGTTCTTCCTGAAAGTGTATCGCGTCAGTTACCTGAAAACTTCTGGCCTGCTGCTAGAAGATCATTTGTAGAAAATTTACAAAATGACGGTCTTGCTTCGTTTTGGAAATACTTCTCTTCTACAGAATTACTTTCATATGTGTCTATAAATAAAAAAGCACAGCTAGATCCTACAATTGTATCGGAAGGAGCTAGAGATGTAAGTACTGGGCAGCCTTTAAAAACAGTTCCTATTAGAATGATAAAAGGAGTGAAGGCTCAAGAAAAATCATATGATTTAGAAAGAGTGTTGAAGATGTTTACAGCAATGGCTAAAAACTTTGAATTCAAAGCAGAGGTAGAAGATAGAGTTTTATTATTACAAAGAGCTCTTAGAGAGGCCAGAGAATTACAAGTAGATTCTTCAGGTAATCCTATTAAGAAATCTGATAAGAGAACTAATTTAAGCGTAATAGGTGGATTGAAAAATGTTCAAGAAGCTGTTGATTATGCTATTGATGCTGAATTATACGGATTTACTAAAGATATAGATGAAAAAGGTATAATTATAAATAGAAGAGCAAATGAAATTCAACAAGAATTAAAAAACTTAGATGAGAGAAGAGCTCAAGGAGCTTTAACTGATGCTCAATATAATATAGATAAAGCAAAACTCGAAGAAGAGTATGAAAAATTACAAGTTACTCAATTCAGTAAAGAAGCTGCAATAGAAAGTGTAATTAAAGTTACTCAAATGAAGGGTATGGGATGGAATGTTGTAGCAGGGGTAAATAACATGGGCTTTGGTACAATGTCTAATTTTGTACATGCAGCAGGTGAAGAAGATTTTACTGTTGATCAGTTATCTCAAGCTTATTGGATGGTTCTTAAAAGTTCAGGAAGTTCTGTTGTTTCTGCAACTAAACTTACACATTTAGTTTCTAAATACGGAATTTTATTTGAACAAATTGATGCTCATTATGGTAAAGACAGAAAACGAGAATTTAAATTTTTAGATAATTTAAGTCCGTTTGAAATCCAACGTCGTACAGAGTTTATAAATCAAACTGCACCTTTTGTAGCCAAGATGTTAAACACAGAAGTAGCTCCTGGTGTAACTTTATATGATGCTTATGATGAAAATGGAAACTGGAAAAATGAGTATGCAGAATATGCAGAGGAATGGTCAGATGATTTAGATGCAGATACTATAAATAAATTTACTAATTTTAGAGATGCTTCTATTGAAATGAATAAAGTAAATCATGGTAACTATGATCCGCATTCATTTATGCTTTTAAAGAAATCTGTATATGGACGTGCTTTTACAATATTTAGAACATGGATGTTTGAAGGATTTAATACAAGGTTTGCAGAAATAGATTATAATGATCAATTAAATCGTTTTACAAAAGGTAGATGGAGAACTTACGGAACTGTAGGGGCGAAAGGAAGTCTTAAATTCCTTCTTAAAGGAATTGGAAATATGGTTACTTTAGGGAATGCCTTTTCTAAAGAAGATATGAAAGGCGATATGGAAACTATAGATTACGATAACATGCGTAAGAATTTAATGGAAATTAAATTTTATGCAGCCATCTATGGTACAATGTTAATGCTAAAAGCGGCAGCAGAAACTGATGATTTCTGGGCATGGTTATATAGATTATTAGCAAATTCATTATTCAGATTAGAGCAAGATATATGGTTCTATCTGCATCCAGGAACTATGATGGATATTTTAAGAAATCCAACTCCTCTTTTAAAAACTATAGGAGATTTTACAAAAGCAATAGATGCGACAATATCTTATTTAGATGATCCGCAAGAGTATGAAGATAGCCAAAAAGACCCATTAAAGAAAAAATGGTTTAGAGCTTTACCTGGGGGATCTGCGTATTATACATTCGAATATTTAACAGAAGAAATTATAGACGAAGATTAATGACATTTACATTTGGTATACAATGGGCAAAAGGATTTTTAGTTGGGATGAGGCACTTCCAACCAGAAGAATACGCACCGTACTATGAAGTACAATTTTTTTTAGGATTAATACAAATTTTTATAATAATAGACAATGGCAACACTAACAATAACAGTAACTGAAGCTGTTTCATTAGGAGACGGTAGCACAGACAGAGGTACAACAAATGTACAAACTGTAACTGTGGACGAAGTAGATCACAGAATAATGGATGTGGGAACATCCGAAATTAAAATTTTACAATTTGCAGCTGCAAACGGTCCAGGACAATTTGCAGATGGAACTGTAAAATACTTACGTATTACAAATTTAGACTCATCTAACTTTGTTACACTTAGAGTGCAGCAAGCAGATGCAGAATACTTTGTAAAATTAGAAGCAGAAGATCATTTTATTCTTGGTAATACAGTAATGGATGCACATGAAGATGGCGACACTACAGTTGGAGATGCTGGAACATTAGCAAATATAGATTCTATACATGCTGATGCAGATACAGCTGCATGCCAGGTTGAATACTTTGTAGCATCTGCTAGTTAATAGAAAGAGGGGCTCAAGGCCCCTCTATCTAACTCTAGCAACAACAACAAGTAATCAACAACACACGCTAGATTTTTACCAGTTTATAGTATCCTGGTTTGTTTTTTCATAATAGTCATTTATCCATTTAAAATGTCCGCTACCCAAGAACCCTCTGTGCGCAGAGAATGGTGAAGGATGTGAACATTTTAACACAGTATGCTTAGGGTCTATATACTCATCATATTTCTGAGCATGAGCACCCCACAACATAAATATTACATGTTTCTTATCATTTAAAGATTGTATAGTTCTAAAAGTAAACTCCTGCCATCCTATTTTAGAATGTGAGTTAGGCAATCCTTTACGAACTGTAAGGCAAGTGTTAAGTAATAACACACCTTGCTTTGCCCATCTCTCTAGACTAGGATATTTAGTTTCATAACCAATCTCTTTAAATATATTACGCAGCGATTGTGGTATAAAATTATCACGCTTACTGCTAAAAGCTAAACCATCCGCCGCACCATTGTGATACGGATCCTGGCCTAGTACTACGACACGAACTTTGTCGTAAGGCGTATGAATGTATGCATTGAATACATCTTTTTGATCAGGATATATTGTATGCGTCATTCTTTCTCGTTTAAGAGTTGCAGATAAAATTTTCATATACTCTTTAGAAAATTCTGAGCCCAACATTTGGGCCCAGGATTCTCCTAAAGTTTCTACTGCAATGTTACGAGTAGTTATAACTTGATCTGCTGTATGGCTCATACTTGCATTATATTATTAGCAATAGCTCTACGCTCTCCAAGTTCTCGTTCTATATCCTTGATTACATCTCTCTTAGACTCTTCATAGTTTACAATATCATCTTCCATAGTTGCATGGTCAAAGGCTTCATAATCAGATTCTAAATAGATAGCATCATTCTCGCCATTAGTAATAGCAATAGGATAATACTCACAAGTACGCATCTTTGTATTGTCATAGTCAGTAGGAACTGCTACAACATTACGAGGAGATACTAGTACCTCAAGAACTACACTATCTCCATGCCCAAAGTCATGTACATAAGCCATAGAGCCAACATGTAAACCTGCAGAACAAGTTACATCAGGATCAGAGTCACACTCTTCTCTTGGCATAGTAGACAGGATCACCCATCTTAATAGTCATACCATGAGAGCCAGAATGAAATGGCTTAAACGTCATAGAGTGGTTAAGAGTTTCTTCTACACGCTCACCTGTTTCTTCGTCGTAACGAATACTTATAACTTCTTCACCTGTTTCTGCGTCATACTTACGTTTAACGCCAACAGCTTTATAAGCTAAGAAATAACCTTTATCAGTGATAGGATGGCCATTATGTTCTAAGAAACCAAACAGCTGTTGTCTAACACCTTTATCAGGGTTAAGCAAAGTGTTTTTCCAAAAGTTAACTAAAGGCGATACATCCATTTTCTTGTCTATATACTCTAGTAATCTTTTAGCTAAAAACTCTGGTATAGGATCGCTTGTACCTGCAAGGTACATAGCTGAGTTCCCATCAAATTCAAACCTACCGTCTGAATTAAATTGAATTTTCTTTGCAGGATTGCAAAGTTCTTCTATCTTTGTAATAATATCTACCCTCTCAGATAGAATATTACAGGCATTGTATTGCTTTACGAGAGCAATAACTAGGTCCGCATCAGGAGAATCCTTTCGGAT